>ERZ791760.102-NODE-102-length-50556-cov-4.191957_pt1 | contig 50556 bp, 41 predicted proteins | sample MGYA00509950_ERZ791760 | MGnify/ENA primary metagenome ERZ791760 (study PRJEB30046, sample SAMN00792002) | human gut metagenome | study: EMG produced TPA metagenomics assembly of the A metagenome-wide association study of gut microbiota in type 2... | reverse complement strand
AAAAGCCTATAAAATCAAGCTTTCTATTTAGAAACAGAAGATGTTTTCTTTGGGTGAGCGCCAGGTGCAGAAATATCTCAAGAAAGTCGTGGATTATCTCGGATATGAGGAGCCTATCGGCTCCCATTCCTTCAGGAAGTATTTTGCGACCGAGATATATCGGCAGAACAATTATGATATTGTGTTAGTGCAGAAGCTCCTGCAGCACAGCAGTGTGGCAACTACACAGCGATACATTGACGTGGATCAGAGAATAGACAAAGCTCTTATTGAGCAGTGTACGTTATTTTAAAAAGGGGAAGTGCGCTTTCTTTGCGCATGATTTCAGTCATTTATACACAACAGGTACAAAAAGGGAGATGCGAAAAAACTCAATCGCCATGCTAGAATATTCACCAAAACAAGATTCCGAGGCCTGCTGAAAACAGGATCATCAGAATTGGCGATGGAGCTGTTTTTCTGATTATTTTACAAATCAGATGTGTTGCTCCGAGCATGGCAAATACTGCGATAGAGCGCAAATCGGGCGCAAATCCGGCCTGTAAATCTGTGAGGCCAAACAGCGTAGACAGCGCCATGCTGAGCGCGGTCGCAAGGATCATCGCTACAACGCACGGACGAACTCCCGATAAAAAGGCGTTGACGGGTGCATATTTCATCAGATTCTTTAGTGCGGATGCAATTAAGAGAATAATCAAAATTGACGGCAACACCACGCCCAGCGTTGCAACAAATGAACCGAGGATTCCGCCCTGTGTTGAGCCGATAAAGGTTGCCATATTCACGGCAAGGGGTCCCGGTGTGGATTCAGATACGGCAATAAAATTCATGAACTCGTTCTCTGTCAGCCAGCCGTTGGAAAGCACCTTTTCGCGTACCAGCGAAACCATTCCATAGCCGCCGCCGAAAGACAAGGCACCGATCATCAAAAAGTTCAGAAAGAGACGCAGATATATCATGACGTTTTCCCATCTCCTTTCCGGATTTTTCGCAGAAAGAAAACAACAAGCCCGACCGCGCCGCAGATCAGGATGTAAAACACAGAGGAAAACGAAACTGCTGTGATCGAGCAGCAGAGCATGGAAGCCATGACCAACGTGAGAAGCGTCAAGTTTAGTGTGTTTTTGTCAATACTTTTAAGCATTTTCAGCCCTGCGGTAAGGATCAGATAGATCACACATACCTGAATCCCGCGGAATGCGCAGGAAACCCAGCGCAAACTGAGAAACTGATCAAAGAACAGCGAAATACCATAAATTACAAAGAAAGATGGAATGCAGACAGCAAGTGTGGACATGGTTGCACCCGCAAATCCTGCAATTTTGTAACCAATGTAAGTCGCACTGTTGATGGCGACTGGTCCTGGCGTGGATTCGGCTACCGCAACCATGTCCAGAAACTCGCTTTTTTCAAGCCATTTTTTCTTTTCAACGAACTCATTTTCAAGCAGCGCAATCATAGCGTATCCGCCGCCAAAGGTGAACGCACCGATTTTTAAGAATGTGATAAATAAAGAGCAAATTAGTTTCATGCCTGTATATCCTTCCTTCTGCGAATAATACCTACAAGTAAAACACCCAATAAGATAGTTTACTAATATACAGATTCTAATCATACTTTAATTTTAATCCGTTGTAAAACTCTACAGCCGCCGCAATATCCTTCTCATCCGGATGCCCCTTTGATACGCCGCCAATCATCTTGAACGGACCGAACGTATCAAATCCCTTGCATGAAAACCTTCCGACAATGGTGTCATGTTTGTATGCTATCACCTGCTCAATTGACTTAAAGACAGGTCTGCCGCCATATGTACAGATTAGAAATATATTTTTGTTGTCTATGAGATTGACTGATGCAAACTTAAGCACCGACTGATGGAACTTTCCACCATATACGCCTGATGCGAAACCGATTAAATCATATTCCGACAGGTCTTTCTCTACAATCTGTGTCGCATCTATCAGCTCGACATCGTTTGTCTTTGCTATCTCGTCAATTATCTTTTTTGTGTTTCCATGATGCACTGATGCATATACTATTGCTGTCTTCATCTGTAATGCTCCAATCCTTTATTAGTCTTCCTTTGATTTTGCCATCAGTATCATTTTCTCAAACGACTGTGCAAACCTCTCATCATCTTCCTCTGTACGCTTTTTCGGTCCTTTGATATGATTCTTATGTGAGCTTCGTCTGGCTTTCTTGTTAAGGTGCCTCTCCATCAGCATCCGGTCGATATTTTCATCTGTGTACCATCTGCCGGACTGGTGGATTGCATATGCAGCTTTACCAAGCGCCATAGCAGCAACTCCATAATCCTGTGATACAACGATATCTCCCCTGTGGCAGAGGCTTATAAGCTTGTAATCCACTGCATCTGCTCCTGCACCAACCACTATCACTTCGCTGTAATCTGAGTACAAAACATGGTTTGTATCACACAGGAGAGTTGTCTTTATATTATATTTTTCTGCTATTTTCTCTATGATGTCCACTACCGGACATGCGTCTGCGTCTACAAATATCTGCATTTTTTATCCAGCCTCTTCAAATAAACGAATTTATTTATCCAGATACCTGAACATATTTATCTGGCCATCACACTCGTAATGCTCCATTAAAGGATTTTTGTATGCCTGTTTTATCTCCGGTTCATCGTTCTTCATATCCTCTTATCCTCTGTTTTATTCCGCATTCATATTTTAAAACTTCTACGCTGTTTGTATGTATAAATATATGATACCGATTTATTGAATTTACTGCAATATAATCTTGAAGTTTATGTAATGTATTTCGGTAACAAAGGTATTCAGCAAAGACCGTTTACGCTATATCATTTTTTGAGTAACTCCAATGCCCTGTCCATTGGTACGCAGTCTGCATATCGTTCAGGCCAGAGAAATTTATTATAGTAATAGCGCGTAACTTCTGCTTCAAATGAAAACTGCTTCGGAACTTGGACTTATCCAGTCGCTCAAATAACTGCTTGTACCATTCATCCTTAGTCATTAAAACTTCACTACTTCCTGAATGGATTTAGGTGTCTTATACAAAGGCTCACTCGCCTTCTTTAATAACTTAAATCCGTCTGTAAATAAACCCATGTCTCTAACCTCGCTTTCTTTTTTATCATGAATGCCTGCATTCATGCTGCGAAATGCACATCATGCAACGCATGATTTTCCTCTGTGCATTTCTGCAATCCTGCGGAGCATCTGCTCTGATTTTTCAGAGCACTGAAGCCCGCCGGGAACATCACCCAACGGGCTTGTTCCCGACCTCACGGTCAGATACATATGAATAGTTGTGTTTATCCTGCTAACACTAATAGTATATCCATTGACTCCATAACAAAATTTGTGTATAATTTTGTTATCAAATAAGGAGGTGTTTTTATGCCAGCAATCAAATCAAGTGCTGATTTAAGGAATAATTACAATGAAATTTCTACATTTTGTCATAATTATCCTGAACCAGTTTTCATCACAAAGAATGGAAAAGGCGACCTTGCCGTCATGAGCATTGAAACCTACGAAGAACTGACCAGCCGCTTTGAACTTTACAGCCAGATCAAGGAAGGAATGGACGATATTGCCACAGGCAACACCAGACCATTTTCCGAAGCTATGGCTGATATCAGGAGCCGCCGCAGTCGATGAGCTATCAGGTTCATATCACTTCCATCGCAGAACACGATATTATGCGTGCTGCGGATTACATCGAATTTACCCTCAAAAATCCTGATGCCGCAGATAATCTGTTAGATGCTGCGACTGAGCAGATAGGCTCACTAGCCGACCTGCCACAGAAGTTTCGTCTGGTAGATGATCCGGTACTGGCAAGCTGGGGCATTCGTTTTGTAATAATCAATAATTACCTTGCCTTTTATACGATTGATGAAGAAAAGCAGACTGTAATCATAGTCCGATTTCTCTATCAGAAAAGTAACTGGACTTCCATCCTTCGACAGGGATTTTCCCTCATTTAAGGAATCTGTTTTTATGCAGGTTCCTTTTTAGTGCATTGCTTTATAAGCAGCCACACCCGCTACCGCCAGCACAAACACGGCTGCCAGTCCAAACATCATATTTCTTGTCTTTTTCTTCATTTCTTCAAATTCCTCCTGTTTCTTTACTGCCGACTCAGATGTTGTAATCTCTGATTGAGTTTTTTTAGCTTTCTTCTTTACCTGTCCGTTCTGCTCCATTTCAAAAGCCTTGATAATTGGCTCTCCCTCAGTAGATACATAGGTAAGGGCCTTATTTCCAAACATAAAATGCAGTTTCTTTCCCATATACTCGTAGAAATTCATCCCATTAAAGGAATAGAAACCACCAAGAGCAATCGGTGCCACACACGGGATTGCCACATAAGCAGAACCCGTAAGACCGATATACTTGTAAAGAAGAAGGACGATACCGCCACCGACCACCACGCTTGCAATGGAAAATATAAGCTGCCTTGCTTGTAAGTGTCTGTGCACCCTTCACGCTTCCGACAGTCATTCTTACAATCATTTTCTATCCAGAAATCAAGAAAATCTGAGTAAGAAATATTATTGTCAACAACTACCTCACCAACATTCTCATATTCATACAATGCCTGCCGTCCTGCAGCTCTTGCTTCACGTTTTGTGGCAAATCCGGATTTTGTTCTCCTTCTTCTTTTGCCCCCTTCATGTGCCAATTCAAAACAATACTCATACACTTTCTTACCATTTTTCAAATATCTTTCTCTTACAATTACTTCGCTCATTTACTTCTCCTTTCGCACAAGAGATATTAGAAATTTTAATAAATAAAAATACAAAAGGCTATGACCTGCGAGGCATAAAATATAACCGGAATTAGTATTCCAAGTCGCCAATATTTCACTTTCCACGTCGCCAATAATTAAATATGGCGACTTGAGGGCAGCGTGCAGCTATTTTTACACCAAATCCAGAAAATGAGCTAAAAAAAGGAGACTCATACCAAAAATGATATGAGTCTCCAAAAAGCCTATAAAATCAAGCTTTCTATTTAGAATTTACCCTCATCAGCTGCCTGCTGTACAGAAACGGCAACTGCTACTGTAGCACCAACCATTGGGTTATTACCCATTCCGATAAGTCCCATCATCTCAACGTGAGCCGGAACTGATGAAGATCCTGCGAACTGTGCATCTGAATGCATACGTCCCATTGTATCTGTCATACCGTATGAAGCTGGTCCTGCTGCCATGTTGTCTGGGTGAAGTGTACGTCCTGTACCACCGCCTGATGCTACTGAGAAGTACTTCTTGCCCTGCTCGATACACTCTTTCTTGTATGTACCTGCAACCGGATGCTGGAAACGAGTTGGGTTTGTAGAGTTTCCTGTGATAGAAACACCAACATTCTCGTGATGCATGATTGCAACACCTTCCTGAACATCATCTGCACCGTAACACTTAACTGTTGCACGGAGTCCATCTGAGTATGCATGCTCAGATACGATGTTGAGCTTAGCTGCCTTGTAGTCATACTGTGTCTCTACGAATGTGAATCCGTTGATACGTGAGATGATCTGTGCAGCGTCTTTTCCAAGTCCGTTAAGGATAACACGCAGTGGTTTCTGACGAACCTTGTTTGCCTTCTCAGCGATTCCGATAGCACCCTCAGCGGCTGCGAATGACTCGTGACCTGCTAAGAAACAGAAGCACTCTGTCTCCTCCTCGAGGAGCATCTTTCCAAGGTTACCATGTCCTAAACCTACCTTACGGTGATCAGCAACTGATCCAGGGATACAGAATGCCTGAAGTCCCTCTCCGATTGCTGCTGCAGCGTCTGCTGCTCTTCTACATCCTTTTTTGATTGCGATTGCTGCACCAACTGTGTATGCCCAGCAAGCGTTCTCGAAACAGATTGGCTGGATTTTCTTTACCTGATCGTAAACATCAAGTCCAGCGTCCTTTGTAATCTTTTCAGCTTCTTCGATTGAGCTGATACCATAGCTGTTAAGTACAGCATTGATCTGGTCTATTCTTCTTTCATATGATTCAAATAATGCCATTGTCGTTCTCCTTTCCTCTTATTCCTGTCTTGGATCGATGATCTTAACAGCACCCTGCTCTGGAGTTACACGACCGTATGATCCTGAAGCTTTCTCCCAAGCTGTGTTAGCATCATCACCCTTTTTGATAAAATCTGTCATTTTTCCAAGAGAAACGAACTGGTATCCAATTACTTCATCGTTCTTGTCAAGAGCGATTCCTGTTACATAGCCCTCAGCCATCTCAAGGTAACGAACTCCCTTTGCCTTTGTTGCGTACATTGTACCAACCTGTGAGCGAAGTCCCTTTCCTAAATCCTCAAGTCCTGCTCCAACAGCAAGTCCATCATCAGAGAATGCAGACTGTGTACGACCGTAAACGATCTGTAAGAATAACTCTCTCATAGCTGTATTGATGGCATCACAAACTAAGTCTGTGTTTAATGCCTCAAGAATTGTCTTACCCTGTAAGATTTCTGCTGCCATAGCTGCAGAGTGTGTCATTCCTGAGCATCCGATAGTCTCAACTAATGCCTCTTCAATTACTCCATTCTTTACATTGAGTGAGAGCTTGCAGGCACCCTGCTGTGGTGCACACCAGCCTACACCGTGTGTAAATCCTGAAATGTCCTCAATTTTCTTAGAATGAACCCATTTTCCTTCTTCTGGGATAGGAGCTGGCTCATGTTTTGCGCCCTTAGCTACAGGACACATGTTTTCAACTTCCTTAGTGTAAATCATCTTAAGACTCCTTTCGTTATGGTTTTAACATACCCGATTTATTCTCTCATATTTTTTGTCATAAGTCTAGAGTATCATCGACAAAAAACAACAAAAATACAATATTTTTTCAAACAACATTACTATTTTTTAAGAACTACGTTGTCCTTGTCTTTGAAAATGTGGTTTGCAGGGATGACTCCGCGTACTCTTGAAAGCGGATATATGTTTGAATTTCTTCCTATTACTGTTCCCGGATTGAGCACTGAGTTGCAGCCCACCTCCACATGATCACCGAGCATAGCGCCGAATTTCTTGCGGCCTGTTGCAATCTCCTCTTTTGTATCGTAAACATCCTTTACGACTACAAGAGTCTTGTCGCTCTTTACATTTGATGTAATAGAGCCTGCGCCCATATGTGATTTGTAGCCCAGGATTGAATCTCCTACATAGTTGTAGTGTGGCACCTGTACTGAATTAAAGATGATTACATTTTTAAGCTCTGTGGAGTTACCTACTACTGAGCCCTTTCCTACGATTGCGCTGCCACGGATAAAAGCACACTGTCTGATTTCTGCGTCCTCGCAGATGATGAGCGGACCGTGCAGATATGCGCTGTCAAATACTGTTGCGCTCTTTGCTACCCAGATATCCTCGCCTCTTTTTTCATAGATTTCAGGGTCGAGTGTTGGTCCAAGCTCCTTGATGAAATCACTTATTCCGGCAAGCGCCTCCCATGGATAAGTGAACTGCGATAAATACTCCTTTGCGATTGTTTCATCCAGATTATAGAGGTTTGTTATTTTTGCGTTTTCCATTTTTCTATATCCTTTCTTTTATGTAAAAATTATTAACTATTACTTTAACTGTCATTTAAATATTTAAGCCCCAATGATAATATTAATTATAGATTTAATAATTAATTTTCAGCAGAGCTACTCGCCGAACAGCTCATGCGCAGCCGCAAGTGCCGCCTCCGACACATCATCTGCCTGTGCACTATCAGCTGCCATATCAAATCCTGCCAGAAATTCCTCTGGGATTCCCAGCTCATCCATGGTTGTATTATTCATGGTTGTCTCATCCGGCGCATCATCTGCTGTGCTCTGTGCATCGGCATTGTTATGTGCATCAGCATTGTTATGTACATCTGCCGTGCTCTGCACTTCTTCCTCACCCGGGTTATCGAAATCAAATGATATCTGGTCATTTTCAAACTTAAGGCATGTATCGAATACATTTCCTGCCTTGGAGGTGAAGCCCGTGACCTTCCTTTTGGTCTTTCCTGTGGTAAACAGCTCCGTGAGGATTTCCTCTGAAAGCTCCACCTTTGCCACAGTATGCCATACATTGAAGCCGCACTCACACTCATATTTCCACTGTGACTTTTTGAGCGGTCTGCCACACTTTGGACAGAGTACATTGGTCTCGATTGGCTTTGGCTTTTCAGGGAAATCAAAGGCTATATCTCCGTCCTGCGTGAGCTTTAGCGGTGCGTCAAACTTCATTCCTGTCTTTGAGACAAATCCTGATATAACTTCTGTCTTTTTCTTTGTCAGAAGCTCCTTAAGGACTGATTCCTTTATTTTGACGCTTGCAACCTTGCCCACCATAAAGCGGCAGCTCTCAGGATCATCACGTCTGTTGTTCTCGCATACAAAGCCAAACGGTGCCACCTGGATTTTGCCTCCGCACTTCGGACATACTACATCCTTCACTGTCTTTGGCTCTACATGGTCAAAATCAAACTGGACAGAAAGCTTTTTGTTTTCATCCTCCTTAAGCACCAGGCACGCATCGAAGCGTTTCCCGCTTTTGGATTTAAAGCCTCGTATAGTCTCGGTCTTTTTATCATTAAGAAGCTGCTTTAGGTTTGCGGCTGTGATTGTCTTTCCCGCAATCTGTCCCACCGAAAAGTGGCAGCTTCCCGGCTCGTCACCCTTGTAGTTCACACAGCCATAGCCAAACGATGTCTTTTTTATCTGACCACCACAAAGCGGACAGACAACATCCTTTATGATTTCATCCTCCACATTGTCAAAGTCAAATGCTACGACGGTGTGCATTTTCTCACTGCCCTCTGTGACCGGCTCCTTCTTTAAGACGAGGCATGCGTTGAAGCGCTTTCCCGATTTTGATTTAAAGCCCTTTATCGTCTCTGTTCTGCCGTTTGCCATGAGCTCTAAAAACTGTACCTGTGACAGCTGCTTGTCTGCTATCCTTCCAACGAAGAAATGGCAGCCATCCTCTGTCTGTCTGTTATAGTTTGCACATCGGTAGCCGTATGGCGACACATATATATCGCCTCCACAGTCCGGGCATACAATGCCCTCGACCTTTTGCGGCTTTACATTTTCAAAATCAAAGGTGGCTGATACCTTGTTTGTCTGTTCATCCTTGTTGAGCTTTAAGCATGCATCAAAGCGTTTGCCGCTCTTCGACTTAAAACCACGGATTGTGTCGGTGATTCCTTCTTCAATCAGCTTTTTGACCTGTTCCTCCGGAATATCCAGTCCTGCCACCTGTCCGATATTAAAATTACATCCTGATTTATCATTTTTGTAATTGGCGCAGCCATAGCCAAACGGTGTGGTCACTATCTCACCGCCGCAGACCGGGCACTTGACACCTATCTTTCGTCTGGCCGCCGCACCTCTGGCATTTTTGCCTGCAAAGCTGCTGATGCGGTCTGCAATCTCAGGACGCAGATTCTGCTCAATCATCTTTTCTGTCTCTTTGCGGATAAAGCTCTCAAGCTTTCCCCTGTATTCCCAGAAATCCACCGTGCCCCTTGTAATTCCGTCCAGTCCCTTTTCCCAGTTGGCTGTCATCTTTGGATTAAGAAGTGCCGGAACTGTCATGTATACGACCTCAAATACCATCTCGCCAAGGCTTTCGGGTGTGAGTATCTGTGTCTTTTTGTTCAGATTCAGATATCCTATACGGACAAGCTTCTGGATTATCTCCGCTCTCGTTGCTGAGGTGCCTATTCCTGAGCCCTTTATCTGCTCACGAAGCTCTTCGTCCTCGATAAGCTGTCCTGCATTTTCCATGGCAAGCACCATTGAGCCTGATGTATAGCGCTTTGGCGGAGATGTCTTACCAAACTTGATATTATAGCCTTGGCATGCTATCTCATCACCCGCCTTTAGCTTATCGGCAAGCTCAAGCATCACCTTGGGATTTACGACTATCTCATCATTGCTGCCGTTTGCTGTGCTGTTTTCATCTGTACTATCTGCAGTTTCACTGTTTTTACCAAGTATTCGTGCATTTGATTCCTCAAACGACTTCTTTTTCGGCGGATTCGCCACCTGTAAATAGCCCTCGCTCTTTAGTACCTTTGATGATGCAAAAAAACTTTCCTTATCCACATCTACAACAAGCTTCACATTCTCATACTCTGCCGGTGGATAAAAAATACTAAGGAAACGCCTGACAATCAGCTCAAATACTGCTCTTTGAAGCGATGTAAGCCCCGAAAGCTCTGTAAGCTGACCTGTCGGAATGATAGCGTAGTGGTCTGTTACCTTGCTGTCATCCGTGTACTGCGTATCAGCTATGTTGGCATATAGCCTCTTTTGCATAATATGCTCCACAAAGTCTGCTGTCGGTTCAAAACCTTTAAGCCTGCTTATATTTTTTCCAATCTCCTTTGCCACAGCGCTTGAAAGCACCCTGGCATCAGTTCTAGGATAGGTGGTGAGCTTTTTTTCATACAGATCCTGAGCCACCTGTAATGTCTCATCAGGGCTGATTTTAAACTTCTTTGAGCACTCTGCCTGCAGCTCCGCCAGGTTGAAAAGAAGCGGTGCTCTTTTTTTAGTAATATTCTTAACTATAGATTTAACTTTTGCCTGTTTACCGTTTAATTCTTCAATTAAAGCGAGTGCATCTTTTTCCTCTTTGAAGCCGTTTTCCTTGTATAAAAGCGGTGATTCAAAGTACCTTGAGCCTTCTACAGCCTTCCACTCTGCCTCTACACCGGCATCCGTAAACCTGCCGATTACCCTGTAAAACGGAGTCTCCTTAAAGTTTCTGATCTCGCGCTCACGGATTACTACCATTCCAAGCACACAGGTCATCACTCGTCCGACCGCGATTGCCGTGTACGAGCGTGTACCTGCTGCATCGTTTAGCAGATTGCCGTATTTGACCGACATGACACGCGAAAAGTTGATGCCCATCGCATAGTCCTCGATGGTACGCATGATGCCGCTCTTTCCGAGGTTTGCATACGCACTCATCGGCTTTGCCTCTTTTATGCCTCTTAGGATTTCCTCCTCTGTCTGCGAATCTATCCAGACTCGAAGCTCCTCCATGCCTTCCCTGACACCACCAAAGTTTCTGATATTCTCCTCGATGGTCTGTCCTTCTTTTCCGGCATCACCTGCCCAGTAAACTCTGTCAATGTCCTCTCTCTGCAAAAGAGCGTGCACAATATTGTACTGCTTGCGCACGCTGTCTATCACATCATATTTGTATTCCTTTGGCAGAAACGGCAGATCCTCAAGACGCCATTTCTTGTATTTCATATCGTAGGACTCAGGGTAGACCAGCCCGACCAAATGTCCCACGCACCATGAAATCACATATTCTCCATTTTCTATATAACCGTCATTGCGTCCGCTCACCCGCAGCACCTTCGCAAATTCCTGTGCCACGGATGGCTTCTCTGTTATTATCAGTGATTTTCCCATAAGCTCCTCTATAATTCATTCATGTTGATGAGCTTGAATCTAGGGTCTCTGACCACATAGCTTTGCAGTGCAGGCTCAAAATCCGTTGCCGAAAACAGATAATAGTCATCAGATGTAAGCCTTGCCTGCTCCATAGCCATAGCCATATTCTCGCACATATCCATGGTCATCATTGGCTTGTCCCAGTTGCAGAAGCCGATGATACTCCTTCTATCCTCGCTCTGAGCCACGATGTCTATGCGGCCTGTCTTTCCAATCCATGTCCCCACACGCTTTATGCTAAACGGAAGCTGTCCCATCTGATTTAATATAAGCAGATACTCTGTGCAGACCTCCCTGAAATATCTCTCAAGATATGCATCAAGCTCTTTTTCTATATATGTATCATAAAACTCTTCCGGCGAAAGCAGATACAGATTAGACATATTCGGATAAACAAACTTAAACCAAAAATTAACAAATGTGTCTTTTATCTGATATACGCCCTTCTTGGCATTTTCCCATCCGCCGGTCTCAAATGAAACTACTTTTTCCACTATATTGAAGGCGGCAAGATTTTTTATATATACGCTGATTTTGGCACGCGAAAATCCTGTCGCGTGGAAAATATCATTGAGCTTGTTCTCACCTCTTGCGATTGCTGCAAGTATCGTGCTATATGCTGAAAGCTCTCGAAGCTCTGCCGATATAACAGCATCCGCCTCACCATACAGAGCTCCCGATGGTGTCAATACGAGCCTGCATATATTGTCCTTAAAGGATTTAGCTGCATCCCACTTATCCAAGTATGCAGGAACTCCCCCGATTGCTCCGTAAATTCTCACGATTTCCGCGACCGGAAGACTTTCAAAATGTCTTACAACCTCAAGGAAATTGAGCGATTCAAGCTTCATTTCGGCTCCCTTAAACTGCTCTGCTGCCTCCTGTGTGGCCCAGACTGTAGATGATGTGGCAAGTATTATAAGTACAGGTCCCGGATACAGCTTGTGCTTTTTAAGCTTTGCAACTGCTTCCATAAATGATGCATCCCTCTTTGCCACAAACTGTGCCTCATCGATTATCACGACAAGCTTGGAAGGGCCTCCTGATTTGATTCTCGCGAAGTACTCCTCATATGTCTGTCTGCTCAGGCTCACCTTGTACTGACAGCTTATCTCCTCCCCCATCATCTCAAGCTGATGCTCTGGCGATGCCTGTCTGCATCTGTAGTAAAAGAATTTCTTTCCGTCACAAAATTCCTTTATGAGCTCCTCCTTTTGACAGCCTCTCCTTCCGTAGAGCACTACGAGCTGGTTGCCCGACTCTTTATAGAGCTGCTCAAGTTTCTCCAAATCTGTGTGTTTTGCCTTCATAATATTCCTCCAAAATAATCAACTGAAAATATTATATCACAATTTAACACATATACAAATAGATTTTAATTATAATTTCCGGGCTCCTATTGTAGCTTTCACTTTATTTCTGACAAACATATAGCAGATAGCCTGCATGATGATTGTCGCTATCCATGAACCGGGATATGATATAAACAGGAAAAACAACGACCTGTGGCTTGGAAACAGACCATATATCCAGATAATTCTGACTCCGACTGTTCCTATTATAGAAAGTATCATAGGTACAGTTGAGTATCCCATTCCTCTTAGTGCTCCCGGAAAAAGATCCATGATTCCACATAGGAAATATGGGATTGTAGTAATCGAAATAATCTCAAGTCCTGATTTAATTACCTCACTATTACTTGTATATATGCCAAGTATCTGTGTTCCAAATATGTATGAGGCACTTCCCATCACAAGTGCTACCGCTGTCGTGAGAAACAGACAGTCTATCAGTACCCTGTCCATTCGCTTTTGTTTTCCTACTGCATAGTTCTGGCTTGTGAAGCTCATGCAAGCCTGTGTGATTGAGTTAACCGATACATACAAAAAGCCAAGTATATTGTTTGCCGCCGTATATCCTGCCATGGCTATTGAGCCAAAGGAATTGACTGATGACTGCAGCATGGCATTTGAGACATTTATGACTGTGCTCTGTATGCCGGCCGGTATTCCTACCTGAAATATCTGAAGCATATATGCCTTATCAATCGCAAGCTTATTAAAGCAGAGCTTATAGCTGGTATCTGCTTTGCTCAAACAATATAATACAAGTACACAGGAAACAAACTGCGAAACAATTGTACCGATTGCAACACCTGCAACACCCAGTTTGCACACTATTACAAAAAACAGATTGAGCAGTGCATTGATACAGCCTGAAATAATCAAAAAGATAAGAGGTCTCTTTGTATCGCCGACAGCACGCAAAATTGCCGCGCCATAGTTATAAAGCATAAAAAACGGCATACCGCAAAAATAAATCCTCATATAAATAGTAGAAAGACCTATGACATCATCCGGTGTACCCATGATTTCCAGCGCACCCCTTGCAAAAATAACACCGACCACGCCCATCACAATACCGCTTATGAGCGCAATCATAATAGCGGTGTGCACCGTCTTAGACATCTCCTTATCCTTGCCTGCCGCATAAAATCGGGCAGCGAGCACATTCGCACCAAGCGATATACCCATAAACAGATTGACAAACACATTGATAAGTGCCGTAGTCGAGCCAACAGCCGCAAGTGATTTGCTGCCACTAAACTGTCCCACGACAATAATATCCACCGCATTAAACGCTAACTGTAAAATACCCGAAATCATAAGCGGCAACGCAAATGAAATAAGCTTATCCATTATTGAACCGTTCACCATATCAATTTCATACTTATTATTCTTCACTTATATCTACCTCTTAAATATATTCTCCTCAGCCTATCTATTTTACCACGATAAAATATAAATTCAAGCGGAACAAAAAAAGAGAGCCTCTTTTAAGAGGCTCGACTTTTGCATAATAATTAATTCACAGAGTGAGGATTTTCCGTTCAATACACTATCTTCACCGGAGAGTACACAGTATGTTCCGAAGAAAAAATATGAACTGCCACGTGTTTCCAATAGTTCAAATGACCACATAGACCTGCAAGCTGCCATAGCCTATCCATAAAAAATCCCGTGGCTGACTTCATATTTTATCTGAGGAATACTACTGTGTGCTACACCGGTGCCCACAGCCCAAAAACGGAAAATCCGCCCTCATTAATAAATATTCCAATGAATTGCTAAATCTACTTCTTTGTGATGTAACCCTGTGCCTTAAGAAGCTCTGCACAAAGCACTGCTCCACCTGCTGCACCACGTACTGTGTTGTGTGAGAGTCCGACGAACTTCCAGTCATAGACTGTATCCTCTCTGAGACGTCCGACATTGATTCCCATACCATGCTCATAATCCACATCAAGTGCAACCTGAGGACGATTATCCTCTTCACAGTATCTGATGAACTGCTTTGGTGCGCTTGGAAGCCCAAGCTCCTGTGGTACTCCGCTGAACTTCTCGAGTGCCTCGATGAGCTGCTCCTTTGTAGGATTCTTTTTGAATTTGACAAATACAGCTGCTGTATGACCGTTTAATACAGGAACACGGATACACTGGCATGTGATAACCGGTGACTCTGCAGGAACAATCTGTTTCTTCTCATCATCCACATATCCCCAGAGACGAAGTGGCTCTTTCTCAGATTTTTCTTCCTCTCCACCGATGAATGGAATGATGTTTCCAACCATCTCAGGCCAGTCCTTGAATGTCTTTCCGGCACCTGAAATTGCCTGATATGTTGTGGCAACAACCTCATATGGCTCAAACTCTTTCCATGCTGTAAGAACCGGAGCATATGACTGGATTGAGCAGTTTGGCTTTACTGCTACGAAGCCTCTCTTTGTGCCAAGACGCTCCTTCTGATATTTGATAACCTCCATGTGCTGTGGGTTGATTTCAGGTACAACCATTGGCACATCAGGTGTCCATCTGTGGGCACTATTGTTTGAAACTACAGGAGTCTCTGTCTTTGCGTAGTCCTCCTCGATCTTCTTGATCTCGTCCTTTGACATATCAACGGCTGAGAATACGAAGTCGACCTGTGAAGCAACCTCTTCTACCTCATTGACATTCTTTACGATGATTTTCTTAACTGCCTCAGGCATTGGTGTGTCCATTTTCCATCTATCACCAACGGCGTCCTCGTATGTCTTGCCTGCACTTCTTGGGCTGGCTGCAATTGTTGTTACCTCGAACCATGGATGATTCTCTAAAAGAGAAATAAATCTCTGTCCTACCATTCCTGTTCCACCGAGGATACCTACTTTAAGCTTTTCACTCATTACTCTAATCTCCCTATCTTCTAGATTTTCTTCGACCTTGTCATACGTTGACATTAAAATAATATCAAATAACTATGTCAGACGTTTATTATTTCAAATATCTCTTGTCCGTCTGTCGCGTACAACTGTCTTTATAGGAAATATATTACTTGAAACTCTAATGAAAAACAAGGAAAAAACTATATTAAATTAATAATTTTTCTCCCTGTTTTTTATAAAATATGCACAAAAACTACACTTCATCCTGCCAATTTGACTTCATATACTCGTCGTAAACGGCGATTACCTTGTCCATTGCTGTCTTTGATGGTGCACCAACTGTACACCTTGTGCTGACACAGGTTTCCATTGAAATGGCATCAAATACATCCTCCTCAAATACCGGAGAGATAGCCTTGAGCTCGTCAATGCTCATATCGTCGATTGCAATGCCCTTGTCTATGCAGTAAAGCACTATTCTTCCTACAATACCATGTGCATCCCTGAACGGTACACCCTTTTTAACGAGATAATCAGCTGCATCTGTGGCATTTGTAAAGCCATTGTTTGCACTCTTTCTCATCACGTCCTTGTTAAACTTCATTGTATCAATCATTCCTGTAAAAAGTGCGATACATCCCTTTGCAGTGTCGAATGCATCAAATGCCAGCTCCTTATCCTCCTGCATATCCTTGTTGTACGCAAGCGGAATACCCTTCATGGTGGTGAGAAGTGACATGAGCGCACCGTATACACGGCCTGTCTTTCCTCTGACAAGCTCTGCTATATCAGGATTTTTCTTCTGTGGCATGATTGAGCTTCCTGTGCTGTACGCATCGTCAATCTCAACAAACTGGTACTCGTTTGAATTCCATATGATAATTTCCTCAGAAAAACGTGACAGATGCATCATGATAGTTGAAAGAGCCGATAAAAACTCAATCAGATAATCTCTGTCTGACACACCATCCATACTGTTAAGTGTCGGTCCGTAAAAATCCAGAAGCTGTGCTGTATAGTCCCTATCAAGCGGATATGTAGTGCCTGCGAGTGCTCCTGAGCCAAGCGGACAATAGTTCATTCTCTTATATATATCGCACAGTCTTGATCTGTCTCTCTTAAACATCTCAAAATATGCGCCCATATGGTGAGCCAGAGTGATTGGCTGGGCCTTCTGCAGATGTGTAAAGCCCGGCATGATAGTCTGTGTGTTTTCCTTCATAATCTTAAGGATAACAGCTAAAAGCTCCTTAAGCTCATCATCAGTCTCCTTCACTGTCTTTCTGGTGAAAAGACGCATATCAAGAGCTACTTGGTCGTTTCTGCTTCGGCCTGTGTGAAGCTTCTTTCCTGTGTCACCAAGCCTGTCTATGAGTGTAGCCTCAACGAAGCTGTGGATATCCTCATACTTTGAGCTGATTTCAAGCTCCCCTGACTCTACCTCCTTAAGTATCTGCTTTAGGCAAGCCACTATATCATTGCTCTCTGCCTGTGAGATGATGCCCTGCTTTCCAAGCATCGTGACATGGGCGATGCTGCCCTCTATATCCTCTTTATAAAACTTCTGATCAAATGAAATGGACGCATTGAAATTGTAAACGAGCTGATCTGTCTCCTTTGTGAATCGTCCTCCCCATAACTGTGCCATGAGATTCCTCCTTGATTATTAAATGATGATTTATTTTCATGTATCACAATGTATTGTATAAAAATAAGATGTGATACCGTCGCCTGCTCTAAACAGCCGCTTTACTGTGCTAAATTATATAATAATTTTTGCTGTCACGCAACCACATTTTCACCCACGTGCTGCAATCTCTCTGTCACGCTGCTCCTTGGAAAATACACAGCCGCAGTAGTACTGCCTGTACATATCATACTGCTTTGATATCTCCGTGGACTTTTTATAGCCCTCTTTCTTCTTAAAATCAGAGAAAAGATATCGCACTCCATATTGGCTCTCTAAGTCTTTTCCTATCTCATTGAGCTTTTCGGCATTCTTCAACGGGCTGATGGAAAGTGTCGTAGTAAAAAAATCAAAGCCATGCTCCCTTGCATACTGTGCACTCTCCTCAAGACGCAGCCTGTAGCACTTAAAGCACCTCTCCCCGCCCTCAGGCACAGCCTCCATGCCGCGTGCCATATCGTAAAAGCGCTTGGTGTCGTACACACCCTCCACAAAGTGAACCGGATTTTTCACCGGAAACTCATCTATAAAGCGCTTCTGCTCCTGTGCTCTCATGTGATATTCCTCTGGCGGATAAATGTTTGGATTGTAATAAAATACCGTCACATTAAAATACTCCGAGAGCGTCTGTATGCAGTATGTGCTGCACGGCCCACAGCAGCTATGAAGCAAAAGACGTGGAGTGCAGTTATTGTCCATGCAATTTTCTTTTATTAAATCTTCCATTAATTTTTGATAATTTATTTTGTTTGCCATATTATATTATTTCTTTCTTTTCTGCATATTTACTATTCTGATTAATTACTATTTCTGATATAAGCTGCATAATACGAACAAGGGCCGGAAGTCTCCTCCCGGCCCGGCTCATACTAATCCTCTTCTTCATATCCGAACATTAGTCTAAAAATCTTTTTTCCTGTTTCAGTCTTGAATATGCGCTTGTATGCCTTGTCGATTGCACGGTTTCCCGCATCATCCTCATACAGATTTACGAGGAAATCTGCCTCAACAAGTATCTGATAATCAAGACCATCTATATTGTCATATGTGTGATGGTGACCTATGAGAAAACATATTCTTTCAACTATGTAATTCTCAAAGCCAAGCTGTGAGAGCATCTTCTGGGCGATTATCGGTCCCTCCTGCTCCTGAAGCTTCCCATCGCACCTGCCATACTTTTCCTCCGCCACACGTATGCCGATATCGTGTGTGTAAGCCGCTGCCTCAAGTATAAAGAGCGAGGCATCATCAAGCTCCTCTCCTATACCGATAAGCCTTGCATAGCTGTGCACCTTGGTGAAATGCTGGATTCTCTTTGGATCGCCATCATAGTAGGCAATCATATCCATAAACAAGTCGTCTAACTGTTGTTTACTATAACTGTCACTATCCATTTAATATATTTTTCTCCTGATAATATGTTAATTAGTCTCATTGCCGGCTTTGCACCGACAATGATAACATACTACAAAGCGATCATTTTTTCAATATTTTTACACAAATATTTCTTATTTTTTGAAATCACTATGTTGTTTGTCACACTGTTATGTGGGAACAGTAACATCACTACTTTGCATCACGGAAAAATCCCCTGAATGCGAATTCTGACAAAGGCTTTTTGTAAAGCAGCTCTCCTATCAATATCTCAAGTGCCCCGCCAACAAAAATAGCAATATAACCAAACAAAGCAATCACCGGCAGACCAAGCGCTGCAATAGTATCGGCAAATCCCATAAATGCCGAATTATCAAGTGCCATAAATGCCGCCATGAACATAACCATAAATAGTATAAAGCCCAGTACAAAGTACTTATAGCATATGCTGGTGTACAGATAAGTTATAAGAAGAATAACATCAAGCATAAAAAGCGTATAGATAATCTGCGTCTTATCTGCCACTCCCATCTGTATCAGAACAACTCTTTCCACCACAAAAATTGTAAATAAAATCAGGTTTATCACTGTGCTGGCAAGCACCGGAATGTATATCTGCAGCTTTTTTTTCAGCGATGTGGACTGGATAAGCTCAGATACATCCATAGACATAATAAGCTGAAACGTGAACATACCACTCATCATAAAGTATACACCGCCTATGATTGAGGTTCCTTTGCTGAATATCTCTGATGCTATTCCGAATATTGCAAAGAATACAAGCATAATCACATTCAGTTTCAGTTTATAACCATATTTCAATAATTTAAATCCTAATTTAATATCTTTAAGCATAATATTCTCCTTTTCAAATATACTTTCAATTTAAAATACCTCTACTCATCAACATATGATCTGCGGATACGCACCACCATATGATAATATGTCGCTGCAATCACACAAACGAGCGTTGCCGCAAGTAAAGGTGCAATAAACTTCAGTGTACCGCCATAAATCAAAACAGCTATACTACCGACAATTGCCGGGCAGACAAATATAAGCGCCAGCAGATAAATATACATTCCCATATCCATGTATCTGAATATATTTAATGAGCCAACCGAAACAATTGAAGATACCATGATGACATCAAACACCGACCAGATATTAATTCCGAATTCAATAAACGGCATTGTGGCGATGAGTACCGTAATCCCGATACGAATCGGTCTGACAAGTATATCAACAAGAACTGCATTTTCAAAATGCTTTACCCCATCAAAACCTGTCTTTAAAAAATGCATGCCAAATGCATTCTTCTTGCACATACAGCCGAAACAGAAATAATCCTGCACCACCTCGCACATCATATAAAAATCATAAATAATTACTACAACTCCTATCCATACCCAAACCTCTTTTGAACAGGCAATCAGCATTGATGTCAGAATTGCCAACAGCGGAATCAGTATATTTGTTATCAGACGATACTTGAAATTAGTCATAACACGGTAATCCCTGATGTATGTTAAAACCACATGTTTTTGTGAAACCTTTTTTTCATTCATACTTCCTGACTTATTTTCCATAACACCTCACCTCGCACTAGCGCATCACAATTTTTGTATTATTTTTCATGACCGCAACGCTTATCTGGTAAAGTGTCGGAATCTCCTTTGTCACATTAAGTCCTGCGAGCTTATCTATATTTTCCGCCAAGCATATGCCCTCAAAGCCGTACGGATTTTTGGTCATTGAATAAAGCACCTTACCGGCAGCCTCTGTATCTGCTGCATCTCCTTTAATCAGGATATATTTTTCCTTCAAATCCTCAACAAAGCCCTGCTCCACAATCTGTCCGTTTTCCATTATAATGGCATAATCGGTGATATTTTCCATATCAGAGATATTGTGTGTAGAGAAAAATACGCTGCGCTTACCGTTGCCCTCATGGATATACTCGCCAATCATCTGACACAGCTTATCTCTCATAAGCGGATCAAGCGGCGATGCCGGCTCATCCAGCAAAAGAAGGTCTGTCTTTCGCGCCATGACTCCTGCCAGCATGAGTTTCATCTTCATACCATCCGAAAATGAGCTGTTGGCTTTCTTCATATCAATGCTGCCATGTGAAAATATTGCAAGCTCCTCACAATATCTGTGAAAATCTTCTGCGGAAAAATCATCAAACATCAGCTTGCTGATTTCCTCAATATCCTTAACTGTCCACTGCGGCAGATAGTATTTGCCCGGACCTGTGTAGCCTATGCGGTTTTTAATATCTCCCGAGTTTTCCTTCTGTTTGTCGGAATACTGTCCGAAATAAGTGATGTCACCTTTATAGTCAAGCCTGATTCCTGCTAAAATATTTAAAAGTGTTGTCTTTCCTGCTCCGTTTTCTCCGATTAAGGCTGTGGCAAAGCCCTGCGGTATTGCGAAATTCTCCACATCCAGTGTGAAGTTTTTAAGTTTCTTTGTGATTTTTGCTGCCTCAATTGCATTCTTTGTTGTCATTTCCATTCCTCCTGACTCGTTTTCATATCATTATTTAAATATGAACTAATTCTTACTTCAATTATAACTACCCATAATCACTGCATTAAATAAATCTTGATATAATTTGTGCTACAAACTCCATTAATAGCTGACCTAATGCTGTCATCACTATATTTATTATACTCATAACCAATCTACTCCTGTCATTCTACATCAAGTAACGCCTCAAGCATTCCCTTAAGCTCGTCGTTCGAGATTCCGGCCACCTCAGCCGCGGCTATCGCGTCTGTCAGCGACTCCTCCACCTTGCGCAGGTGCTGTTCCTTTATCATCTCACTGTCCTGTGCATTGACATAAAAGCCCTTGCCCTGCGCCGCTGTGATAAGCCCCTCATCTGCAAGCTGCTCATAAGCCTTCATCGTGGTTATCACACTGATTTTCAGGTCCTTTGCCAGCCCTCTTATCGACGGAAGGAACTCCCCCTGCTCATACCTGCCGGCCAAAATATCTGTCTTGAAGCTGTCCGCTATCTGCTGATAGATGGGCACTCCTGAATTTTGCATCAGCTTCATATGCTACCTCCGTACTGTATTTATTAACTGTTTATGTGTTATATATACACTATATACATTTTAATGTCAATACCTTTCTATAATTATCTCTCTAAAAATGTCAACTCAAAATTTTGATTTGACATACACCCTTATATCTGATAATATAATATAGCTTGCCGATATGGCTCAGTAGGTAGAGCGACGCACTCGTAATGCGTAGGCCACCGGTTCGATCCCGGTTATCGGCTTCATACATAAAAAACACCTCATTCAAAAATGAATGAGGTGCTTTTTTTATTACAAAAATCCTCTTGACATTTATAAAAAATATATTAAAATTATCTCGTTGGTTTATTTTTAGTAAACAAAAAATCTATTATTAAACCTACAGTAAATATAACATAAAATGTATTAGAAAAGGAAGTAAACATGGATATCGGACATCGTATGAAGGAGCTTCGTATCCAGTACGGACTTACCCAGCAGGAGCTAGCTGACAGGGCTGAGCTGACGAAGGGATTTATCTCCCAGCTCGAGCGAAATCAGAATTCACCGTCAGTCGGCACCCTGCTTGATATCATCCAGTGCCTGGGTATGACACCGGCGGAGTTTTTTACGGATTCGGAACCTGAGCAGATTGTATACAAGGCAAACGACTATTTCGAGAAAATTGACGAGGGAAAAAACAGCAAGGTGGAATGGATCATTCCAAACGCACAGACCCGCTCCATGGAGCCTGTCAGGCTCACTCTTCATCCGGGTGGCAGTTCTGAAATATATCTGCCTCAGGAGTGTGAGGAGTTTGGATATGTGATAAAGGGCACAGTGAAGCTTTGCTACGGTGGCAAGGTGCACACCGTAAAGGCCGGTGAGTCCTTTTATTTTAAAGCCGGTAAGAAGCATTTTATTGAAAATAAGTCTTCAAAGGATGCTGTGCTCATATGGGTCAGCAATCCTCCAAGCTTCTGACGCTTCCCCTGCAGAAGCTCTTTTATAGGGCTGTAATTACTGCCTGCCGCATTTTTAGTGTGTACAGCAGCAAATTATAAACATACAGTTCCTACCAGTACTATAATTACATGAGAAAGGTTTACACCATGGGAAAGAAATTAATTGATTTTATCGATATCACAAAGTCGTACAACGGCAATGTTGTACTCGACGATTTAAATCTATACATCAGGGAGAATGAGTTTCTGACGCTGCTTGGACCATCCGGCTGCGGAAAGACCACTACGCTTCGCATGCTCGGCGGCTTTGAGACACCGGACAAGGGAAAAATCATGTTTGATTCAAAGGACATCACAAATGTGCCTGCAAACGAGAGAAATCTGAACACTGTTTTCCAGAAATACTCTCTTTTCCCTCATATGACAATCGCTGAAAATATCGCGTTTGGTCTTAAAATAAAGAAAAAAAGCAAGGCTTACATAGATGACAAAATAAAGTATGCATTAAAGCTCGTCAATCTCGACGGCTTTGAAAACCGCTCTGTGGATTCTCTTAGCGGAGGCCAGCAGCAGCGTATTGCTATCGCAAGAGCTATTGTAAACGAACCTAAGGTACTGCTGTTAGACGAGCCGCTTGGTGCTCTCGACTTAAAACTGCGCCAGAGCATGCAGTATGAGCTCATCCGCCTCAAAAACGAGCTCGGTATCACCTTCGTCTACGTCACACACGACCAGGAGGAGGCTCTTACCATGTCTGACACCATCGTTGTTATGAATCAGGGCTATATCCAGCAGATTGGCACACCGGAGGACATTTACAATGAGCCTGAAAACGCCTTTGTTGCTGACTTTATCGGACACAGCAATATCATCGACGGTATTATGATAAAGGATAAGCTTGTCGAGATACTCGGTGTAAAAATGCCTTGTGTGGACGAGGGCTTTGGTGAGAACACGCCTGTCGATATAGTCATCCGCCCGGAGGATGTGGAGCTGGTGCCTGCAGAGGACGGCTATATGCAGGGTGATGTCGTGTCCAATATCTTCAAGGGAGTGCACTATGAGCTTGAGGTAAAGGCAAACGGCTACGACTGGATGGTACACACCACCAAATATGTAGAGGTCGGCAGTCATGTGGGTATCAGGGTGATTCCATTTAACATCCAGGTAATGCACAAGCCTGAGTCCTCAGATGAAAAGGCGGTGGAGATAGATGTCTAAAATAAAGAAACAGCTGCTCGCAGGGCCGTACCTCATATGGATTATCGGATTTATCATACTTCCGCTTTTCATGATTGTGTACTATGCATTTAAAGGCTCTGACGGAGGCTTCACATTTGAATATGTGGCTGCAATAGCACAGCACACCAATATCAAGGCATTGCTTTTATCCCTACGGCTTGGAATCATATGCACCATAATATGCCTGGTGCTGTCCTATCCGCTTGCGATGATTTTAAACGGCTTAAAGATTAAAAACCAAAGCTTTGTGGTATTTGTTTTCATGCTTCCTATGTGGATGAACTTTATGCTTCGAATACTCGCATGGAAACAGCTTTTGTCCAAAAACGGTGTCATCAACTCGATACTCACCACTCTCGGACTGCCGGGCTTCAACATCATGAATACCTCCGGAGCAGTCGTGCTTGGCATGGTCTATGACTTTCTGCCATTCATGCTGCTGCCTATATACAACTCCATGACCAGAATCAAAAACGACTGGATTGAGGCGGCTCTTGACCTCGGTGCAAACAAAGTCACAATATTTTTCAAGATTATACTGCCACTTACGATTTCCGGTGTCATAAGCGGAATCGTAATGGTTTTCGTGCCATCACTCACATCCTTTGCCATCTCACAGATACTCGGTGGCGGCAAGGTCCTGCTCATCGGAAATATCATAGAACAGGATTTCGTCCATGGCTCGCAGTGGGGCGCAGGAAGCGGTCTCTCACTCGTGCTCATGGTATTCGTATTAATCAGCATGGCACTCGTCAATCTGTTTGATAAGGAAGGAGACCAGAGCGCATTATGGTAAAAAAAATAGCATCAAGGGTATATATGGGACTGATTTTTTTGTTCCTGTATCTACCTATCGTTGTATTAATAGTACTCTCCTTCAACAACTCCAAATCCAAGGTTAAATGGGGAGGCTTCACACTCGACTGGTACATAAAGTGCTTTCAGAGCGAGCGGATTATGTCGGCATTTTCTACAACACTGCAGATTACGCTGCTTGCAGCTGTGATTTCTACAATAATAGGAACTCTCGCAGCCATGGGTATAAGCGCCATGAAGAAACGTAACCAGACAATCTATCTGGGCGCTACAAACATCCCGATGCTCAATGCAGATATCGTGACCGGTATCTCAATGATGCTTTTGTTTGTAAAATTCATGAATCTGGGCTTTGTGACAGTGCTTATCGCACACATCACGTTCAATATCCCTTATGTGATACTCAATGTGCTTCCAAAGCTCAAGCAGACCAACAAATACACCTATGAGGCCGCACTTGACCTGGGCGCATCACCTCTATATGCATTTTTCAAGGTCACCTGGCCTGAAATAAGCCCCGGAGTGTTCTCCGGCTTTATGATGGCGGTCACAATGTCACTCGATGACTTCTCCATCACCTACTTTACGAAGGGTGCCGGAGTAAACACACTCTCAACCATGCTCTACACAGAGCTGAAAAAGGGTGTAAAGCCGGAGCTGTATGCTCTGTCAACCATACTTTTCTTCACAGTGCTGCTGCTTTTGGTTGTGGTAAACATCAACTCAAACCAGATACCTGTCAGCGCCTCAAAGAAGCCTGCAAGGGCTAAAAAGCTGCGCATCGTAAAGCGTAGTGTGAGCATCGCAATTGTTGCAGTACTCGTAATCGGCTGCTTTTCGGTATTTACCATAAGCGCCGGAAGCACGAACAATGACAATGCCATAACAGTGCTAAACTACGGTAAATACATCGATGAATCAGTAATCGACAGCTTCGAGCAGGAAACCGGAATCACCATTAAATACGAGGAATACGAAGAGCCTGAGGAGATGTACACAAAGTACAAGTCCGGTGCCATCGATTATGATGTCATCTGCACCTCTGACTACATCATCGAGAAGCTCATAAGTGAGGGTGAGGTCAACAAGATAGACTACAGCTCAATGCCAAACTATCAAAATGTAAATCAGGATATAATCGACATGTCCGCATCCTTTGACCCGACACATGAATACACTGTGCCTTATTTCTACGGCACACTCGGCATACTATACAATAAAAAGATGGCTGATGCATCAGACCTAAATACCTGGGACTGCCTGTGGAACGGCAAATACAAGGACAACATGATTATGATTAATTCTGTCCGTGATGCCTTTACTCCCGCCCTTCGCACACTTGGCTACTCGATAAACGAGACAGACACAGCAAAGCTCGATGAAGCATTTGATATACTGAACAAACAAAGCAGTGATGTGCTCGCCTACTACGTGGATGAGACCTGTGATGAGATGGTTGCTGAAAATGCAGCAATCGCAGTGTGCTACTCCGGTGAGGCAGCTGCCGCCATGGCTGAAAATGATAACCTGGACTATATCGTACCAAAAGAGGGCTCAAACCTCTGGATTGACTCATGGTTCATTCCAAAGACATGCAAGAATAAAGAGGGCGCACAGGAATTTTTGAACTATATCTGCAGTGATGAGCCGGCACAGCTCAACTTTGAATATGTATACTATGCATCACCTATCCAGTCTGTCATCGACAGCCAGGATGCGGAAACAAAGAAAAATGAGGCGATTAATCCTCCTTCCGATATGCTCAAAAACTGTGAAGTATACAGAGCTTTAAATGATGATGACGCAACTCTTTACAACACACTGTGGCAGAGGCTCAAATCAGATTAAAAATGGATTGCGCAGCTATATTTTGTATGATGTCACAAAAATGAAGCCTAAAAATTGTAAAAAAATACATATTGCAAACTTCAACAAACAATGATAGAGTAAAACCCACGAAGCGCCCTGCTTCGTGGGTTTTACTTTTCCACGGGATCCGATATTTTTATGCTCCGCAAGGAGATTCATGAAATACACGGAGTTTTTACATACTATAGAAACAGAAATAACCGCAAGACTTGACAATAATTTCAAGCTTACCATCCATCCTGTCAAAAAGAACAATGGGATGATCTACGACGGATTGGTGATTATCAATCCCAAATTCAATATAGCACCGACTATTTATCTCAATCCTTACTACCATTGGTATCTTGATGGTGTATCCATTGATTCTATTCTTGATGCCATTTTATCCACCTACAATGATTTTAAGCCAACTGAAGATTTTGACATAAGCTTCTGTGATGATTTTTCCAAGGTAAAGGAGAAAATAATTTTCCAGCTCATAAGCTACGACAAAAATCAAAAGCAGCTAAAGGACGTGCCCTATATCAAATATCTGGATTTTGCCATCATATTTGAAGTATATGTAGGAGCGCAACTGCCTGAATTTGGCACCATTACAGTCACAGATGCGCTTCTGTCACGCTGGGGCATAGATACAGAAACACTAATCCGCGCCTCAATGCAAAATACCCCAAGGATACTTCCATGCTCAATAATCAACATGGCAGAGTTTCTTGCCAAAAAATGTCCGGGCTATGCCAATCAGATGCGCGCAGTCTGTGATTTTGACAGCCTGCCTATGTATATCCTTACAAACAGCAGGCAGACAAATGGTGCATCCGCCATACTCTACCCGGGTGTGCTAAGCTCGCTGGCAAAAAAGCTCGGCGGCAATATGCTGCTCATACCAAGCAGTATCCATGAGTTTCTGGTAATGCCGCTGGATAGCGATATAGATGTCTGCAACCTAAGCGAATTCATCTGTGAGGTAAACTCTACAGAGGTACGCGACGAGGAAGTACTCGGCGAGAGGTACTACATATACGATAGTAAAACAGACACTGTCTACTGATAATCATATAACCTGATAATCATATAACCCGATAACACAAAATACCGGATATCATATCATAGATATGTATCCGGTATTTTACTTTCTAAGAACATAGTTGGAAATTCATGAAAGTTATTGGCCTGTTATTTGCAGAGCAATGTACTAGTTGCCAAGCAGCATGTCGTAAAGCTTCTCATACTCTTTCGCAGATGCTTTCCATGAGAAATCATGCCTCATGGCGCGCTGCATCATCTCCTTCCATCTGTCCTTATGGTTTTCAAACACATCAAGAGCATATTTGATGACATGCAGCATATCATGCGCATTATAATTGGCAAAGGAAAAGCCATCGCCCGTATTCTCGTACTCATTGTACGGCACTACAGTATCCTTAAGACCACCTGTCTCCCTGACTATAGGCAGCGTACCATATCGCATAGACATGAGCTGGCTCAAGCCGCACGGCTCAAAAAGAGACGGCATGAGAAATGCGTCACAGCCTGCATATATCTCATGTGCATTTTCCTCTGAGTAGCCGATATATACTCCAAGCTTCTGCGGATACCTGCCATGGAAATAATTAAACATTTCCTCGTACTGCTGCTCTCCTGTGCCCTGCACTATAAACTGTACATTCATGGTGGAAAGCATCTCCTCCATCACATATGCCACCAGATCAAAGCCCTTCTGATTTGTCAGACGCGAAACCATTCCAATCAGCATGACATCCTTATCCACAGCCAGACCATACTTCTCCTGCAGCTGACGCTTATTAACGACCTTTCCACTCAATTCCCTTACAGAAAAATGCTTATCCAGATATGTATCCTTCATAGGATTAAAGACATCATAATCTATACCGTTTACAATGCCTCTCAAATGCCTGCGCCGCTCAAGCATCAGGCCATCCAGGCCCTCTCCGCCCTCAGGTGTACAGATTTCATCTGCATATGTCGGACTGACAGTCGTAATCTCATCTGCATATACTATGCCGCCCTTTAAATAATTAGCCTCACCATAGAACTCCAGCTCCCCTGAATTAAAAATATGCTCCGGAAGTCCTGTAACATCAGCCACCTCTTTAATCTTCCAGCGCCCTTGAAACTTCATATTGTGAATGGTAAAGACTGTCTTTATACCGGCATAGAAATTGTCTGAGCCGTACACTGTCTTTAGAAAAACCGGCAAGAGTCCTGTCTGCCAGTCATTACAATGTATCACATCCGGGGCAAAATCTATAACCGGCAAAGCCTCAAGCACCGCCTTTGAAAAGAAAGCAAATTTCTCCACATCCTCGTATATATTGTTGTATGGCTTATCTCCTGCAAAGTAAAACTCATTGTCCACAAAATAATATGTCACACCATCATGCTGCGATGTAAAAATTCCTACATACTGCCTTCGCCAGTTGAGATTGACATAAAAATGACAGACGAACTTAAGCTGTGGCAGTAATTTATCATCCATACATTTGTACTTCGGAAGTATAACTCTCACGTCATATCTGTCCTTGTCAAAATATTTTGGTAAAGATCCCACTACGTCAGCAAGTCCACCTGTCTTCATATAAGGTATTGCCTCTGATGCGGCCATTAATATTTTAATTTTGTCCATGCTGAAACCTCCCCCAGATTACAGTTATTTAAACAACGATTAATCTGATAAAAAATATAGTATACATCCTGAAACCAATAGAATGTATACTATATTATATCACGCGGGAGTACATTTTGCCTAGTAAATTTATCAAAACGTGGTTTTATTTGTCTATAATGACGATTTTTACATTCCTAGACGTATTTTGTCTGTAATCAGGGCAATAAACTCCGAATTGGTAGGCTTGCCCTTACCATAGTTTACAGTGTATCCAAACATGGAGTCTATCGTATCCATCCTGCCTCTGCTCCATGCCACCTCGATAGCATGCCTTATGGCTCTCTCCACCCTGCTTGAGGTAGTCTTGTACTTCTTTGCAATAGTGGGATACAAAAGCTTCGTGATAGAGCTAAGCATTTCCATATCCTCAACGCACATCACTATCGCAGTCCTAAGATACTGATATCCCTTTATATGAGCCGGAACACCTATCTCATGAATGATATCCGTCACCTGTGTCTCAAGGGATTTTTTCTCCATATATGTATCATCAAGTGGCTCAGTGTCACCGGATGCTCTCTTTACATACACAAGTACCACATCAGAACCGGCATTACCGTTTATCATGCTGTATGCTTCATCACTACTTCTTGCTGTTCCTAAAAACTCCATGCCCTTTAATAAACTCTGCATGTTTTTCTTTTCGTCTGCTGCTGCGACATTTAAAGTGCTCATTAAAATCTCCTATGCCGCCAATTACTGTCATGTCAAAACAAATTGTATGTTTTTATGATAACACATTTTGTCGAATTTTGTCGAGAGCGTATTTTTTTTTAAATTTTATGTAACCATTCAGCCCAACGCATATTTGCAAAACCACACGATACCCATGCTTTCTCTATTCTTCAAACTGAGAGTTATACAGCTCTGCGTAAAATCCGTTCTTTGCAAGAAGCTCATCGTGTGTACCCTGCTCGATAATATCTCCGTCCTTCATGACAAGAATCATATCGGCATTCTTGATAGTAGACAGCCTGTGGGCGATGACAAAGCTTGTTCTGCCCTTCATCAGATTGTCGAGTGCCTTCTGGATACGGATTTCTGTACGTGTATCGACAGAGGATGTGGCCTCATCAAGGATAAGGATTGGATTGTCTGCAAGAATGGCTCTTGCTATTGTCAAAAGCTGCTTTTGTCCCTGTGACACATTAGAAGCATCCTCGTTGAGCTCCATATCATAGCCACCCGGCAATGTCTGGATAAAGTGATGCGCATGTGCTGCCTTTGCTGCCGCGATGACCTCCTCATCTGTGGCATCCAGACGGCCGTAGCGGATATTTTCCATAATGGTGCCCTTAAAGAGCCATGTGTCCTGCAATACCATGCCGAATGCATCTCGCAGATCGGCTCTGTTGTAATCCCTGATATCATGTCCGTCTACAAGAATGGCACCTGAGCTTACATCATAAAATCTCATAAGAAGCTTGACCATGGTAGTCTTTCCCGCTCCCGTCGGTCCAACGATAGCAACCTGCTGTCCCGGCTTTACCTTTGCAGAAAAATCATTGATGATGATCTGGTCAGGATTATAGCCAAAGTGTACATGCGAAAACTCTACACTTCCCTCGATATGGTCTGGCTTAACAGGATTTTCCACTGTTATATCCTCTTCCTCCTCCTCGAGGAACTCAAATACACGCTCAGATGCAGCCGCCATCGACTGAAGCTGGTTTGCCACCTGTGCTATCTGCTGGATTGGCTGTGTGAAATTCTTCACATACTGTATAAATGCCTGGATATCACCGATTGTGATGACATTCTTTATGGCAAGTATACCACCTGAGATGGCTACTCCCGCATATCCTAAGTTTCCTACAAACTGCATGATAGGCATCATAAGTCCTGAGAGGAACTGTGATTTCCATGCGGATTTGTAGAGCACATTGTTGGCCTCCTTGAAGGTCTTTACAGTCTCAGCCTCTTTATTGTATGCCTTTATGACAAGGTGACCTCCGTACACCTCCTCGACCTGCCCGTTTATGTGCCCCAGATATTCCTGCTGCTGTCTGAAGTATTTCTGTGAATGCTTTATGACAAACGAAATAAGTATCATCGAAACTGGCAGGATAACGAGTGAAATCAGAGTCATGAGCGGTGAAATAGACAGCATCATGACCAGTGTACCTACCAAAGTGGCAACAGATGTAATAATCTGTGTGATACTCTGGTTCAAGCTCTGTCCGAGTGTATCCACATCGTTTGTGATACGCGAAAGTACCTCACCGTATGTCCTTGACTCGAAATACTTCATCGGCATACGGTTGATTTTGCTCGTGATGTCCTTACGCATCCTGTAGCAGGTCTTCTGCGTGATGCCTGTCATGATAAGCCCCTGGGCAAACATAAAGATGGCACTCACCACATATAAAGCCAGCGTAAACAAAAGAACCTTTGCAATATAATCAAAATCTATGCCGCCTGTTCCTGCAATCTTGTTCATGAGTCCCTCGGCAAGCGCAGTGGTGGCTTTACCCATGACCTTAGGTCCTGCAACGGAAAAGACAGTCGAAACTGCTGCAAATATCATAACCGCAATGATGGCAGCCCAGTATCTGCCGAGATACTTTATGAGCTTCTTTGTAGAGCCCTTGAAATCCTTGGCCTTTTCTGTGACCATTCCGGAGCCTCTGCCCATTGGCCCTCTTGGCCTCTTAGGAGGCATCTTGAACTGTTCGTTATTGTTCTCACTCATCTTACATGCCCTCCTTTTCATTATCTAAGCCTGATACAGCCGAAGTATCTGCTGCTTTATCTGTTGCAGTTTCTGCCACCTTATCATCAAGTCCAAGCTCCTTTGCAGAAAGCTGTGACTGTGCAATCTGCATATATACATCGCAATTTTTAAGAAGCTCCTCATGGGTGCCTTTTCCTACGATTTTACCGTCATCGAGCACGAGAATCTGGTCAGCATGAATAATCGTGCTGATACGCTGTGCCACGATAATCACAGAAGCATTCCCCGTAACCTCTGATAAGGCTGCACGAAGACGCGCATCTGTCTTCATATCAAGTGCTGAGAAGCTGTCATCAAACACATAGATATGAGGATCCTTTGCAATAGCTCTTGCGATGGCAAGCCTCTGCTTCTGACCACCGGACACATTTGAGCCGCCCTGTGCGATTGAGCTGTCATATCTGTCATTCTTTGTCTCTATAAACTCAGAAGCCTGTGCGATATCCGCTGCCTTTTTTATCTGCTCATCACTCGCGTCTGCTTTACCAAAGCGCAGGTTTGAGGCGATGGTTCCTGAGAAAAGAATACCTTTCTGCGGAACAAAGCCTATTGACTCGCGAAGCTCGCTTAGTGTGTAGTCTCTGATATCGTGTCCATCAAGCTCTATTGAGCCTCCCGTCACGTCATAGAAACGCGGAATCAGGTTTACAAGTGTAGACTTTCCACAGCCGGTACTTCCGATGATAGCTGTGATTTTGCCCGGCTCCGCCACAAAATCTATGTCTGAAAGCACATCCTCCTTTGCTCCCGGATATCTGAAATCCACATGGTTGAAACGGATAACACCTCTATGATCAGCCTCAGTAACAGGCTCCTTTGGATCATTTACGGTGCTGTTTGTCCTTATAACCTCATCGATACGCTCTGCCGCAACACCTGCTCTCGGAAGCATGATGGACATGGCTGAAAGCATGAGGAATGACATAACAATCATCATGGCATATGTAATAAACGCAGTCATGGTACCTACCTGCATAGAGCCCTTGTCTATTCTGCCTGCTGCAATCCACACGATACCGAGTGTGATGCAGTACATGATCATGGACATACCCGGCATCATAAAGGTCATGACGCGGTTTGTAAACAGCTGTGTGCGTGTAAGCTCACGGTTAGCCTCATCAAACCTCTTTTCCTCCTCCTTCTCACGGCCGAAAGCCCTGATAACGGAAAGACCTGTAAGAATCTCACGAGAAACAAGGTTTACCTTGTCTACAAGACTCTGCATAATCTTGAACTTTGGCATCGCAATACCAACCAGAGTGAAAATAAAAACCATGATAGCAGCAACCGCAATGGCAATCACCCACTCCATGCCGGATTTGGTCTGCGCCACCTTAATGATACCACCGATACCAACGATTGGCGCGTAAAGCACCATACGAAGCATCATAGTAGTAACCATCTGAATCTGCTGTATATCGTTCGTGCTTCTCGTAATAAGTGATGCCGTAGAGAATTTGTTAATCTCGGCATTTGAAAAACCTACAACCTTTGAAAAGGTCTTCTCCCTCAAATCCCTGCCGACAGCGGCACCGACCTTTGAAGCCGCAAAACCTACAACACATGCTGCTATAAGCATAATTGCTGCAAAGGCTGCCATCTTGGCGCCTGCCTTCCACAGATAAGCAACCTGATTGGCATCCACGTCGATTCCTGCATTCTCATCACACTTTGTCGCAAAAGTTACACCCATGGACTTTAAAGTAGCTGAACCCACCGCATCGATTTTGTCCTGCACCTTGCTTCTTATCTGCTTTATCATGTTATCATCGAGCGCTGCTGACTGCGGGATAGCTGATGCATCCACATCCATCTGCTCCCCCGACTGAAAAGCCTGATATGCCATGACAAGAGGAACCAAAAGCTCCTCATCCAGCTCATCAAGTGTGTCAGAATCAGCTGTCAGCTTGTATTTTGTCACACTGTCATCAGATTTTGAAGCATCCTGCGCCTCATAACAGTCTGTAAATTTTTCTTTCTCGTCAGACAGCATAAATGTCTGTGCCATCTGATAATCCTCCGATGTAATCTCCTTTGGCAGGATATGCTCAATGCCGTGATCCTGAATACCCACATCAATGATGTCTGATGTGTACGCAGGCAAAGCCAGGTCACAGTAAGCCTGTGCAATGAGGAAAACAAAAATTAATAAGATCCATCGCCAGTATGGAATCAGGTTTTTGAAAATTTTACTCATAAACGTTTCCTTTCTTTCCGGTTAATTATCCCCCATACACGAATGCAAAAATATCCGCAATCGTGCGCATACTATCTATTTTATCAATTAGCGCGGATAATTCAATAAAGAAAGTATAAAGAAACGGTAAAAAAACAAGGACCATACGAGCTGATTCTCAGCTCATATGGTCCTTGCTATATAGAAAAATATATTATATACACTAATCCAGGTCTGCAAGACCTACACGCTGTATCTGGAAGGTCTTGTATGCCTTGGCTGTTGTGGTCTCTTTATCCCCACCACTCGCCAGTGACTGATAAATCTTACTATATCCTACGGCATAAATCTTTATAGAATTATTTTCCTCCGGTAAAGTGTCCAATGGTACCTTTACCTTATATGTTTTATTATTTTCAAAGAAGTCCCTTGGATCTTTATTTAATTTACCGTTTTCTTTACTGTCATTTATCAGTTCATTTTCTGTTCCGTCATTATTCAGTGAATAGATATCCCAGTCCACCTTCTTTAAGTAAATCTTATCATCTCCGGTGCCAATCGTTTCATCATTTGGATTTTTTTGTGGATCCTCGATATAAAAATCCAAATAAACAACAGTTTTTTCATCAATCTGATTTCGCACAAGGTTTGAATCCTTTACCGTAAAATAAACATCCTGCGTACTGTCTGCACCATCTAGTCTGGCATCCGCTTTATTAGCTGCATCTTCTTCAATGGCATCGTCAATAGTTGCATATAATGTAGATATGTCATTTGAATCGGTATCAGCATTCTCCTTAAGATAAATTGACGGCTCATGAACTGATGCACTATATGCAGCAATCATAGTGTTTATATAAAGCTTCAATTCATCCTCATTATTTGAGAAATCAGAATGTCCTACACCTGAGTATGTTACATTTCCCATTGTGTAAATATAATAATTATTTCTTACATCCTTTGGAGACTGCTCATAAATTCCATGGTTTGACAAGGTATACCATACAACAATATCACTCTCACCATCACCATCAGCATCCTGATTCATATCCAGCTGGTAGTACTGCTTATGAGTGGTAGCTATATTTATTTCGTCAGCAATCTTAAAAGGATATGTGGTAATCTGTCCTGAATTAACCTTGACTGCCTTATTCGTCTTAGCTTCAAAATCATTACCATCTAGCCCTGAATACAGTCTGTACTCACCATGATCATTATCTGCCCACTGATACTGATTTAAATCCGCATAAGTAAATCCCTGATTCTGTCTGACAATAACTGAATTATCGGATTTTGGCTCATATGCAATATCAGTGTTATTCTTTTCAGCAGTCTGTACAGCTTTATCAAAATCCTCATCAGTACTCTGTAATGTATTGCCCTTCTTTAAATACGCATTTGACAAGATTCCATACCTATCCAGTCCGACAGTATCACGAATTATAGAGTTAAACTTATATCCCCAGACATTATTATATTTATTATCATTTTTATTATTACAAAATGACGTTGTATCATGAGCAAACAATACCGGTTTTCCTGACTGGATATATGCTTTTATTTTATCGAGATGATTATTTGTATTATCAATATCATAACAATCACCAAATCCAATCACAAGCATATCGTATGTCTGCAGCTTATCACATACCTCATCCATTTTAGGTACGTTGTCATAACGAACTGTTTCTATATCCAGGTCAAAATCCTTCACTTGACTAAGTAATTTATGAAACTTTGTATTGCTATCATTCTTCTGTGCCTGCATATCAAAATTTCCCCTAAAGCCCTCATTATGCTCCAACTTTGAATTAATCTGAAGAATCTTGACTTTTGTAGGACTGCCTTTTGAATTTTTGACATACACATATCCGGATTTCTGATCATATCTGTAGCTATTTGTAGCCTGACTTACACGAAGCTGCCAAGGCATAACTCCTACATAGCCATTCGGCAAATCATAGACCAGTTTATAATTATAATTGCCTGCATTCAGACTATACATATATTTACCATCATCACCCATTACCGGATTCACAATAGTACCATCACAATATAATTTTATTTTATTTGCAGCTATTCCTTCATTGGTTGTCGAAAACTTACCATCAGAATTTGAATCCAAAAACAGCTGTGCATTAAAACTTGCTTTGGAATCAGCACCACCTGCATTGTTTATTGAAAATTCCAATGTAATCTGATTATTACTAATCTCAACATAATCTGTATCTTTTACTTTTTCCTGCTCCTTGAGTAATATTTCAGGTTTTTCAGTAGTCAGGTAGGTAACAAGCTCCGCTGGCTCATTTGACTGTTTTTTTAAATTTCCCTTGCTGTCCACTTTAAGAACATTGTCTTTATCTTTTGCATAACATAAAAGAGTAAAAACATTTGAACAGTTGTCTATATACTTCTCATTAATTCCTCTGCCATAATCAATAGAGAAAAAGCCATCTGAAAAGACGACAGGAAAGCCTGCCTTTATATAATCCTCCAATTCTGAAACCTTCTGCTTAGTAATATCATTGCCTGAACCTCTGTATGTGTTTGGAGCAGTTAAATAATCAGCATTATTTCCATTTCCTCTTAATGTAAGCTGAGTATTAAGCGCCGTTCCATTGTTTATATAATCAGTATCCAGCAATCCCGCATGGCCATTCTTGAGCATATCATATCCCCAATAATTTACCACATCTTTCGGATTTATAACAACAATGTCACCAACATTTGAGTATTTAAGCCCATCCATGTTCCAATCATTATATACTGTATGACCATCTCTATAATTCAGATTATCGGCTACGAGTCCCATATATATCATGTCATAGTTATTAAGGTCCTCTATTCTTCCAATAAATTCTGCACTCGTAACCCTTGTTATTGTAACCTTTTTTTTCTCCGGGCATCTTGATCCAAGCCAATTTTTTAGCTTATCATAATTTAAAGCGTCAGACTCATTTTTTACAGTTCCGGGCTCTATATCCAGTATGTTCAGACTATCTGTCGGATTTATAATGTCTCTTTTATCAGCATACGATATGATATAGCTTAAAACTATCGCCTTTGAAATCTTCTTGTCATAATACGCATACTCGTCCTTTCCAAGAGTACTATTTTCTTTTTTCCTGCTTGTATTCTCTGAGTTGATGTATTCTGCTATCTCGTCAAAATTCTCTGTTTTAGCATCATTGACAAATGCTGTTTCATCATCATTTTTAATAAACGCAGAAGCAAAATCGTCTCTTAAAACAAATGGCACATCATCTTTAGGACTATAGTTTCGTGGAATAACATATTCGTTGCCAATTACAAAACCATATTTATGGGTTCCACTGTCAACCTTATAGTATTTTATGTCATTCCCCCAGTTAATAAAATTATCAGCTGAGTCCTTGGTAAAATTCAGGGAGCTGAAATTGTTACAGCTCAAAAGACCTGCAAGCTTTTTAATGTTGCTGGAATAATCTGCATTCGAATCAGGCCACACAATACCATTATCCACTATAACAGGCATCATGATACCACTCTGGTGCACACGTTGGACTATCTGCTTTACCTTGTCCCATGAAATGTCATTACCGGTATTGTATCCGGTATTGTATTTTGCAGAATCGTCTCCTAAATCCTTGGAAAGAACAGACTTTGAGCCGGAAAGATAGAGTAAATCAATTGTTGACACATCTATCTGCTCAAGCTCCTTGGGTGTGACAGTTTTTACATTGAAGGTCATATTGGCAGTCTTATCATCATCGCCTGTCTTACCCTCCTGATTGAATACACCTGTTCTGAACCAGTTATTGTTCTTGAAACCACCCTTATAATATATGTGTGTAGTATTTACAGGATAATCAAGCGAGCCTTTTTTATCAGCCTCCATTATATAGTCACCTTTTCCTTTACCCACATAGGTATATGTCTGGCTGTCCTTAACTATATCAAAATATCCGTCTGTATCAGTGAGGATTACCCTGCCTGTGTTACCATCATTATTCTCTGTAGCAGAATCAGCTCTTGAAGCATCATCTGAAATATCATCTGCGCCGGTCTTACCTGCCGGCTGATTGTCCGGTGTGACGCCATCTATCTTCTCGTATGGATTCTGTGAATCAAGCACTGCTCCATACTCGCCGGTCTCATCGTAATTAAACTCAATAGGTACCTCAGTGTTCACCTCGTAGTAGGTCTCGTCATCAGTGATTTTATCTGCAGACACATACTCCATCTCAACCGTACAGTATGTATACTTCTCATAATCCGGCTTACTGCCATCCGGCAGACTTGCCATCCGGTCAGCTCTTGCAACAAATTCATATGGTGATGTGATATCTGAATTGTCTTTCCTGTAAATATATGCCTTTGGGTCATATTTTGCTATATTTTGCATGCTCTCATCGGAAACGATTGCATATGAACTCTTTATAGCATAGACTACATGCTTATCAACGGCATCGTCACCTGTGCCTGTATCTGTCGTATTGTCTGTGCTGCTATCGATGTTACCATTTGTACCGCTGTCTGTATTTCCATCAGCCTTCTGTGAATTATCAGTCTCTACCAGATACTGGGTGTTTGTCATACCATCCGGCAGCTTGACAGCCGAAAACGCAACACTGTAGTAGCCTCTTTTTCCGGGTGCCTTAATTTGATTGCCATTTTCAGTCTCTGTATTAGAGCCATCCGCGGTACTTCCAGTACTTCCTGTACTGCCTGTATTACCAGTACTACCTGTATCCACAGATTCAGAGCCATCTTCTGTCTCATCCTCGCCCTGCATGAAAACATAATAGTCAACATTTTGTCTGTAATGACCTGTAGGCAGTCCCTCTTCATTTACAGCAAGCTGGTAATCGGTATTGAACTTATAATCTCCCTCCGCCTGCTCTGTCATCTTATAACCGGTGGTACCCTTGTTTATTCTGTCCATATCTACAAGGGCAAGCTCTGTCCAGTCATCGCCCTGACTGACATAGCTCTCCTCATACGGCTCATAATAAAGAGGCTTTGTGTTATCATTTTTCTCGGTAGTAATAGGCGCAAGCTTTGTTTTCAGTTCCTCCATATAGGCAGACCTTTTTTGTACACCTGCACCATCTTTGTCAGACATCCTTGACAGTGTTCCAAACCAGTCGTCAGGCTCCTGACCATCAATCAGATAACCGATGGATGCCATTTTCTTGTCAGGCACCACCTCCACTATATTGAAGGGCTTGTCCTTGCCATGTGAGCTGACTATATCAGATATTCCATTGAACGCTACATTTGCATCGACCTTTGTAAGGCTGTCATTCAGCACAAAAGCTGCCACAACGAGACATCCTGTAAGTGTGAGCGATATTGGAACCACTATTTTTTTTCTTAATTTGCTCATTGCGATTGCTCCTTTTGTTATTTGTCATATTTAAAAGTAACTACATTAGAAGAAATACTCGGATCTGATTTTAAGGTCACCCAAACATATATTCTATAATGTTTCCCTGGAATACTGACCTCTGATGTCATGCTTAGTTCCTTGGTTGCTTCATGTTCATGCCCAAAAGCCCAACTGTCTTCTATATGGTATGTAAATATTTTTCCACCTTTATAATCAGCCTGCTCTCCTGCAAACTCCTCTATATCATTACTTGGACTTTCTATTCCATTTTCCAACGAATAAGTCTCAATGTGCCATTCAAAGTTATTCACATCATATGCTATACCACTATTTCTTACCTCATACGGATTTATATGTGTTTTTTCAGTATTTCCTCCATTAAGTCCATGTATTCCCTCCGTAGTCAGCCAATTACGTGTATCAACCACATTTATCGTTACCGATGTATATTTGGAAGTATCTTCTTTTGAAGTCACCTTAACCACAAACTGCTTTGATGTTTCATTCTCTGCGATAGATAATTTTGCTGTGTTTCCGGAAGAATTAAACGTTGTTCCATTCCCATCAGCAGCCCTGCCGGTGTATGACCATATAACCTCTTGGCTTGGATTATTTCCACCCAATATTTTAGATGTAAATTCAAGGACATTGCTATTATCTCTTCTGACATATGAAATGCTCTGACCAGAAACATCTCTGCCACCATAATATATATGTACAGAAATCGGCTCTACCGGTGCCACATACTCCACATCTGCCCCGGTCGGCACCTTATTGCGCATAGTGAAGTTCTGCTTTGAAGTATACTTCTTGTCTCCTGCCTTAAAGTCCACAACAAGTCCGACAGAGTTCTTGCTTTCTGCCTCACTTAAATCAGGTGTAAAGCCTATGACATTTTCTGCCATAAGTGACTCCTTGCCCTGACCATCAGCCTTCACCGCACCAGTTGCAGGATCCAGTGTATCCTTTCGCAGATAGATTTTGTGCTCTGACGGTCTGTATATGATATTGTATGTACAATCATTGTTGCAGATTATCAGCTTGCTGTCGGATGATGATTGCTCAGATGATGCTTCTTCGGATGACGCTTCTTCCGCTGATGCAGTTGCAATATAACCTGCCTCAGGGTTTACTGATGCCACTTCAACCGGGGCTGCCACCGTAGCAGGCTCATACTTAACACCCTTTTGCGCATCAATTATCAGATTTCCTATCTGATTCATGGTCAGCTGTGCCTCATACTGCAGGTCTACGTCCTTTGTAGCATACTTATACTGCTTCGTGCTCGTACCGATAAAGCCCACAACAGCCAGACCCAGTATTCCCATTATCGCCATGACAATGACAAGCTCAACAAGTGTAAAGCCACTGTTTTTCCTATTATTTGATTTATTCATGCGCTTTAAAATCTTCATGGTTCATCTTCCTCTCCGATTTCATCATAAAACCTTATAACAGCCTTGCGTCAAAATAAAATATTTTGCATTTAACTATGTAAATTACTCACATACCACCTTGCCGGTTTCCTTGTATATCGTGATAACCTTCTCGGTGCTGTTTTTTTGAACCCAGATACGGCTGCAGTACTTGCCGTTAGTATCCGGCTTTTGTGCACCTGAGCTTCTGTCGAACTGAAGCTCTATACTGTCAGAGACGTTCTATTGTGTCTTGCCACTATAATCATCATTCAGGGAATAGTATACTTCAATCCTGCTCTTTCCGATTTTACTCGGATCAGATTCCGTACCATTTATAGTCATCTTATAATAGTAGGCCCCATCTGATGCCTTGTATATCTTAAGAACTGCGCTGTCCTTTCCCATAGAGGTAACTCTTGTTTTGTTAATTATCGATTCAATATTTCTGGCACATTGCTTCACCTCAACACCCATGACCGAGCGAATGGATATGGTTGCCGCGCCTATCAGTACGACAGATATCGCTATCACTACTATAAGCTCCACCAGAGAGAAACCACCATTATTCTTTTTTACTTTTACAAACATATTGGATTCCTCCCTTGTATATATCGTCAAAATATGTCAAATATAAATATTTCGCAGCTGTTTTGTGTCTTGGAAACCGCTTATTTTCTACTCCTTTGTCCAGTTCTGGTATGTAATGAGTGTAGCATAATCTATTTTTGTATCCGCCTCTTTCTTGTTTGAAAAAGCAGAAACATTACCCAGATAGTTGGCACCATCCATGAACACATCATACAGGTGCAGTGCATCGTCTGCATCACTTACCTTTTCAAGAAGCAATGCCTTAAATACCTCCTGTGTACCATTATCAATCTCGCACTGCTCTTTGTTTACGATTATCCTGCCCTTTGCAATTATAGTACCTGTAAAGTCAGCATCAAGTGTCACATTTCCTGTAGCAACAATTATATCCACATTGTGTGATTTGTCATTTGCATCATAGGTGTAGTTACCGTTTTTGACAATTGCCTGGTATTTTTTTCCCTGATACTCAGTCTCAAATATATGTTTATTACCGGAATTTGGCACTATTTTCAGCAAATTGGTATTGTTAACTATATTTGTAAAAAGCGAAACACTTGCTGCATTTGTCGGTAAATCCGCATAATTCGTCAAAAGCTTTGAGTTTAGTGCAGTATATGTGCGCTGTAAGGCATCCGACTGTGCATCCATGTCCACACCATCAGCTATGCCCTTCAAAAGGCTTAAATTGCTGCCATCGTAGATGCTGTAATTGCCGGCAGTATAGATGCTTGCTGCCTCATTTACCTTTATGCTGTCAGTATAGAACTTAGTGTATCTATTGAGCTTGTCACTGTCTGCGCCAAAATAGTCTCTGTAATACTCAGCAGCCTTATTCGTTGGCAGATTGACATAATAGTATACAAGTCCATCATCATTATTATCAGCAGAAGGGACAAAGACTTTCTTTATGCATTTGTCAATTGTCCTGCCATCCGGCAGATATTCTGAGAGAGCCTTGCCTGTCTTGGTACTGACCACATTGGTATTTATCTCAGTATACTTCGTCTGATCCTGTCCGGTTGCCGTGATATCCTTATACTCCTTATAGGAGAGTGGATTCTTATTATAAAGCGATTTGGCATCCGCACCCTCTCCACTTGTGCCTATGCACTCAGGCGGCACAAGGTATGCTATCTGGTCACCCTTTACAGAAATTGACTCACCCATAGCCACATTGCTGTTTTGTGTACCCACACCACTTGAATTTACAATAGCCTGTGTATTGATATATGCAGTTCCTGCTAACATAAGCTCCCTGATATTTGACATATCAAGAGATGCCTCTCTGCCGTTTATGATAATAGCAGAGCTATCGCCTGCGACAGGATTTTCCTTGTCATCGCCTCCATTGCCAAAGCCGACGTACTTTGCATTGTTACTCTTATTATTCTTGCCAAGTGTGACCTTTGAGCCTGTACCCTTTAAGGTCATGTCATCCGCCACATATGTCATGCCATCCAGATTGACTGTTGCACCATTTACATTTATGTTGCTTGTCCACAGCTGACACTGTGCATCAACAGAAAGTTTACTGTTATTGTGTACACCAGCCATGTTATTTTTTATTGTAGCCGTATCTTTTCCGGCAAAGTCTCCCACCTCTATATCGCCCTCTGCAATCATATAGCTGGTATCCTTTACATCAAGTGTGGCATTGTTTGGAATAACAACACTCGTAGTAGAAGTTCCTGTGTCTGCCGCATTTTCACAGCCGGCGTAGAGATTGCCGGATAAATTCACTTTAGTAAGTCCTGATGTAATTTTCAGTCCTTCATTTCCTACAAGAGAATATGTAAAAAGCTCTGGAACTCCTCCCGATGCTGTAAAGCTCATGGAAGGAACCCCCAGAGAAATATCCGTCTCTATTATTGATTTAAATCCCTTTTCATCGGTATACTCTACCCTTAGTCCATTCAGCACGACACGGTTTTGGTACACCTTGAGATTGCCATTACCGTATACATCGGCATTGGTCGATTTGATAATAGCATGTGGCTGATTTTCTTTTTTCTCGAGAAGCTTCGGGTCTACATATTGTATGAGCTTTCCCCTATTAAAGGTCATACCTGTGCTGTCATACTCCAGACTGGTCTTTAAGCTCTTCAGATACTCCTGCGCAAAGTTGCTCTGTCTGCCAGCCTCATTTATGCTGCTGTCAGAGTAATTCTCCATAACCTTGGTATATCCTGCTGAGTAAGCCTTGGAAATATCGCCCTGCAGACCTGTACATATCTGATCCAGCACACCCTCTGCCGAGTAAAAGTTATCTGTATTTTTTTCATCAGTCACCTTCATCTGGAGGTTCATAAGCGCTATCCACAGCACAGTCACAGCTAAAACAGCCACTATAGCCATTGCAACTACAACCATCACAAAGGAAGCACCACGGTTATCGTTACGCTTCATAATTAATACCCCATGCTTCCGGTCATCGTAACAACCGGATCTTTATCCTTAAATATATCATCCAGTGAAGCCTTACTCTCGTATATGTCTACCTTCACATCATACAGCCTTTCAGATGCCTTGCTTTTTGTCAGATTCTTTATATCGATAATTGCCTTTACATCATTCTGAATTACATTGTTATTAAAGCCATATATAGCCTGCCCCGGCTGTAGTGGATTATCCGGTGCTCCCATATTTACATTCAGATTGGTGGCTATATGAGTATAAGCATGACCTGTACGATTTCCCGGCTCACTTACCCTCACATATGCCTTATATGTACTCTCCTTCGTGCTCAACTCTGACTGATCCGATATAGTCTTTTGCTTTACAATATTTACCGTGCAGTCGACCTTGTCCTTGTTGTTTACAATGATGACATCATTTGCAGTATCCCAGGTGTTGCCGGTCGATGTGTACCATGGATTGTAAAACAGATACACATTTCTCAGATTATGGTTTACAGTATCTGAAGAATTGTCGTAAATCACCATGGTATAATCATCCTTCAGCGCACTATTCGGATCCGGAAAAGTCTTTTTTACTCCATTTTTGATAGAATACGAATACGACACCGTAACCTTGGTAGCCTTATTGCTCGCAGCTCCACTCTTTTCTATATCAATTTTGATAGTTCTCTTTATATCACTCTGCTGTACACTGAAGCCTGGATTCATATTGTTAAATGCAGATATAATATTTGTAGCAGAATACTTGTCTGCACTCATGCAGTCAAAATTTGCATCCATGGCCGACATATCCGCTACCTCGTCCATGTTGTACTTTCTAACCTTATTGTCCGACTCTGCGTCCGATTTTGCATCCACTGTCACAAGAGCATTGTATTTCTTTGTGCCTGACTGCACACCAGACATATAGAAATAATACTTGTGCGCATCCGACTCCCTGAAATTCCAAAGCGATGCATCGCCTATTTTAGCTTTTGCGTCAGTCTTATGGATGCAGCTAGTGATGACATCGTCCTTATTTACAATCTCAGCACTGATATCCTCAAGCCTCTTTACATTATCAAACTTATCTGATTTCTTAAGAAGCTCACATGCACTGCTTCCATCTGATATATTAAAGCCGTCCGCCACGTCAAAGTACTCTGACGGATAGTTGAACTGATACGCCAATGTCTTCATGGAGTTCTTCTCGATACCCTCCATAATATTTGTCGCCAGATGTGTAGCATTCATCTCGTTTTTTGCCTTCACATTGGTCTTTGTGGCTGTGACAAATGCATTCAAAAAAGGAAGCACGATTATTGCGAGAATAGCAATTGACACAATAATCTCCACAAGTGTTACTCCTCGATCATCGTTTTTTAGCTTTCTCAAATCTGCTTCCTCCCCTCTTGTATTTTGTTATCTCATAGCTCAATAATCTAACATTTGATATTTATCACTTACGGTCTCAATAACCCGCTAATCTAATAATCTAATATTATAATAATCAGTTAGTTTGTTGTACCAAACAGATTATTTGTACCATGTGGTACTGCAGGTATGTATGGTGCCTCATATGGCTTATCAAGTCCATACAGGAAATATGAATCCACAAGCATCTCACCTGTCAGCTTGCCTGTCGAATCATCAAAGCTCACATTGAGCGTGCTGATAGTTTTCTTCTGTGATGAACCAATCACCTCGCCGAGCATAGCCTTAAGCCCATGATATTCTGTCTTGAATGCCATAACTGTGCTGACATCATAAAGCTGATAGCCTGTAACCGTAGACTTTGCAGAGCTTGATGATGTGCCGCTACCAGCTGCACTACCGTCATCAGTCTGTGACTGAGAACTGTTGCCATCAGCGGTCTGAGAGCTCTGCGAACTGTCTGTATTACTGCTGTCCGTAGTACTACTGTCAGTAGAGCCACTGTCCGTTGTGCTGCCGGACGAAGAATCTGTACCGGCTTCACCTGTCGGATTATTCACATCAATAGCAGTCGGTGAGCCGACTGTAAGCTCTGTAATATTTGTATTGGTAGATTTTTCAATTGCAACTGCGTCCATGATGCCGTTTTCTATCTGTAAATATGAAGGGAAATTGTCATATACCTGCTGCATGGCATCAGACATATCCTTTGTCTTCTTTGTGTAGTCATCCGCCTTTGCCGCAAGTGCTGAAAGCTGATTGTACTGTGATTTCAGGTTCATGTTTTCGCTCTTGAGTGAATCCCTCTTATTGGACTGTGGTACAAAAATAAAAAAATATGTCAGTGCTAAAATGGCAACACCCGCTAATATAATAAGTAACTTTTTATCTCTCGTTGACATCCTAACACCCCCTACTGATTTGTACTGTCTGTATCTGATGAACCACTATCCGTCTGTGTCTGTGATGACGCATCCTGTGATGCATCATCTGGCTCACTGCCTGTGCCATCCCCCGATTCAGAAGCAGCACTGTCATCAACCTTTACATATGTGCAATCCACTGTGAACTGAACCTTTGAGGCACCGGTCTCATCAACCTCCTCTGTGATGGTTGACACATTGGATACCATGATACTCTCAAATGTACGAAGCTGCGCAATCACATCAGCCGCTATATCCTTGCTGCCTGTCTTGATGGTCATCGAAACACCATCAGTCGTAACAGACATATTCACAAGCTTGGCCTCTGACGGAAGCTTCTGCTCCAGCTCATCCACGAAGCCCGTTATCTCATCATTCTTGTTGGATGAGGCACTCTCAAGAAGCTTAGTCCAGTCATAGTCCTTCTTGGTCTGGTTGTACACATCATATATATTCTGTGCATATGATAAATCAGAAACACGTGCTTTAAGCGTCATATTGTCTGAAGTTAAAACAAGATTTGAAAAAATGCTATATGCCGTAATACCAACTGCAACTACCACACACAATCCAAAAATGAGAAGCTGCACCGCAAAAGAAACAGGCTTTTCGGCTTTCTCCCCTGCCGGTACGGGAAGAGGCTTCCCATCAGGGCCAACAGGCGGATTACCCTGCGTACCTGCCTGTGCACCGCCAAGTGGCATAGCACCTGCGGCTGTTCCTGCCATAAGTGGAGCACCGATTCCCTTGTTTTTCTTACTGTCTAATATGTCAAGCGGATTCAGTGAGCATCCAACACAGTTGAAATACTCTGCCAGCTTTGCCTCTGCGAGGTTTATGCTCTTTGCCACATGCATACCGTCAAACTGCTGGAGCGGAACTACCTTAATATTCAGTTCATTGGTCAAAAGCTTTGAGAGTCCGCTGAAATCAGCACCTAAGCCAATGAGGAAAATTCTCTCGATAGGAGTATCTGAGTTTCTCGACTGATAGTAGTCTATCACACGTCCAAGACTGCTTATCAGATTGGAAAGTGCGTATGACACATTCAGGCGAAGCTTCTTAAAGCGCTCTGAATCAATCTCATGCCCCATAGGATCCATGCCACCGCCTGCAGGCTCATCAGGCACCGTGCCATCAGGTCTTATTGCAAGGCAGGTCTTTCTGCGTGCCACATCGACTGCATCGGTAAATGACAGATACTCTCCGAAAAGCTCACTGTCCTGAATCTCCTCTATAGCATCAGCCAGTCCATAGTTGACATTACGCTGCAGCTTTACCATGCTTCCATCCATGATAGTCAGTGTGGTAGATACCTCATCCACCTTGACAGTTACCTTCACATCTCCGGGAATCTCTCTTCTCATGAGCTGCTTGATGGCATTTCCACTATAGTCAAGAGCTACAAGCTGCAGTCTGCAATCAGCCGCAAGAGCACCATATGACAAAATAAGGTCATTAGGCACAGCAATAACCGAAAGACGTAATTTCTTCTCTTCCGGTCTGTCAATTTTCTCTATAATCTGATGTACCAGCTTGTACTGGCTCAAATCCACCGGAAAATAATCCGATGCATTCATTGCAATCATTTCCTTAAGCTGCTTTTCCTTAACAAGCGGAAGCTCTATATCCCTGCTTGCTATACGTGCTGAATTTAACACAAAAACAGCTTTTTTAGTGGCAATCTTCTTTTCTTTCAGCTTGCTGTATAAGATAGAGCGAAACATCCCATCCGGCTGTACCACTCCATCATCAATCATCCCCGGTGGTGTCGGAAAGCCGAACATATTGTAAATCTTGGGATTTTTCGCTTTGTAATCAATCTCAACTACTCTGGTAAGGTTCTCCCCTATTTCAATGCCGAGTACCCTGTTTGCCATAACCTAATCCTCCATGTTTATCTTTGTTTTACACTGTATACGTCTGTAAAACTTTCGTAACTGTACTGAATAGTTACAAACTTTCTATATAAATTTCGGTATATCTGTGTTTTACTCTGCTTTTATCTAATCGTAAGTCATATTGCCTGCGCTTGTGTCAAGCACGCTTTATTATAACACACTTTTCAAAAGCCTGCGAGTGCCAAATATGCCGTTATCATTTTCTCACCCCATAGCATCGAAATAAAAATTCCGGCTGCCAAGTACGGTCCCATCGCAAGCCTGTTGCCTGCGTTTGTTACTTTCATACGAATCAGATGTATCACGGAACCTATGATGCATCCTAAGAAAAATGCTAATGTAATATTCTGCCAGCCTATCGCAAGGCCCGCACACGCCATGAGCTTGACGTCGCCGCCACCTATGGCTCTTCCCCCACTTGCAAGAAGGAGGATTTCAAGAAATATGCTGACACAAAAGAATCCTATCACATATTCAGACCAGTTGTCGTGGTCTATAAACACATGCAGGATTCCAAGTACCAGTATAAATATATTGATTCCGAATGGAATTTCATATGTTCTCCAGTCTATCACACTCAGAACTATGAGTGCAGATGTAAGAAAGCAGTAGATGATACTCGTAAGCTCAAGTCCATTTACTGCAAAAACTACTATGTATAATATACCGTTTAACGCCTCAATAATAGGGTATTGAGGTGATATCGGTTCTTTGCACTTGCGGCATCTGCCACGAAGAAACAGCCAGCTGAAAACCGGCACCATATCGTACCACGCGAGCTGATACCCGCATCTCATGCAGTGGGACCTTTCGGTCACCACTGTCTCATGCTGCGGTATGCGGTAGATACAGACATTTAGGAAGCTGCCTATAACTATACCGAATGCAAATATTAAGATGTAGATGGGTATCAGTTCTGTGGTCATGGTTTGTGGTCCTTAAAAAATTAAATTACTTAATATATCTTTTTATTTTATTTTCCTGATTTAGGGCCCTTTTTGAATTGATCATTATCTGAATGATAATATGGAGAATCTCCTGTATATGTAATAGTTCCGTCTGCCTTATTATATTCAATTTTTATAGTATCACCAGTCCACTTTGTGCCTTTAATTTTCGCTTTTGTTAATCCGGCGTCTTTAACAGCCGTATCAGCTTTTGTTCCTTGCTCTGTCTTACTCAATGTAACAGTAACCTTAGCATCAGTAGCCGAAGCTGAAACCTCTTCATCTGCATAATATGTCTTTAAAGCTGTAGCAATATTATCACATGTTTGGATATCTGTAGCCTCTCTTGATTTCTCAACATACTTGATAAGCTGTGGAGCAAGTACACCTACAAGCACTGCCATGATGGCGATTACAACAATAAGCTCTACGAGAGAGAAACCTTTGTTGTTCTTCTGTTTCTTTCCTAACTTTTTAAATACATTCTTTACCATAGTTCTTTTCTCCTTTTCATTATAACATGGTTTTTGTGCAAAGAGCTGTGCCCTATCAGCATCTCTTTGGTTTGCATGCGCTCATTGTACCATAATTCGAAGTATAATGCAAGTTATTTTCTAGTACAATAATACTATTGGCACACAACTTTTTTCGCTTTCTTTAGCAATTTTAACCAAATTTCAACCGATTTGTTGCATTTAAATCATATTTTTTCAAAAAAATTATATTTCAGGCTATATTTTGGCACAGTGTGAGGGGCTTCATCCCATGTGACCAGCTATCGCATACACTCTCGTGAGAGCTACGCTACACTGCCAAGATACTGTAGGAATTATGCTTTTAGATTTTCTATGCTTGACGAAACCGTCGAAACGCGCCGTCCGTAGAGAATGAAGCCCCATCCTACTGTCAGTAAAAGAGGAAGCAACCCCCGAGTTCTCGTCCAAAGATTGCTTCCTCTAATTTACATTTCACTACAATATTAGCTCACAAGCCATTTTTTTACAGTTTCCTCATCAAAATCCACACATTCAGCTATATCTTCTATTGAGTGACCTTTTTTCTGAAGTTTCAAAGCTGTTATTTTTGCCTGACGAATTCTGCCTTCTTCTCGACCTTCTTCTCTGCCTTCTTCTCTGCCTAATTCTCTGCCTTCTTCTCTGCCTTCTTCTCTGCCTAATTCTCGGCCTTCATTTTTCTGATCTTCCCATGCCTTACACATATCAATCACCTCTTCTTTCTCATCTATGTCTATATCCGTTCCTGCAAACAGGTTGATTGCCTCGACTGTCTCTCTGTCCATCTTGCTAAACT
>ERZ791760.78-NODE-78-length-57723-cov-8.991711_pt1 | contig 57723 bp, 45 predicted proteins | sample MGYA00509950_ERZ791760 | MGnify/ENA primary metagenome ERZ791760 (study PRJEB30046, sample SAMN00792002) | human gut metagenome | study: EMG produced TPA metagenomics assembly of the A metagenome-wide association study of gut microbiota in type 2... | reverse complement strand
GTCGGAAAACGAAAGTAGGAAGAAAACTGCTTCGTTTTCCTCCTACTCGATTTTTGCGTAATAACTTTATTTTGCGTGATAATTTTACATTTGTTTTTGCGTGATAACTTTACCTTTATTTAGCGTAAAGCATATCGTCGGGCAGTATGCGGCTGCTGTTGTAGCGATCCGTAATCTTTATTTTAAGGCTCTGTCCCATGTAGTCCTCGAAGTAGAGTACGCGCATCTCGTGGAAGCCCTCATCGAGTGCCACCTTTCCAGCCACGAACTCCTGACTGTGCGAACCGTCGTTGTCTATAATCTCCTTGCCGTCGATGAACAGTCGTGAGCCGTCGTCGGAAGCGATGTCGAAATAGTAGACACCCTTCTTCGGAATCTTTATGTACGAGCGGAAGTCGTAGCCAAAGTGGTCCTCGCTTTGAGCCTCGGTAATGATGAAGTTGTTCAGCACGCCCTCCTTCATCTTCTTACCATTGTTGAAGATGTCGGCAGTCTTCTTGAACTTGCCTTCGTAGTAGGTGTAGTTCACGCCGTGCTTCTTCGGCTTCACGTTCACGGCAGGCAGGTACGGTCCCTCTTCGTCAATCGAGGTGATACCCGACGGATAATAGAAGGCGAATTCCTTGCCCTGCGGCGTAGTCACCCACGAGTCGAAACGTCTCTCGCCCTCGTACATCTCGATGACGCGGCCACCGCGCACCAGTCCGCCGTAAGCATCCGTACCCGTAACACGTCCGTAGGCGAGGCAGATGCCCTTCTCCAGCCCGATGAACTCGTTGTCGTGGTCGTGACCGACGAACACGCCCATCACGTCCTTACACTCGGCGAACGAAGCAAACATGCCACTATTGATGTCAGCCGAACATACCTCGCCCTCGTCGCATCTGCCCCAAGTGCCTTTGCGGTTCATCAGGTTCTTGTATTCGGGCAGCGCGATGTGGAAGAACGCCAACGCAGGTAGCGGTTTGCCGCCGTTCATCGCCGTGTAGCGTTTGCTCTGGTCGCGGTACCAGGCAATCTGCTCGAAGTGAATCCAGTCGTAGTGTCCCAGTTCGTCGGTCTCCGGATAGTTGTTCGAGTCGATGCAGTAGAGCAGCGACTCCACCTTGTCCTTCTCCTTGGAACCATACACCGGAATGACATACTGACCGTGCCCCGGTATACCTTCCGGTCCGTGCGAACCTACGAAGTAAGCCGACTTCAGAAGCATGTCGAATATCTCCTGCTTGCTCATAAACTGCGGTTCGGCATCATGATTGCCCAACGTTACTGCGAACGGCATCTTCGCCTCTTCGAATATCTTTATGACAGCCTCCCAACCCTTCTTGGCAGGATTGGCAGTGACGACGTCGCCCGTCAGTATAGCGATATCGGGCTTCTCCTGGTTGAGTACAGACAGGATGGTGTTGCGTGTAGTGTCGCATCCGGGCGATGTAGGGTCCCAGTGGATGTCGGTGAACTGCACCACCTTGAACTTGCCGTCCTTGAAGTGAAACTGGTGTTGAGCGAATGTCGTTCCCACAATAAGCAAGAAGAGCAATGAGAGTAATGGATTTTTATTCATTCCCTTTTTATGTTTTAACGAATTAATTCTGAATGTCGACCAAAGTAAATCTTCAGTACACTGCAAAAATATAGAAAAAACGCAATTATGTCTCGCAATGTTAAGAAAACTTTCCTGTTCACAAAAATAATTCTTACCTTTGTCTACGACCTGAAACAGTCGTTTTAGTGTAGCAATAAATGAGCAATCTATAATAGAACAATATGAAAATAAAGAAAGCATTAGTCATAGCAGCCCTCGCCCTCTGCGTGCAGAGTGCCAGCGCACAGTACAACATGCCCACCCAGACCTTCACATACGACAAGCCATACGCCGTTGAGAAGATCGCGACGCCGAAGGGCAAGAAGGTGAAGAACGTGATATTGATGATTGGCGACGGTATGAGCCTCATGCACGTCTACACCGCATGGACAGCCAACCGCGGCAAGTTGTGGCTTGAGAACGCCACCGCCACAGGTCTGTCGAAGACGTGGGCAGCCAACAAGCTCGTCACCGACTCCGGCTCGGGTGGCACATCGCTCGCTACGGGCGTAAAGACCAACTACCATGCCGTAGGCGTAGACACAGAAGGCAAACCAGTGCCCTCGCTCGTAGATGTGGCGAAGCAGCTCGGCAAGGATGCGGGCATCGCCGTCACATGCCGACTTTGGGACGCTACGCCATGCGACTTCTGCTGCCATAACGTCGACCGCGACAAGGAGGAAGAGCTTGTCGGCGACTATCCTGCAAGCGGTGTCGACTTCGTGTTCGGCGGTGGAGCGGAGAAGTTCACCAACCGCAAGGACGGACGCAACGTCTTCAGCGAGCTTATGCAGAAAGGCTATCACGTGTCGCGCTCGCTCGACGACTTCTTCGCTTACGATAAGAACAGCCGTGTCTTCGCCGTGCCTTACGACAAGGACACTCCGCTGCCCGACGAGCGCGGTGACCTGCTCGCACGTGCGTCGATGAAGGGCATTGAACTGATGAACCGCAACAAGAAGGGCTTCTTCATGATGATCGAAGGCTCGCAGCTCGACGACTACGGACACTTCAACCAGCTCGATATGCTGATGAAGGAGACGCTTGACTTCGACCAGACCGTAGGCAAGGTGATGAAGTGGGCAGCAGAAGACGGCGAGACACTCGTCGTTGTGACAGCCGACCACGAGACTGGCGGACTCACGCTCGTCAACGGCAACAAGAACGAAGGACGCGTAGAGTGCTGCTTCTCTACACGCGACCACTCTGGCGCTATGGTTCCGGTCTACGCGTTCGGTCCTGGCGCAGAACACTTCACCGGCATCTACGAGAACACCGACGTGTTCAAGCGCATCAAGCAGCTGCTCACATACGGAGTAATCAAGTAATATACAAATAAGATGAAGAAAGCGATATTAACCCTTACAGCCTCGCTCTTTGCGGTGCTTGCGCCGGCTCAGAACCTCATCTCTTCCGGCTCGCCGCTCTACAAGCTGCCTTACAAGAACACGTATGTAATGCAGACACTCGTGGCAGAGAACACGTTCCGTACGGCAAAGGTAGAGAAACCGAAGCCCGGCACTTTCGAACAGGCACGCAAGGTGTTGCCCTCGCCCTATTGGGAGGGACACCCGAAGGAGATAGAGATGTACTGGAAGGCGTGGCAGATAGGACTGAAGAACGTCTGTCAGCCGCTCGACGATTCGGGCTTCGTCACCTCATACATCTCGCCCGCCTACAACGGCAACATCTTCATGTGGGACGATGCGTTCATCACGATGTTCTGCCGCTACGGCGACCGCTTCTTCCCGTTCCAGAAGACGCTCGACAACTTCTACGCTAAGCAGCATCCCGACGGATTTATCTGTCGCGAGATACGTGCCGACGGCTCCGACTGCTTCGGTCGCTACGACCCTACATCTACCGGTCCCAACCTGCTGCCGTGGTCGGAGTGGCTCTACTACACGCAGTTCGGCGACGACAATCGTCTGAACAAGGTGTTCCCCGTGCTTGCCGCCTACTACAAGTGGCTGAAGCTGAACCGCACATGGCGCAACGGTACCTACTGGAGCAGTGGATGGGGTACGGGCATGGACAATATGCCGCGTGTGCCCGAAGGCTACAACACTATCTATAGCAACGGTCACATGATATGGCTCGACGCCTGCCTACAGCAGATAATGGTGGCTAACATTCTGCTGAAGATGGGCTTCTATCTTGAACGCTGGCAGGAGATAGAGGAGTTTGAGGACGACATAAAGAATCTCTCGGCGTATATCAACAAGAACATGTGGAGCGAGCGCGACGGCTTCCTTTACGACCAGTATGCCAACGACTCGCTCTCTACGACGCAGGGCATCTATGCTTATTGGGCTTTGCATACCGATGTGCTGCCCAAGCAGCGCCTCGACCGCCTCGTGGAGCATCTCGACGACACTTGCAAGTTCAACCGCCCACACCGTGTGGCATCGCTTGCTGCCGACAACCCGAAGTATAAGGCTAACGGACGCTACTGGGAAGGTGGCGTGTGGCCCGGCACCAACTATATGGTTGTGTCCGGACTCGTGGAGAAGGGCTACCGCCGACTGGCTCACGACATCGTGATGAACCATTACAACAACGTGCTGAAGGTGTATAAGAAGACGGGCACGTTCTGGGAGTATTATGCTCCGGAGGATGCTGCACCTGGCTTTATGGCTCGCAAGGACTTTGTCGGCTGGACCGGTCTGCCGCCAATCGCCGACCTTATCGAGTACATCTTCGGCATACGTGCCGACATACAAGACTCGCACGTTACGCTCGACGTGCAGCTGCTCGATGCTTACGGCATCGACCGCTATCCGCTCGGTGCCGACGGCAATATCTCGTTCAAGGTGGCTAAGCGCAATTCTGTCAACGAGAAGCCAAAAGTAACTATTAACACCAATATCCCGTTCAAGCTGACGCTCATCTGGGGCGATGGCGAGAGCGTGGAGAAGGAAGTAGCCGTAGGCAACAACGCAATCTGATGTAATGTTGATGTGTTGATGTGTTGAGATGTTGACATTACTCCGCACAACTCACCGCCTCAACATATCTCAACATCTTATCACCACAACATATCTCAACATCTCAACATAACAACATCTTATCACCACAACATATCTCAACATCTCAACATAACAACATCTTATCACCACAACATATCTCACCATCTCACCACATCACCATCTCACCATCTTATTATGCTTACAAAAATGATATTCGCCACTCTGCTGCTCTTCGCGCTCTCAGCCCTCAACGGCTATGCGTCTGAGAAGAAGCGAGAGGCAAACTGCACCGTCGTCATAGCAGCCGACCTGCATTTCGACCTGCCACCCGAGACCGACCAGTTTCACCATGTGCTCGCCATCAATGCGCTCGGCGACCAACGACGCATTGACGGAGTGATACTCGCCGGCGACCTCTTCGACAAGTCGCATCCGAAAATACTCGATCTATACCGGCAGCGTTGGGAGCGTGGACCAGGTTATCGGCAAATCCACTACGACACATACCCCACGTTCGGCAACCACGACATCTCGCCCGAAAGCGGCAGACCGGAGCAGAACCGCATCGGCATGGAGTTCAACCTCCATTACCTCGACTCTACGCTGCTCGACATGAAGCAGGCTGGACGCATCTTGAACATACACCGCTCATCGCGTTCCTACTCGTTCGACATCGGCGGCGTTCACTTCGTGTGCGGACAACTCGCTGCCGGCGACACCACCTACTGCGAGAGCAACATGCAGTGGATTGCCGACGACCTGAAGAAGTACGCTTCCGACGGTAAGCCCGTGGTCTACGTGCAGCACTACGGCTTCGACGCGTGGGCATTGGAGTGGTGGACGGAGGAGCAGCGCACGCAGCTCTTCGACATTCTTGAGCACTATAATCTCGCAGCCTTCTTCGTCGGTCACACCCACACCAAGTCGGTTCAGCACTATCGTGGCTACGACATCCATCAGGTGAATAACGCCTGGCGCGACGATGACGGCAACGCTTCGTTCGACGTGCTGCAGATAAAGGGCAAGCGTGTCACGGTGGAGACCTACGAGGTGCTCGACGGTAACGGAAACTTCAAGCGGTTGTGAGATATTGAGGTGTTGAGGTGTTGAGATGTTGAGGTGTTGAGATGTTGAGATGTTGAGGTGTTGAGATGTTGAGATGTTGAGGTGTTGACATTACCCCACATATATCACCACATCACCATCTCACCATCTCACCACATCACCACCTCACCATCATAAAAAAGACGATATATGAAGATACTATTGATAGGCGAGGCGAGCTTTCTTCACAACACACTGAAGAAAGGACTCCTCGAGCGTGGACACCGCGTGCTCACTATGTCCGACGGCAACGGATGGCACGATGCTCCGCGCGACATCGACCTGCGCCGTAACCTGCGTTGGGGCAAGTTCGGAGGTTTGTGGGTGGTGTGGCAGTTGCTGCGCCATCTACCGCAACTGTGCGGCAACGACGTGGTGCAGATACACAACTATCAGTTCGTGCCGCTCATGTATCGCTGGAACACGCTGCTGCTGCGTTTCCTCAAGCTTACCAATCGCTGCGTAGTGAAAGGCTGCTTCGGCGACGACCCGCAGATATTCCGTCGCCAGGCGCAGGGCATACCTGCCTATTCCGACACCTATTGGAGTGGGCAACTGCAGAGCACCGACCAGCATCGCGACCGCATCGCTGAAGTTGTTGAGCACGGTGCTGAGGCTTCGTGGCGTAAAACGACAGCCATGGCTGATGCCCTCGTGCCCTGTCTCTACGAGTATTGGCTCGACTACAACGAACCGCCTTACGCTGCCAAACTCCATTACATACCGCTGCCGATGGAGTGTGAAAAGATGGTGAGATGGTGTGATGGTGAGATGGTGAAATGTGTGGGTAATGACACACCCTCTCACCCCAACGACTCTCAACTCCCAACAAATCTCACCACCTCACCATCTCACCACCTCACCATCCTTATAGGTCTTCAGCCCAAGCGCGACTTCATGAAGGGTGCAATGAAGATAGCCATGTTCGTGGAGGAGGTGGCGCGTCGCCATCCCGGCAAGGTGCAGATTAAATACGTAGAAGGAGTGCCTTACGACGAGTATATGCGTCTGCTTGCTGAGGCGGACGTGCTCGTCGATCAATTATACAGCTACACGCCGTCGATGAACTCGCTCGCGGCAATGGCACGCGGAACGGTTGTCATAGGTGGAGGCGAAGAAGAATACTATGAGTTTATTGGTGAGGATACGCTGCGCCCGATCATCAACGTGCGCCCCGATGTACCCGACGAGGAGAACATCGCGACGATAGAGCGTGCCCTCTTCACCGACGGCACACTCGAAAGAATGCGGTGCGAGAGCGTGGAGTTCGTGCACAAGTATCACGACTACCGCCACGTAGCAGAGCAGTACGAACAATTATATCGCTCACTGCTTGCCAAAGGTTAAATGGTCAACAATGCCTAACCCACTATCCATTGTCGGTTGCTACGGCTTCTGCCAGTGACAAAAGGTATGTAGCGGTAGATTGTCCATGTAAGGATTGTAGAGATAATAAGTACAATAGCAAATGCTACGAACACCCTTACATGGCTATTGTTGTAATAGAAACCGACATGCGCAGCTAATTTGCTGACAAGAAGCGGCACACCACCACACAGGAAGTAATAAACGAGTGAGTGCTTTCCTATCCATTCGAGCATTCTACATGATGGAAGATTACGGAATAGTCCGAACATAGCGAGGCAACCAATTACTACGTTTGCTGCGAATACTACGTAGTTGCTGATGTTGATGTGCCATATAGTCAATGTTATGTCTGCCCGTACTACATAAATCTTTAAAAACACAAATGCCAATAGACACACCACTATCCACTTGATGTCGTTTCTTATGTTCGGCTCGTATTTATGATAAGCATAACCGATTAATAGAAATAGCATCGCCATCAGCGCATTGTCTATCTGCCAGAAACAATAGCTTGTGACAGTCGAGAGCCAAATAGATGCTATAAATGTAGTTGTGCACACCGCAAGCATCCATTTTATGTTTCCCTTTGCTATTTTCAATGTGGAGATAAACAGTATTTCAGCGACAGCAAGTGCCGCCACAAACCACGAAGCCTGACCTGTCAATATATTTGTTGTTATACCTATAAGGTCTAACTCTCTGCCATTAGCTACGGCTTTTGGAATTGCCATTGCTGTTGTGAATATGAAATATGGTATAATCAGTGTTCGTAATATCGATTTTATCTTGTGTTTTACGCAAACTTCTCCGTTAGGTTTGTAGATGAAGTATCCTGATATGATGAAGAATAGGTACAACGCATCCGTTACATACAAGTCTGTGATTATTGCATTCTTACCAATATAATATGTTTCTGTATGATCATATAGTATTGCCACCATACAGAGTCCTCGTAGGTTGTCAAGCCAATGTATTCTGTTTTGCATTTCCGTTATTTACGCTTTTGAGATAAATTCCAACAACTCTATCCACTTGCTGAACACGTTGTTTTTGAAATACTTTTTGCCCACTTCGAACGCATTCTGTCCGTACTTCTTGCGCATATCCTCCGAACTCATCATTGTGCAGAGTGCCTCACTGAACGCCTTGCAGTCGTCCTGCTCCACGATGATGCCGTTGACGCCGTTCTGCACAATGTCAGCCGCACCGAACTTAAAGTTGAACACTACAGAAGGCAGACCGCATGCCTGCGCTTCGATGAGCGTCATCGGCTGACCCTCATAGCGCGACGACATGATGTGCAGACTGTATTCTGGGTAGACATCCATTATGTTGTTGGAGCGTCCGCAGAGCGTGATATAGTCGTTCAGACATAGCTGGTCTATTTGTTCTTGCAGCTTGTCGTGGAGCGACCCCACACCGTATATGTCCAGGTGCCAGTCTGGATGCTGTTCAGACACTCGTTTCCAGCAGTCGATGAGCATGTCGAACCCCTTCTGATTCTCCAGTCTGCCCACAGCTATCGCCTTCTTCCGACCATAGTCTGCCACGCTGCGTTTCGGTTGCTCAATGAAGTTGGGTATCAGTTGCACGTTCCTGCCGTCTCCGAAAGCGTGCATGTCGCCCTTCGTGAGGCAGATAACGGCATCGGCGCTGCGCTTCGTGAGCCAGAACAACTGCTGGTACGGATTGAACGGACGCGCAAGATGCGACTCGTACACACGCTTTGCCTTCGTGCGACAGAACGGAAGAAGCAGTGCGCCGAGCGTTGTGGTGAAGAAGATGATATCGGGGTTGAGCTGCTTCACAGCCTTGTTGAGTCGGCTTGCAGCACGTGCGAGCGTCGCCAACCTACTTGCGAGTGTCGCAATGCGTCTGTGGCTTTTCGTGGCGAACGGCACGTCGAGTCTCACGAACCCTATGCTCTTGTCGAGACTATACAGCACGGGTCGCTCGTCCTTGTACACAGACACTATCGTCACATCGTGCCCGTACTTCGTTGAAAGCTCGTTGGCCTTCAGCGAGACAATGCGTTCTACACCGCCGTTCTCGGCGAAATCCTCAACAATATATACTATCTTCATAATCTTATCGGCTTAATGTTTTGAACAAACGGCACGTCATTCGCAGACCGATTGTGTCTACGAGCAGCGCCTTCAGCGAGTCTTTCCACGTGGTGTAACCCCATATGGCAATGCGTTGAGGCTTCAGAAGTATGGTTTCTGTGCGGCGGAAGGTGTATAGCTGCGCCGTAAGCATGTCCATGTACAGGCGGTGCCAGCGCCGTCTGCGCGTGTCGATACCCAGCTCTCTTACGAGTGTCAGCTGTGCTTCGAGCAGCGATGTCAGTCCGTTTGCCTTGTCCTTCGCCGCTATGCCCTCCGTATTGTAGTGGTAGATGTAGCGTCCGTGGTTGACGGTAGCTATGCACGGGTGCTGCTTTATCAGTTCGATGTGCGTCAGCATATCCTCAAACTTCTTTCCAATCGGGAACCTTACGTTGTCGAACAGTTCGCGCTTGAATATCTTGTTGCAAACCCAGCAGTGCTCCGTACCCTTGTAGGCGAGCCAGTCGAGCGCATCGTCGAAGACATGTTCGCCAGGCTGGAACAGCGTTTCGTCGGGCAGCCCAGGCTTCTGCAGCATTGTGAATTCGATGATGTCGTATTCGGCATGTTTGGCGAGCGCATCGAGCAGCGGCGCATACGTATCAGCCGCCACCTCGTCGTCGCTGTCCACGAACGTTACGTATCTGCCCACGGCATGTTGCAGTCCGAAGTTGCGAGCATCGGAGAGTCCGCCGTTCGGTTTGTGGAAGCTGCGTATGTTGGCGTGCTTTGCCGCGTATTCGTCAGCTATTCGTCCGCTCTCGTCGGTCGAACCGTCGTCGACGAGCAGCAGTTCGCAGTCGCTGATGCGCTGCGCAAGCACGCTGTCTACGCATCGGCGCAGCGAGTCTGCCACATTATATATAGGTATTATTATGCTCAGAGTCATGGATTACGTTTTTTCTGTTGCGTATTGAGATAAGGTTATCTTATTCCGGTTTTCAGTTTGACGATATTCTTAAGCGTGTGCCAGCGGAACGAAAGTTTCTGCCAAAGCGAGTAATTGCTTCCCTTGCCGTTGCACGATGTAGCCGCATCGTGTCGGCGGAACAGCAGCAGTCGGTCGTCGATGAAGTGCAACGAACCGCAGAACGCTGCCACGTTGCCGATCCAGATGTCGTGCATCGGGATGTCGGTAGGGAAGGGCAGTGCCTTGCTCAGCACCTCACGCTTGAACGCCATGCAACAGCCCGTATAGCCATTGCGCCAGAGAAGATTCGAGAGCCGTCCGCGCCTTACGTGCATCAGCTGGAAGAGCGATTCGCTTGTTGTGTTCAGAAGGCTGTCCGTAACCCTCGCGTCGCTCACCACGCAGTCGCACATCTGCAGTTCCTCCACACATCTTCTCACCTTGCCCTCAAGCCATACGTCGTCCTGGTCTGCAAGAAAAATGTATTCGCCTTTGGCATTGCGCAGTGCCCACTCGAAGTTGAGCGTAGGCGAGTGGCGTTGCGGTCCGTCGACGATGCGTATTCGGCGGTCGTTGAAGCTGCGCACTATGTCTAAGGTTCCGTCCGTAGACCCGTCATCGCTCACCACCACTTCGTCCTCGGCTGAGAGTTGCTTGAGTATCGATGCCAACTGCTCGGCTATGTATCTTGCGCCGTTGTATGTAGCGATGCAAATAGAAATCATATACATCGTGAGTTAGTTGATGATGGCTATCTTGCACACAGTGCCTTTGCTGCCGTCTTCTGTAGCTGTCTCCACCATGTAGATGCCGCTCGCCACGCGCTTGCCCTTCAGGTCGCATCCGTTCCAGCGGTACGAACCGCCAGTGCTTCTGCCTTGGTTGACGAGAGTGCCGTTGGTTGTGACAATCTTCACGTCGGCGTTATAGCTCAGTCCGACGATGGTTATGTCGCCTGTGTAGTCGGGCGTAACGGGGTTGGGGTAGGCATACACGTTGTCCTTGGTCATCTTCTCGTTCGGGGTGGTGGCATCGCTTTGATAAGAGCACAGACCTTTGTCGGTGGCAAAATATACTGTGCTTGAGTTAGGGTCGACAAGTACGTAGTGTACCGTGTTCGACAGCAGTGGCGAGTTGTCGGTGGTGAAGTGCTCGACCTGCGTGTTGCAGTCGTCGCTGATGAGGAACACGCCGCTTGATGTGGCTATCCACTTGCGGTTGCCGCCGTCGACGGCGATGCAGCGTGTCTCGACGTTAGAGAGCAGATAGTCGGCGAGGTTCGTTCCGTCGTTGCGCGGCACCTTGTGTTGTGTCACCCAACCGCCACCATTCTTCACGTCGTTTGGGGTGAGGTATAATGGGCCTGCCGATGAAGCAACCCAGATGTTGCCGTTCTTGTCTTCTGTTACATGAAACAGGTAGTAGGGCTTGATTGTTGCATAGTCCTCGTTTGTGAATGTTGGTCCGCCTGCGTCGTACAGCTTGTTGTTCTTGTAGTCGTAGGCGTAGAGCTTCGTCTCCTCCCAGTAGCTGTTCACGAACCACATGTAGCCGTATGTCGGACTCAGAAACAGCTCCTTCACATCCCAAGCATTGTCCTTCGTCAATCCGATGTTGTTCATCACGCTCCACTCGCCGTCCTTGCTGAGCATTTTCAGCGGATTTGTAATCTGACTGTTCAGCACCCACAGATTGCCCGTAGGGTCGTACTTCACGCCGGTTGCCATGACATAGTTCTTGCTCTTGTCGGCTGTAGCCGACTCGAGCGGACTATTGTCGCGGTTGTAGCATTTCACGAACTTGCCGTCCTGAAACTCGTACAATCCGCTCTTTGCGCCCACCATCACGTGACCCTCCTTCAGCGGGTCGAAGTCCATGCACAGATAGTCGACGTTCTTATGTCCGAGTTGTGCTTCTGTAGGTTGCTCATAGTGTCCCCACGTCGTGCCGTCCCAAACATGCACCTCACCAGGCAGATTGCCGTTTGTTTCCTGACTGAAAAGTCCGCCCACGGCATATATCTTTCCGTTGTGATTGTAGAGTCGGTAGAAGTTGTTCGATGCCGGACCTTCGGGCAGCACACCTTCTGTTTTGTATGTGCGTTTGCCGTCGGCATCTACGGTGTAATACGTCAGTTTGCCGTCGGCAGTCTTTGTCCACCAGAGGTTTGTCTGTTTGTCTTGTACGTTTGTGCGATTCTCGCGCAGCGTCGTAAATCCGTCCTCGCGCACCCAGCGGCTCTTGTCGAGCAGGTTGTCGGTGAGCTTGCAGCGCAGGCGTCCGCGCTCCTTCGACTCGGCGTAGAGGTACCCGTTCTTCACGTACGTGTAGCTCACGTCGGTGTCGAGTTGGTATGTGTCCATGATGGCACCGTCGCGCGTGTTCAACTTCACCACGCCGAATGCCGTAGCGAGGTAGGCGTATGGGCCGTCGAAGTCGATGTGGTTGATGGTCTTGTTGTCTGTCATCGACTTTCGGTAGAGATCGGGCACGTTGATAACGTCGCCATTGGCAGACAGCAAGTCGATGTTCGAGTTTGTGTAGACCACAACCAATCGCTTTGCAACTTTCGACCATCCGATGTGGCTCACCTCTACGTCTGACATTACGCCTGCTTTGTCGTACGTTTGCACATCTCCGTCCGTGATGTTGTAGGAGAACACTGCCCCCGAGGCGAGCACAAAACATATGTTGCCGACAGGCTCAATCTCGGTTATGTTGCTGTAACTGGGATAGATTGTCCAGCGGTCTTTTGCGCTGTCAGCCCACGCCGTAAGCGTAGCCATTAGTAATATAGCGAGCGAAATTATTGCTTTCATGTGTTTAATTGTTTATAATAAACAACGTATGTGCGCGTTGTTTATTGTGTATTTCGGCTGAAATTGCTAACTTTGCAATGATGAAGTATATTATAGACATTATCTACAATAACTAAAACAAACAAATATGAGCAAGAGAAAACTATTCACCGCCGTGCTCGCACTCGCTTCCGTGTGTGCAGGCACTGCCAAGACCTACGAGCCGGTTGACTACGTCAGCACACTTGTCGGATCGGAGTCGAAGCACTCGCTTTCTACGGGTAATACATATCCTGCCGTTGCTATGCCGTGGGGCATGAACTTCTGGACTCCGCAGACAGGAAAGATGGGCGACGGCTGGACATACACCTATTCTGCCGACAAGTTGCGCGGCTTCAAGCAGACCCACCAGCCGAGTCCGTGGATTAACGACTACGGTCAGTTTGCCGTTATGCCTGAGGTAGGCGCACCCGTGTTCGACGAGGAGAAGCGTGCGTCGTGGTTCTCGCACAAGGCTGAGGTGGCTACACCTTATTACTATCGTGCGTATCTTGCCGACTACGATATCGTCACCGAGATTGCGCCGACCGAGCGTGCGGCAATCATGCGCGTTACGTATCCCGAAGCTGAGCAGGCTAACTTCGTTGTGGATGCTTATGATGATGGCTCATACGTTAAGGTGCTGCCCGAGCAGAACATGGTTGTGGGCTATACTACAAAGAACAGCGGCGGCGTGCCCGAGAACTTCAAGAACTACTTCGTTCTGAAGTTCGACCGCCCGTTCGCATATACATCCGTAGTTGTGAATGGTGAGATAAAGAGTGGCGAGCTGGTGAGCCAGTGCAACCACGCCGGTGCCATCGTAGGCTTCAAGACAAAGCGCGGCGAGCAGCTCAACGTGCGCATCGCCTCGTCGTTCATCTCTGAGGAGCAGGCTGTAGAGAACCTCAAGGAACTTGGCAACGACGATTTTGACGCTGTGAAGGCTCGCGGACGCAAGACATGGAACGACGTGCTGGGCAAGATAGAGGTAAAGTCGCACGACATCGACCACCTCCGCACGTTCTATTCGTGCCTCTACCGCTCGGTGCTCTTCCCACGCTCGTTCTACGAGAAGAATGTGCAGGGCGAAATCGTACACTATTCGCCGTACAACGGCGAGGTGCTGCCCGGCTATATGTTCACCGATACCGGCTTCTGGGATACCTTCCGCTGTCTCTTCCCGTTGCTCAACGTGATGTATCCGTCGATGAACGAGAAGATGCAGGCTGGCTTGGTGAACGCATACAAGGAGAGCGGCTTCCTGCCCGAGTGGGCTTCGCCGGGTCATCGCGGCTGCATGGTGGGCAACAATTCGGCGTCTATCGTGGCTGACGCTTACCTCTGCGGACTGAAGAACTACGACGCAGAGAAGCTTTGGGAGGCTGTGGTGCATGGCACAAAGGCTGTTCACCCGACGGTTTCGTCTACCGGACGTCTCGGCTACGAATACTACAACAAACTGGGCTACGTGCCTTACGACGTGAAGATAAACGAGAATGTGGCTCGCACACTCGAGTACGCTTACGACGACTGGTGTATATATCAGTTCGGCAAGCAGCTGGGTAAGTCGAAGAAGGAACTTGAGCCGTTCCGCAAGCGTGCGTTCAACTATCGCAACGTGTTCGACAAGGAGACCAATCTCATGCGCGGTCGTCTGAAGAACGGCGAGTTCCAGAAGCCGTTCTCTCCGCTGAAGTGGGGCGATGCCTTCACCGAGGGCAACGCTTGGCATTACACATGGTCGGTGTTCCACGACCCGCAGGGACTTATCGACCTCATGGGTGGCAAGCAGGTGTTCAACCAGATGCTCGACTCGGTGTTCAACGTGCCGCCATTGTTCGACGATAGCTACTACGGTGCTGTTATCCATGAGATTCGCGAGATGCAAATCATGAACATGGGCAACTATGCTCACGGCAACCAGCCCGTACAGCACATGATTTATCTCTACGGCTACTCGGGCGAGCCTTGGAAGACGCAGTACTGGATTCGCCAGACCATGGATCGCATGTACAACGCCAACCCCGACGGCTACTGCGGCGACGAGGACAACGGACAGACCTCTGCGTGGTATGTGTTCTCTGCAATGGGCTTCTATTCGGTATGCCCAGGCTCGGGCGAGTATGTGCTCGGTGCTCCGCGCTTCGACGAGATGACGCTCCATCTGGAGAACGGCAAGAGCGTAAGCATCAAGGCACGCAACAACGAGGACGAGAACTGCTACGTGAAGACGCTGCAGCTCAACGGCACTCCGTACACCAAGAACTATGTTACGCGCACCGACCTTATGAACGGTGCACAGTTTGTTTACGATATGGCGTCGGAGCCTAACAAGCAGCGCGGCACGGCTGAGAGCGATGCTCCGTACTCGTTCTCGAAAACACAGAAAAAGTAATTTTTTCGCTTCAATTTACGGTTGTCTGTAGAATGTATGGTTGCTGAAAAAATCTACCATATCTTCCAGAACCGCCGTAACCTTCATATTATAAACCATTTAAAGGCTGGTAGATTTCCTCGAAAACGGGAAATCTACCAGCCTTTCTTCCATCCATCTACCAGTCGTTTTCCTGCTTTTTCGTAATTTTCAACTCTCAACTCTCAACTCTCAATTCTCTTTTTGTGCTTGCTCATTTCGCCATTTTTTAGTAATTTTGCACTCCGTTTGCCGCAGTTCCTGGCAGACAGCACCCGAAAAGATTAAAGGATAACATTGTAAAGCATATATGACAAGCAGTAAAAACACACACGCCTCGTCCGCCTGGACTGAGGTAGAATACTCGACTCGCTGCATGAACCCCTACATCAGCAGTCCGATCTACGTACCCGAAGAAACATCTTATTTTCTATGTCGCGCTGATGGCACACGCCAGCAGTGCCGCCTCTCGTTTGTGGTGTTCCGCGCCGACGGAGCCGATGCCGACGATTGGGAGGACGACCCGATGGTGGGCAGTCTTGACATCTGCGTGCTTGGCGACGGCGACGAGGAGGTGCAGCCGGTAGAGGCGGTGTATCTCGGCATCTCGCCCGACCGCTTCCTCTCTGTAGTGCGCGAGGACGATCAGGAGATTGTTTTCGACTTCACATGGCGACAGGGCACCATAGAAATCGACCGTGCGCAGGAGACCGAAGAGGGCTTCGTTGTGCGCAAGGACGACTTCGGCGACGACGGCATCGTCTGCCGACTCACTCCGCGCAAAGGCAATCCGTTCACGCTGCGCCTGCAGATACCATACGTGGGCTTCTCGCTCCTCGATGCCGACGGCAACAAACTCTCGGGCGACCTTGAGATAGCGCACAGCGACATCCACAACTACTCGTACGCTTTCGTGGGCGACCACTCTAACGACCGCTTCCAGATTGCGCTCGACGAGGGAAAGCTCAACTATATGTGCGTGCTCAACAACGACAACCGACTCTCGGTGCGCGATATGCGCAACCGCATGGCTCTCGTGAAGGAAATCGACCTGCAAGGCTCGCTCGGCGACCTGCTCATGGGTGCTCACTCTGTGCTTGTGAAGAACAAGATGATGCGTTGGCGCATCGTTCTCACAGGCGACGAGGTGGAGGGTGCCGATGCTGTGGAACTCACTGGTATGGCTCTCGCACGCTTCGCCTTCGAGCAGTTCAGTGCCGAGGAGAGCGTAGACGAGGACATGCTTGCGCAGCGACTCATGCACATGGAGCAGCATCTCGGCTTTCAGTGGTACTGGCTTAGTGATGCCGACTGGAGCCACGAGAACCTCGACGGGCTCATTGATATGGACGGTCTCGATGCCGACCCCGAGAAGATGATGCGCCAGGCGCTGCTCTTCAATCGCTACGAGGCTTTCATGCAGCGTCTCGCAGCTTTCTCCTACATCTCGCAGAAACCAATACAGGGCGACCAGCTCCAGGCTCGCAACAACAAGCGCAAGATTGCTCGCTGCGTGCGCCACATACTGGCTCACCGTGCAGGCGAAGCTAACATCTGGGAACTCGACGACGAGACTCGCCGCGAGATCATCCACTTCCACAACACGTACCACCGCGAGTTTGCTGCTGCCTTGGAAGCATAGAATAGCAAGACTCTGCATTTGTTGGTTTCGCGTAGCCACTGGCTCGCGCACCTTTATATCTTATTATGTTATTGCCACGCTGCGACAACAATGTTGCCGTAGCGTGGCAATGTTGTTTTAGTAGCGTGGCAACATTGTTTTAGTAGCGTGGCAACATTGTTTTAGTGGCGTGGCAACATTGTTTTAGTAGCGTGGCAATATTGTTTTAGTAGCGTGGCAATATTTTTTAAGCAAAAAAGCTGTTGTCCGTTAATTTCTTGAACGACCCAAGGGAGTGATAAACTTCTTTAATACCATTAACTTCTGAACTTGCGAAAGTTCAATTAATTAACAAGTTCCCCAAGAAAAGTGTGGTGTTTGTATGAAAGTTCGCCAAGAAAAGTGTAGTATTTGTGTGAAAGTTCCCCAAGAAAAGTGTGGTGAATGCTTGTAAGTTCGCCGAGAAAAGTGTATCTTTGCATTGTAAGTGTCAGTAAATTAGTAAATTAAGTAATTATGGAGCGTAGTATATATTCGAGCTTAAAGAAATGGAAAGAATCGCCAACCCGTAAACCGCTGATATTACAAGGCGCACGTCAGGTAGGAAAGACCTATATATTGAAAGAATTCGGAGCACGCGAATACTCGGAAGTGGTCTATATCAACTGCGACGACAACAACGATATGCAGAATATGTTCGTCGACTATGATGTAGATCGCATCATACGCAGTCTGAGCGCAATCTCCGGCATATCAATAAAGCCCTCAACCACACTTCTTATCCTTGACGAGATACAGGAAGTGGAGCGTGGACTTGCCTCGTTGAAGTATTTTTGTGAGAAAGCACCCGAATATCATGTGGCTGTAGCTGGTTCGCTTCTTGGCATAACCCTGCACGAGGGCACCTCGTTCCCCGTTGGCAAGGTGGATATGTTATACATGTATCCAATGGATTTTGAGGAATTTCTGTTGGCTATGGGCAAGGAGCAGCTCGTAGAATTGCTGCGCAATAACAGTTGGGCGGCTCTGACGCCATTGCGAGGTATGCTGACCGAACTGTTGCGTCAGTATTATTTCGTAGGTGGAATGCCTGAGGCTGTGAAGGCATACGTGGAGCGTGGAGATATATGGGAGGTGCGTTCCATCCATTCTAAGATAATAGATGCCTATCGCAACGATATGTCGAAACACGTGCCCAAGCAGCAGGTGCAGCGCATAAATATGGTGTGGAACTCGATACCGTCGCAGTTGGCTCGCGACAACAAGAAGTTTATCTATGGGGCGTTGCGCAAGGGCGCACGTGCCAACGATTTTGAGATAGCAATACAGTGGCTTGTCGATTCGGGTTTGGTGCATAAGGTGCATCGCATAAGCAAGCCGGTTGTGCCGTTGAAGTTCTATGAAGACATGGCTTCGTTCAAACTCTTTCTGCTCGACTGCGGACTGCTTGGTGCTTTGTCTGAAACACCTCCCGAGCAGATACTCATCGGCGACAATGTGTTTGAAGAGTACAAAGGCGCTTTCACAGAGAACTATGTCCTGCAACAGTTAAAGTCGTTGCCGCGCACCTTCGTCTATTATTACAGCAATGACAATTCGACATTGGAGATTGACTTCGTTGTTCAACACGATGCGCATATAATCCCGATAGAAGTGAAGGCGGAGGAAAATCTCAGAGCGAAGTCGTTGCGCCAGTTCGTCACAGACAACTCAGGTCTGCACGGCGTGCGCTTCTCTATGTCCGACTATCGTGAGCAGGATTGGCTGACGAATGTGCCACTGTGGGCTGTAAGGTGGGCGTTTTAAGGTGTAGGTTATCTGCGAAGGCATACGAAAAAGCGGCAGCTGGAAACGTTTCGTTTCCGGCAGCCGCTTTTCTTACTTAAAATGCTATGCTTAGGGTGCGTGGTATGGGCAGGATGCCCATACCTCCTATCTTTTTACTTTTAAAAGCAGAGCGTTTTACTTTTTTACTCTTTTACTTTTTTACTTTTAACCTTTACTGCACAACGTACTTCTTTCCGTTTACGATGTAAATGCCCTTGTTGAGTCCGTCGAGGGCGCGGTCGGCATCGTTGGTGGTGCGCACGAGTGTGCCGCTGATGGTGTAGATGCGTACCGGGCGCGGAGTGGTGGGTGCGTTGACGGTGATGATCGACGTTGGGTTCTGGTAGTTGTCGTAGCTGAACGGCACGTTCTGCATGTCGCCCCAGATGTAACGCTCCAGACCAGGATAGTCGACGAACGGGTTGCGGTTCTTCTGCACGCCGTAGGCAGCCGTGTTGCGGTTTACCTCCTTCTCGCTCACGGGGTCCTGCTCTGCCCACTTCAGCAGCAGGTTGAGCGCCCACTCCTTGTAAGCAGGATAGGAGTTGCCGGCGAGCATCGGGCTCGACCAACCGCTTATCTTGCTCTCGTAGCATGTGGCCATGTAGAGATAGATGCGCGCGAAGTCGCCCTTGTAGATGTCATTCGGTTCGAATACATGCCCGTGTAACCGGGAGTTGTTGACTTACCGAGTTTGCTGAAACCCTTGTTTGACTTGTATGTCTCGCCCTTGGTCTCGCCGAATGGATGATTACCGCGTCTACCATTGACGTATCCGTCGGTCGGCACTACGTGAACGATGTCGCTGACCATTGGCGATTTCTTCTTAAACCAACTTTTCGGGAACGAGTGTTCGCGGTTATATATATCGCCTTCTTTCTGGTAGTTGCCACCATTATCGTTAAAGTTGAAATTTGTGGTACAAGAATACATATCCCAAACCTTGCCGTCGTCGCGGCGGTCGGTCTTCTGATAAGCCGAAATAAGTCCGTTATAAGATGTAACTTTCGGGTTGCCGATAATCTTTGATAATGCTGTCTTGAGAGCCTTTCCCTTCTTGCCGTCGGCTGCGCTGTAGTATGTGCCGCTGTTGTTAGGGCCTTGTGCGAAGGCTCCGACGAACGAGAAGATGGCTATTGCGAATAATGATTTGCGTAAAGATAATTTCATATTTTCTATTTTTATATGTTTTCAAGGGGAGGGTGTTTCAAAACTATAGAATTGTGATGAATGGCTAACTGTAGGAGACTACGGCATTCTTGCCGTAGTCATTGCAAACAGTTGTATTTCAGTTACTAATGGCTACGGCAGGAATGCCGTAGCCTCCTACGATTAGAACCGTTTGTTATTCAATTTGCCAAATATTTTAGTTTTGATACTCCCTCCTACATAGCAAGAAAAACTGGTTGGTGCACTTCTTGCTCTGGCAAGAGGCAAAGCCGAGCGGAGACAAGTGCACCCCCTAAGTTGGAATAATCGGTTGGTGCAGATGAGACATCTGCACCCCCTAATGATTAGTTGTGTACCAATGTGCCGATTTCCTCGCCCTGCATCACCTTCTTCAGGTTGCCCACGATGTCCATGTTGAACACGTAGATAGGCAGGTTGTTCTCCTTGCACATTGTGGTAGCTGTGAGGTCCATCACCTTCAGACCGCGTGTGTAGATTTCGTCGTAAGTGATGTCGGTGAACTTCGTAGCTGTCGGGTCCTTCTCGGGATCGGCTGTGTAGATGCCGTCGACGCGTGTGCCCTTGAGCATCACGTCAGCCTCAATCTCGATGCCGCGGAGCGACGAGCCGGTGTCGGTGGTGAAGTAGGGCGAACCGGTGCCGGCTGAGAAGATGCAGACATAGCCTGCCTCCATTGCCTCGATAGCCTTCCACTTAGAGTAGAACTCGCCGATAGGCTCCATGCGGATAGCTGTGAGCACCTTTGTCTTCACGCCAAGTGCACCGAGTGCCGAGCTGAGTGCGAGCGAGTTGATGACGGTAGCGCACATGCCCATCTGGTCGCCCTTCACGCGGTCGAAGCCTTTCGATGCACCGCTGAGTCCGCGGAAGATGTTGCCGCCACCGATTACGATACCAATCTGCACACCCATTTCGTGTACTTCCTTGATCTGCTCTGCGTATTCGCCCAGACGAACGGGGTCGATACCGAAGCTCTGCTTGCCCATGAGGCTCTCGCCACTGAGCTTGAGGAGAATTCTCTTGAATTTTGCCATGTTGTATGTTTCGTTTGTTTTATTTGTTATTGTTGGGGTGTTATCTCTGCTTGGTTGGTGCACTTTAGGGGGTGCAGCTGTCTCAGCTGCACCAACAGAGCTGTTGGTGCTATTCTTTGCTTTGTTGGTGCACTTCTTGCTTTGTTGGTGCACTTGAGACAAGTGCACCCCCTTGTGATGCAAATGTACTGCTTTTTCGTGATGTAGCCAAACCATTATAGGATAAACCTTACTTCCTTCATCCAATACGTGCGTTCTTGTCCATTTGCGTCGGTGAGATGCAGGCATCCGTTGGGTGCAACGTGGCTTATGCGTGCCTCGAAGTGCTCATGCGTGGCGCAGTCTTCGTAGGCGTGCAGCCCCTCGCGACGGAACAGCGCAGCGTTGTATTCGTGGATGATGCCGCTGATGTCGCCCTCGATAGCACGCTGGTAGTATTCGTTGAAGCTAAGAAGCACGGCATCAAGCACCTCGTTGAGTGGTGTCTCTACACCTATTATATTATATAGCGACACGGGGTTGGGCGCATTGCTGCGAAACTCGTGTTGGTTCACGTTCAGACCGATGCCGTAGACACAACGCTCCAGGGTCTTGCCCTTCACGGTGGTCTCGATGAGCGTACCGCTTATCTTGCGGTCGCGCCAGTAGATGTCGTTGGGCCACTTCAGCGTGATGTGGTCGGTGTACTGGTCGAGTGCCGCCTTCAGCGCCAATGCGCCAGCCATCGACAGCACATACTGGTCAGTCACGGCTATGTTCTGCGGACAGGTGAGTATGGAGAACAGCAGGTTCTTGCCGCGCTCGCTCTCCCATGAGTTGCCAGCCTGTCCGCGTCCTGCCGTCTGATATTCAGCCACTGCTACCACCATCTCCCCGGGCGATGGGGTTGGGTGGGCGAGAAGCACATCGTTCGTCGACGTGGTTTCCGTGAGTTTTAGTATCTTCATTTTCAGAGTTTTGAATTCAAAATGCCAAGCACGGGTTAAACGCATCGACGATATGCTCCACTTGCGCCGTCTCCTTCGTGCCGCCAATAACGGAAATTACGTCGAAGCGCAGTTCGTCGAGCACGTTGAGCATCTTTACATACGAGTCGGCAGCCATGCCGATGTTGCGAATCTTCCTTCGGTCTACAGCCTCCTCGGGCTTTGTAATGACATCCGTAGCTCGCGTCTTCACCTCTACGAACACGATAGTGCGCAGGTCGGGCGACCGCGCTATGATATCGATGTCGCGGTGTCCGTCGCGCCAGTCGCGCTCAATAATCTCGTATCCCGAGTTGCGCAGATAGTCGGCAGCCAGGTCTTCGCCCCATTTTCCCGTGTCGTTATGCTTTGCCATGTTGTTCGTTTTGCAGGCAAAGGTACAGCTATTTGGAGAGACGGCAAAGCAAGTAGGCTTGTTTTTGTTTAATTCGACCTCTACCGCGTTAAGGAGTAAAGCCACTTTCTACTTCCAAACATGGCAATAACAGTCGTTTGAATGTTAAAATTGGATGGTATTGACAGATTTTTCGTGTAAACCTTGCTTGTTATGATAAAATATCATTAAATTTGCAGTGGCTCTCAAGTCTGTGTGTCAAATTGGGGTCGCCCAATGTCGATACGCAGGCAGCCAACGCCGAGCTGAAAACTGAGAAGTCCAAACAACTTTCTCGGTAATAAGCGGACTATGGGTGGGAAGAGAGTCAAGACATAATAGAAGGCGTTTATCTGACGCTGTGTTTGAGACGAACTGGAATCTTGCAACCTCTCAGTATCTAAGTCTTGAATATGGTCAACGGTAGATGTCCCGGGTGTGATTTATCAATCCCCGTGGAGACCTTGTAAGCATAGATTGTATCCTTTTGGGATGCAGTAAAATGTATTATACAGGTCTCTTTACGGTACTGATTTTCATATCGGCGTGGGCTCTGACGTTGTCTGTTCGACTTAGATAGGCAATGCAAGAGCCTCAGTTCGTGGAATGGACAACAGGACGATTCCACGCTTTTTTGTGTCAAATAGTTGCTAATTTAATGCAAGCACAAAAACGATATGAACGCATTGCTTAATGCGCATACCCAACATGAAGACCAAATGTCTCCCTGCATCGGATTTGTCTCCGATGTTCTCCCCGAAGCTCAACGCTCACAAACAGGGGTGTCCTCGGACTATGTACAAAAGGCAAATCACGAGTGGTTCGTGTTGCGAGTTACATACAACAGAACACAGAAAGCACATGGCATCATATCAGCCTCTGCCGTTCAGTCATATATGCCTATGCATTATGTTATCAAGAAAGAGATTGGGAAGAAGAAGCGAATATTACAGCCTCTTCTTCCCAATCTCTTTTTTGTATATGCTACAAGGGAGACCGTAAACTCCATTATCAAGAAAAAGGGAGAAGAGACATCTGTTTTAAAATTTTATCTTGATAAGACAAAACCATTGGAGGACAATGGCAAACATCCCCCTCTCACCATTCCATTTACATCAATGACGAACTTTATCAAAGCTACAAGTACAGACAGTGAGCATGTACGGATAGTGTCCGCGGAACAATGCCACTATAAAAGTGGTGATATAGTAAAGGTGATTGATGGAGAATTTAAGGGAGTAACAGGTCGTGTGGCTCGTATTGCAGGACAACAACGTGTTGTTGTGGAAATATCAGGGCTATGCTTAGTCGCAACAGCTTATATACCAAGTATATTTATAAAAGTAGTCTAATTATATAATATAAAATCAATAAAACAATGAGAAAATTAATTGTATGTACATTTGCCCTTCTTTGCCTTAGTGGAAACATGACTGCACAGACAGCAAAAGATGTTCGTAAAGAACGTCAAGAGATGCGTAAAGCGTCCAAGAGTGAGTTAAACGAAAAAGCATCTAAAGCTGCAAGAAAAGATGCCAAGAAACTAACAAAAGAAGGCTGGATAACGGCACCCGGTGCCTTACCTTTAGAGAAGCAATTGGACAAGTCTTACATGATGCAGATGGAATATGATGATGACATGTACCCTAAGTATCTTATGGGAGAAGCAATGAGTATTGGCGAGAACTATGATGCCGCCAAAATGCAGGCTTTGGAATTAGCAAAGCAGAATCTTGCCGGTCAGATACAAACAGAAGTAACAGCATTGATTGAAAATTCAGTAGCCAATCAACAACTTGCAAATGAAGAGGCATCTTCTTTGACGCAAAGTGTCATGGGAGCCAAGAATCTCATCTCTCAAAGTATTGGACGCACCATAACTGTCATGGAATGCTATCGCGTAAAGGTAAACAAGAATAAAGAGGTGCTTGTTCGCATAGCCTACAATGGAGCCATGGCAAAGGCGGCAGCAAAAAGGGCAATACAAGACGAACTGAAAAACAAGAGTGAAGATATTCAGAAGAAACTTGATGAAATCTTAGGATGGTAAGAAGATTATTATTTCTGTTGTTTGCTTGTCTGTTTCAAATTCTCTGTTATGCACAAAAGATTAAAACTGTAAGTGGAGAATACATTTATAATGTTCCAGAAAATGTTGATTTGGAAAAAGCAAAGCAGACTGCTTTAGATCGTGCTAAGATACAGCTTATAGCGAACGAGTTTGGGACCATAGTCTCTCAATCAAATTCGACATCTATAAAAAATGACAATGGAAAATCCGAAATTGATTTTATTTCTGTTGGCGGAAGTGAGGTTAGAGGCGAATGGATAGAAACCATCGGTACTCCACGATACAAAATTTCATATGAACAAAATATGCTTGTTGTCAATGTCTTTGTAAAAGGTAGAATTCGAGAGATAACTTCAGCAAAGATAGACATAAAAGCTAAGATTTTGCGCAATGGAATTGACGATAAGTTTGAAAGTAAAGAATTTAAGAATGGAGATGACTTGTACCTTTCTTTTGTCTCCCCAGTAAGTGGCTTCCTCGCTATTTATCTTGTTGATGCTGACCAAAAAGCGTATTGTTTGTTGCCATATCGCAGTCAGACTGATGGTATATATAAAATAGAAGCAAATCAACGTTATCTGTTCTTTAATATAAAAGATGCGCCAAAACAAGATCGACTGTATGTTGATGAATATGTTATGACATGCAATCGTTCTTCTGAGCAAAACCAAATTTATGTGGTCTTTTCACCGATACCATTTGTAAAGGCTGTTGACAATTCTTTATCTGAAGTCCTGCCAAGAGAACTTGGTTTTAAAGATTTTATTACTTGGGTGTCAAAATGCAAGGCAAACGATAAAGAATTACAGACTGTGGTTATTCCTATAATACTGAAACCGTAGAATATGTCATGAGAAGTTTGTTTCAGAAGATTTATTTAAGGATAAGGGTGTTCCTATGGTGGGTAATTAAGCATATTTGGAAAGTTCAACTTTTGGTGGCTATCTGTACTATTCTATCATGCTCATACTTGCTATCTGTTTGGTATTGGGCATCTCAAAAGACAATTACTTATACAATAAAAACACATGGATGTATAGGGACTCCAAAGTGTAAAATACTTGGTGTTTTAAATTATAGTGGTACTGCAAAAATGGACACGACAGGCTTCTTTGCAATATTAAGGCATCCATTTAGGAAACATTCTCCATTCTTGTTCAAAAATAATGTTTTTGAAAGTAATACGTCAAGAAGAAATTTCATAGATGAGTACGAACCCTTATGCAACAAATATGCTTCTGCTATAGACTCCATTTCAACGCTATACAAGAGTATCGTAAACATCGAAACAAATTCGTATTATACATCCAGAATCAAAACTGAAAATCAAGAGTTCCTACGGAATGAACAAGAAAATATAATATACAAACAGCCTATATTTGTTTGTAAGAATAAAGTAGAAAGCGAATGTTGGTTTTACATGAAGCGACTACAGGAATATTGGGGTTTACAGGAAGACACTATATCCATGCAGCATAGTTTAAGCATGGCATTTCCCATTAAATGGTATTCTTTTGGTGATATATCTAAATTGAATTTTCATTTGAAGCTAAACTTTTTGTATGGTGATGTCGAATGCGAAGAAATAACTATACTTTTTAAAGGCCCGTACTCTTTAGCTTCTGTAACAATGGAACCTGATGAAAAAGGATATAGCTACATTAGCTTTAAAAATCCATATAAATTGCAAGTGATAAGCAGAAGAGGGTTAAGTTTCTTCGTGTCGTTTCCCAATATGGAGAAAATACAAAATACACGTATCGCTTGTTTGCTTGTTATATTCCCATTTCTAATCTCATGGCTAATTTATATAATCAAAATAATCATTGTAAAAAGGAAAACGAAAAATGTGTAAGTGTATTTTTACAGCGATAAGATATTTGTATCGCAAAAAGCTAATTATGTTCATAATTTTCATTCTATTTAGTGGAAAATGTTTTGGACAACGTTATATCATAATATCTAAAAAAGAGTTTAAACTGCTTGTAATTGAAAATCGTGACACTATATTCAAATGTTCCATTGCCGTAGGAAAGAATTATGGGAATAAGACGAAAACAGGCGATAAGAAAACCCCTGAGGGTACGTTTACGATTTGTTCTATTGAGAACTCTTCTCATTGGAAGCATGACTTTAGAGATGGAAAAGGACTGCGTAAGGGTGCGTATGGTCCTTACTTTTTCAGACTTAAAGTTCCAAAGTTCAATAGTATTGGCATTCATGGTACATGTTTGCCAGAATCCATTGGGACAAGAAGTAGTGAAGGATGTATAAGGTTGAATAATTCCGATTTACAAAAATTAAAGTCATTCATTTTCATTGGAATGGAATGTATTATAGAAAAAGATAAACTTTAAAATTAAAAAATATGAAACGACTTGTGTTATTTTTATTTATGCTTATGTCTTTCATTGAGACATTTGCACAATTGCCTGACGAAATTGCGGATAAGGCATGGGAACTTGCGTCAAATCAGGAGTACGATAATGTTATTGCTACGATTTTGCCCTATGCCAAGAAAATGAATGGTAAATCTGTTGATACTCAAGAAATGGACAGATGGGCTACAAATCTATTGGGATACTGCTATGAGCAGAAAAATGATTTTCAAAAGGCTATAGTTTGGTTTGAAAAGGCTTCTTCTTTTGGCAGCCCAAACGGACAATTTAATTTGGGAAGACTGTACGACCATCGTTACGGAACACACCCTGGTGTTACTGCAAGCGACGATATGGCTAAAAAATACTATTTGATGGCAATAAACAATTCAGACAATACAGGAGATGCACGAGAATGGGCAATCTGTAATTATGCTATAATGCTTCGAGAAAAAAACAAAGATGAAGCTGTGAATTTCTTGAAAGATAAGATTCGGGAATCAACAACAGATATGATAACTCCTAAAAGAATACTGGCTGGTATTTATAGTGAAGATTTTGATGATATGAAATATGAGGCTTTCAAATTATATCGTTCAAATGCAGAAAAGGGAGATTTGTATTCTTGCTATGAAGTGGGTTGTGCCTATATGACGGGTAAGGATGGTGTAGACAAGAATTTGGTTTATGCAGCAAAGTGGTTTACTGTTGCCGTTGAAAATGTAGATGACTATATGACCGTTTGGGGATCGACAAAGGCCAGGGCAAAAAGATATCTTGGATATGTCTATGATGAATTGTATCGTAAAGATTTGGATTCAAAATATCTAAAATTAGCTCTAAAATGGTTATCACGAAATGTAGGTGATATATTCTCATGTGGTTTATTGGAGAAATATTATAATGAGGGAGTTTATAATGCAAAATCTTATTCTAATTACTCCGATTGGGAAAATTATATAGTTAAGAATTTCAGTTTTGATTCTGATGTGGATGTGAATGTTCCACAAAGTGCGACATCAGCAGATAATACTTATGCATTAATTATTGCAAATGAGAACTATGATTATGAGCAGAATGTAGAATATGTAGAAAATGATGGAAGCACATTTTATAGGTATTGCAACCAGACTTTGGGTATACCAAAAGAGAATATAACTTATATGAAAGATGCGACACTCAATAAAATGAAATATGAAGTGAATCATATTTTGCAACTTTGTGGAAATCAGAACGATTCTAAACTTATATTCTATTATGCAGGTCATGGAATGCCTTCTGATGACCAATCAACAGCGTTTCTCTTACCTGTAGATGGAATGGCACGTGATACGGAAACAGGAATGGATCTAAATAAAATATACGAAAAGCTTGGGCGAAGTAAGATTCCTACAGTCGCTTTTATTGATGCTTGTTTCAGTGGGGGTAAACGAGACGGCAATATGCTAATGAAGTCAAGAGGTGTTGCAATAAAAGTGAAAGAACCTTTGATACAGGGAAATCTTGTAGTAATGACGGCATGTCGGGCTGATGAGTCAGCATTGTCATATGATGACCAGCAACATGGTTTGTTCACATATTGTTTGTTGAAGAATTTACAGAAAGCCAATGGAAAGATTGAACTTGGAAGTCTATTTGACAATATTTCCAGAGAAGTTAGAAGTCTTTCCCTTTCTGTGAACAAGAAATCACAATCGCCTACCGTTATTCCTTCAAATAATTCTTCTTTAGGAGATTGGCGGAAATGGATTTTGGAATAATTTGATTGCTTATATTATAAAAGATTCAAAAGGTGTGATAGTTAAGTCAAGACAAGCGTCGCCAAAGGGGAATATGGTTGTTCTGTCTGCTGCACAAGGTAATGAAACATCATTTTCCTACAAAAGAAACAGCATAGTATGTTCACCTATTTCCTCCTAAAGAAATAGCAAGAGACAAAAGGAGAGGTCTCTTTGGGAGATTTGGGAACATATATCAGTAAACAGGTACGCCAAAACTCAGTTGTTGAAAATGGAAAAATACAAACTCCTACAGTTTGTGTATCTAACACCATATCTTTAATTTGGAAAAATTTAATGCTGAAATAATATGTGTAATAAAGATTTGAATAATAACGAGAATACGATTCAAGATGTTTTACAAACACTTGAATCGTATATAAGTACTTATTCAAATAAGTTTAGTGAAATTGGTAGAAAAATAGTATACGCAATTTTTGCATCTGCATGGGGCTCAATCTTTGTGGTCTCTAAAAATAATAATAAAATTCTACTTTATGTAGTCATAATCTTGTCCATATTTTATTTGGCGATAGAAATGATTTATTATTTATACTTAGAAAGAATAAGCCGTAAGTTACATATTTTATTAGATAATGGGAAACTCGCAAAGGAAGAGATTGAAAAAGAATGGAATTCCATCAGTGATGGTGTTTCCTATATATTATTTGTAAAATTGTTCCTAATTGCAGTCTTGACAACGATTTTAATTATCTATTATTGCTTAACGATATGATTACACAAAATATAAAAATACTGTTCGGTATATTGTTGAGTTGTTGTGCAATAAATTGTTATCCACAAAATAACGACCCTCGTAAAGAATATGAGGAATTTAAGCAACAAGCAATGCAAAAGTATAAAGATTTCCGAAAAGAAGCAAATGAACAATATGCAATGTTTCTAAAACGAGCATGGGATCAATATAATGCTCTACCTGCCATTCCCAAACCCAAGGATGAGACAATGCCACCTGTAACAATCCCCGAAGAAGATAAAAACAAGCCTGTTGAGAGCAATCCAATACATATCAAGGAAGTTGTTGTGCCACCTACCCCCAATCCACAACCTACGCCTATCGCACCTATCAAAGAGGACTCTCAACCACAAGAAAGGGCCGTTGAATTTATTTATTGTGGGACAAAATACCAAGTTCACCTTAATAAAGACCTAAACTTGTCTCTACATGATTGTAACAACGAACAGCTATCTAATGTATGGACACAATTGTCAGCAGAAGGCGTACTCAATAGTACTATAAGGGATTGTCTTGCAATAAGGGTTAGCAAAAAAATGTGTGATTGGGCATACCTAAACTTATTATATTCATTTTCAAAAGCCATATATGGAACTACAAATGAAGCCACGATGCTGACTTCTTATATTTTTAGTCAAAGTGGTTATAAAATGAGACTTGGACGGAATAGGCAACACATATATTTATTGTATGCAAGCGAGCATGGAATTTATGAGATTCCATTCTTCAATATAGATGATTCGCATTTTTATCCATTTGAATGTAACGAGAACCAACTTGAAATATGTGACGCTTCATTTCCGCAAGAAAAACCGTTATCCTTGTATATTCAGCAAAATCAAAAATTTGAATATAAAGCAAGTGATTTGCGAACTTTGACATCTAAAAGATATCCAAATGTTCAAGTACAAATTCAAGTTAACGAAAATCTGATAGATTTCTATAATACATATCCAGCATCTGAAGTAAATGGTAACTTTATGACAAAATGGGCAATGTATGCCAATACGCCATTGGATGAGCATGTAAAAGAAAAACTATATCCAGCACTAATGGATAAAATTAATGGATTGAGTCAATTGGATGCTGTAAACAAATTGCTTAATTGGGTTCAAACCGCCTTTGTTTATGAATATGATGATAAGGTCTGGGGACATGACAGAGCTTTCTTTGCAGAGGAAACCTTATATTATCCATATTGTGATTGTGAAGACAGGGCTATACTATTCACTCGCTTAGTAAGGGATTTATTGGGATTGAAAACTATATTAGTGTTTTACCCAGGACATCTAGCAAGTGCTGTATGTTTTACGGACAAAGTCGCAGGAGATTATATTCTGTTAGATGGTAAGCGATTCGTAATTACCGACCCAACGTACATAGGAGCACCTGTAGGAAAAACAATGCCTGATATGGATAATACACAAGCAAGTGTGATACTATTAAATTAAAATATTTATATGAATATGAGAAGAATAATAAAAACAATGCTATTGCTGATAGCGTTAATTTTGTCTATCTGCACTTTTGCACAGAATGTAGCTGTCACCAAACAATTGAAAGCAAAATATTCTATTGTAGAATATAATAAGTCTAATGGTGGATGGTACCTCATAGGTAAACAAGAAGGAACAGAAACGCTGTATGGCTTCTGCAACAAATTAGGAAAGGTAATAGCTTTTGGCGGTAAGGAATACAAAATTTATGATGCTTTTATTGAATTTTATATGCCTGATCCTGCATTAAAAAAAGCATACGATGAGTGGAAAAAGGAACATGATGAGTGGAAAAAGGAATATAATGAATATGATAAATTGCGAAGACAATACGAATCAAAAAAAGAAGTTATAGCACAAGAATTAGCTGATAAAGAGAATAAGAAAATCGCATCTACAGTTGCGGGGTCATATTGGGCGAGCCATTTTTTAAAAAATTCAATTGAATTCTGGAGCCAAGCAGAGGCAATTATGCTTAAACAAGGAATTGAAAAGCCTGTTATTCGCAAAGAGCCAATAATGCCCTGCGAGGGATACCAGTGGGTACAATATACATTCATTCAGCCTCAGCCTTACCAAGAGATAGATTATCGTGATTTGCGTAACGAAAACTATATCCTTTGCTCTGTGAAGAAAAACGGATTGTATGGTTTAGCGAATAAAAACCTGAAAATTATTATACCTTGTAGTTATAACAAGCCTATAGAAACCTCATATAGTATTTTAAATAATACATGTCAGAAGTTTTGTATAAATGGGAAATATGGTGTTGTCAATAAATCAGGAAAAATAATATTGAAAGCCGAATACAAAGATATTAGCACAACAACAAACCATTTACTAAAAGTGACAAAGGATAACAATTTAATTGGTATCTATGATACTAATGGTACTGAGGTGTTGCCCTGCATATTTACAGATGTGTCGTTTGCAACCAAAAGTAGCCAGTCGTTTAGTGCTTTTGCTCAAAGATATGTTGAGCAATTTATCAACGAATGGCAAAAGAACGGTGAGTTTGAGAAAACAGCTGTTTGGCAGACAAGAGTGAACGAACAGACGCGCCAACAAAAAATCATAGACCTTACAAAGAAAGCCCAGACTGCATATTTGGGATTATATGCTAATAATATTGAGAATGACTTCACTTTAGGTAAGTACGACCCTGATCACGAGACTTTCTTGATAGAATGTAAAATAGGTGGCAAACTACTCGTTCCTGTACCAATAGCAAAGGCAGAAAACTTTAAAAACAAATTTGAAGAGTGCACTAAGAAACTATCCTATTTTATCCAGAATGATAGTATAGGATTGGCAAAATGCGACTTCATTTTATCTCAAAATGAAGTATATACATTCAACAATCAGGCTTCATTGAATTACAGTATTGCACAGGTGGAATACAATTTCGATCCTATCAATATCAACCCCGTTGCATCAAATGGCAATCAAGGCAAACAGACTATATCAACCATCTCGCTTAATGTAGGCAAATCAGATGTTGATATTAACATTCCTGTTAATGCTACAAATAACGACAAGACATTTGCTGTTATCATTTCTAACGAAAACTATCAAAATGAGAAAAAGGTGGATTTTGCCAACAATGACGGATGGGTATTTAAGGAATATTGCCAAAAAGCTCTTGGCATCCCTGCACAAAATATTCACTATAGGGCTGATGCCACTTTTAACAACATCAAATACGAACTAAACTGGATAAGATAAGTGACAGAGGCTTACAAAAACGAAGCAAAAGTTATCTTCTATTTTGCTGGTCATGGTGTACCTGATGACTATTCTAAAGAAGCATTTCTTTTACCGGTTGATGCTATTAGTACAGATGTTTCTACAGGTATCTCTCTTAATGCTTTATACAAGTCTTTGGGAGAGACATCAGCCAATAAGGTTTTTGTGTTCCTTGACGCTTGTTTCAGCGGAGCGTTGCGTGGAAATGGAATGTTGGCTTCGGCACGTGGAGTTGCGATTAAGTCAAAGGCTGACGAACTACAAGGCAATATGGTTGTCTTCTCTGCTGCATCAGGACAGGAAACAGCTTATCCATATAAAACAAAGAACCATGGAATGTTTACATATTTCATGTTGAAAAAACTGAAAGAATCAAAAGGAGATGTTACTCTTGACAAATTGAGCGACTATGTAATTACCAATGTAAAGCAACAGTCTATTGTTGTCAATGGCAAAAGCCAAACACCAATGGTTTCTACATCTATGTCGTTAGTAAATGATTGGAAAGGACTAAAACTGAAATAACAAAAGCAATAAAAATACCTTCAAAGATTTCGTACGAAGGTAAAACCTGTATAGTTAGAGGTGTAGTGTTACTTATATTATAAAAAATAAGTACCACTTATTTTGTGTTGTCTTTCTTTTGCATTATCTTTGTATTCACTTTTTTAGTTGCTTAGTATCTACGATGTGTGTATTAAGTATCTACGATGTACTTATTAGGTATCCACTTGAAGACATAAAACGACATGGAGAATACAGAACAACAGAAGAAGGACGAGCAGTTTATGCGTCGTGCTCTGGTGGAGGCGGAGGCTGCACGCGACGAGGGCGAGATACCCGTGGGCGCGGTTGTCGTGGCTGGCGACCGCATCATTGCGCGTGCGCATAACCTCACGGAGACACTTGGCGACGTGACGGCACACGCCGAGATGCAGGCGATAACGTCGGCTGCCAATCAACTCGGCGGCAAATATCTCACCGACTGCACGCTCTACGTCACCGTAGAGCCTTGCATCATGTGTGCCGGTGCCTTGGGCTGGGCGCAGGTGCGGCGCGTGGTGTATGGTGCTGCAGACGAGAAGCGCGGTTTCCGTGCCTTCGCTCCAAAAGCTCTGCACCCGAAGTGTGAGGTGGTGAGTGGCGTTCTGGAGGAGGAGTGCCGAACGCTGATGACCGAGTTCTTCAGGTCGAAACGCTGAAATAAGAAAACCGTTTAATAACCCTTTCTTTTAGATATTAGAATGAACAACAAATCAGAAACAAAACACTCTTGTTGTGGCGGAAGGCAGAACTTCTGGCTGTGGATAGGAGCGCTCGTCGTGGGCTCGTGCCTCGGATTGCTCGGCGTGGAGTGGGTGAACACGATGGCTAACTTTGTGGCTACTATCTTCACACGTCTCTTCCAGTTTATAGCTGTGCCGACCATAGCACTCGCCGTGACAACAACACTCGCAACGTTCGGTATGCAGCGCGAAACACGTCGCATCTTCCGCCATACCATCAGCTACACGCTGCTCACCACCATTGCTGCAGCTGCTGTGGGCATGGTGCTCTATATCATCATTTCGCCTGATAACTTGCCGATGGAGATGGTGAAGAGTAGCCGTTTGGGTGACGGCGTACCGCAGGAGGTGACCAATGGGTCGTACTTCGACTATATGATTGGCATCGTGCCCGACAACTTCCTGCGCCCGTTTATTGAGGGCAATGTACTGTCGGTGCTGCTCATCGCCGTGGCTGTGGGCTTGGCGTTGGCGAAGATGCCTATGGGCGAGAATAAAGAACTGTTGATGCGCGGACTGAGTGCGCTGCAGGACGTGGTGTCAAGGCTCATCCGCTGGCTCATCGCCGTACTGCCTGTTGGCATCGTGGCGTTCGCTGCGCAGCTGTCGGCAGAGGTGTCGGCAGGCACGGTCGTAGCATCGATAGGCAAGTACGTAGCCGTGATATTGGGTGGTAATATGTTGCAGTTCTTCGTGGTGCTGCCACTGTTCCTCGTGGCTCGCGGACTCAACCCCGTGCACGTTATGCGCCGCATGATGCCGGCTGTGCTCATGGCGCTGTTCACAAAGAGTTCGGCTGCTACGCTGCCCGTGACGATACAGACCTCGGAGGAGCGTCTCGGCGTGGACAGTAAGGTGGCTCGCTTCGTGCTGCCCATCTGCACAACCATCAATATGAACGGTTGCGCTGCGTTCATCTTCGTGACATCGCTCTTCGTGATGCAGAACGGCGGCATCGAACTCTCGCTGCCCGTGATGCTGCTTTGGCTGTTCATCTCCGTGGTGGCTGCCATAGGCAACGCTGGAGTGCCGATGGGGTGCTTCTTCCTCACGCTCTCGCTGATGTCGGGCGTGGGTGCGCCGGTTGCGATAATGGGTGTCATACTGCCCGTCTTCACGGTGCTCGATATGATTGAGACCGCCGAGAATGTGTGGTCGGACTCGTGCGTCGCGGCGATGGTGGATAAGGATATGAAGAAATGATAAAAACGAACAAGGGAGTCAACAATTGTTGACTCCCTTGCTGTTTCTAAGCCTTCTTAAGGCTGCGCGTTTAAGCCGAACTAAGCCTTTCTAAGCCTTCTTAGGCCTCTTTAGGCATTGTTGGATTGCGTTTATTTGTTTTCTGCGTCGATAGCCTTTATCTTCTGGCGAACCAGTTCGAGGTCGTCGCGCAGGTGCTGCACCTTGCGGTTCATCTCGTCGATGAGGCTGTTGCCCTTCTTGGAGCTTGCGTTGAGGAAACCGAGGTTGTTCTCGTAGGTCTGTATCTCCTGCTTGAGCTGGTCGAAGCGGCGAACCAGACGTCCGCGCTCGTTGTCGAGAGCCTCTTCGCCACGCTTTGCCACGTTCTTGATGTTAGCCTTGAAGTCGTTCAGACGGCGGCGCTTTGTAGAGATGTTCAGCTCCTTGTAGATGCGGTCGAGCACTTCGTGATAAGCCTCGTAGAGCTTATCCTTCTCCTTGTACGGCACGTGTCCCACCTTGTTGTACTCCTCGGTGAGTGCCTGCACCTTCTCGCGTGTAGCCTCGGCAGCGTTCTCAGCGAGTGCTTTCAGCTGCTCGATGATGCCCTGCTTCTTCTCGAGGTTGGCGTGCTCCTCGTTGCGCTGACCTGCGCCGGCTGCGTTGCGAGCCTCGAAGAACTTGTTGCATGCGCCGAGGAAGTCCTGCCAGAGCTGGTCGCCGAGCTTCTTCGGAACCATGCCAATGGTCTTCCACTCCTTCTGCAGCGCGATGAGCTTGTCGCTTGTAGCCTTCCAATCGGTGCTGTCGGCGAGTGCCTGCGCCTTCTCTACAAGTGCCTTCTTCTTCTCGATGTTCTCTGAGAAGGTAGCCTTGAGTGCCTTGAAGTATTCAGCCTTGCGTCCGAAGAAGTCGTCGCAAGCGGCGCGGAAGCGTTCGAATATCTTCACGTTCATCTTCTGCGGAGCGAAGCCAATGGTCTTCCACTCGTTCTGTATGTCGATAATCTCCTTAGAGTGCTTCTCCCAGTCGGCAGCGCCCTTGTTGTCGGTCTTGCAGAGTTCCTCCACCTTCTCGCAGAGGGCAGTCTTGCGTGCGAGGTTCTCCTCCTCCTTAGCGCGGAGATCCTCGAAGTGCTGCTGGTGACGCTTATTGATTACGGTAGATGCAGCCTTGAAGCGTGCCCATACCTCCTCGCGCAGCTCCTTAGCTACCGGTCCGATCTCGCGGTACTGCTGGTGGAGCTCCTGAAGCTGGTGGAAAGCGCTGATTACGTCTTCCTCGTCGGCGAGCTTCTCTGCTGCCTCGCAGAGCTTTGTCTTCAACTCAAGGTTCTTCTTGAAGTCGTACTCGCGAGCCTCAGAGTTGAGCTTGAGCAGGTCGTAGAACTGCTCTACATATAACTGGTAGTTGCGCCAAAGCTCGTTAGCCTTGTCAGCCGGCACGTTCTTGATGTCCTTCCACTGCTGCTGCAGCTCCTTGAACTCACCGAACGACTTGCCTGCCTCGTCGGGCGATGTAGCCATGGCTTTGATTTTCTCAATGATTTCGAGTTTCTTCTCCAGGTTGGCTTGCTTTTCAGCCTCCTGCTGCTGCATAATCTGCGCACGTTTCTCGCGGATTACAGCCATTTGCGCCTTGAAAGTTTCCTCGGTTTCGTCGGGCAAAACCTGATAAGCTTCAGGGTTTCCACCGCCGTTGATGTATTCCTTCAGGCGTGCTTCACGCTCTGCGATGTGGAGTTTGTAGAATACTGTCTTTAAAAGGTCGATTTCCTCCTTAACTGGAGCTTCGTCGCTTGCGACGATTTCCTTCAGGCGGTCAACGACTTCTTGTTTAGTTTTGTAGACTTTTGTGTTCTCTACTTGCTGAACGTCGGCTGCAGCGGTCTGCTCTACGGCAGTCTGCTCCACGTTCTGCTCTTCTTGTGCACCTTGCAACAGGGCGTTTTCTTGAGAGTCCATCATTTAACTGTTTTAAGTTTATGATAAGGGTAATTCACACGAATGTGGCGCGAAGCCACATCCTCACATTATTTATTATAGACTGCAAACTTAAATAAAATATTTTGAATAGCGACAAAAAACGCAATTTATTTTTGCATTTTGCTTTAAAGCAGTCGCTTATGTCGCAGTATAATCCACGAAAGGGCTGATATTATCACCGAGATAAGTATCGCCACGATGAAGCCGAACGGGTATTCTTCCATGCCGTTGATGAGGTTCATTCCGAAGAATGAGGAGATGAGCGTGGGCAACATCATGATGATTGACACGGAGGTGAGTGTACGCATCACGGTGTTCATGTTGTTGTTGATGATGGATGAGTAGGTGTCCATCGTCGATTCGAGGATGTCGGAGTAGATGTTCGTCGTCTCACGAGCCTGCGACATCTCGATGTTTACGTCCTCGATGAGGTCGGCGTCCAGCTCGTCCACCTGCAGTTTGAACTTCAGTTTGGCAAGCAATGTCTCGTTGCCACGGATAGATGTGACGAAGTAGGTGAGTGAGTCCTGCAGACGCGAGAGTGCTATGAGCGACTCGTTGTTCACGTTGTGGTCAAGGTTGTGCTTCGCTTTCTCGATGAGCGTGTTAATCTGCTTCAGGCGTTTTAGATACCACACGGCAGAAGAGAGGAAGAGGCGGAATGTCATGTCAACATAGTCGGTAAATCCCTCGCCGCGCTTTTGGTGGTAGGACACGAAGTCGATCATCATGTTCGTCTCGTAGTAGCACACGGTGATGGTCACGTCGCGTTTGTGAATGATGCCGAGCGGCACGGTGGTGTACGGCGTACGTGAGCGTATCTCCTTGACGTAAGGGATACGAAGGATGATGAGCATCCAGCCGTCGTCGTACTCGTAGCGGGCACGTTCGTCGGTATCGCTGATGTCGGAAAGGAAATAATCGGGTATGTTAAACTCGTCTTCCAGCAATTGCTGGTCTTCTTCTGTTGGACATGTAACTTGTATCCAGCAGTTCGGCTGCCACTCTTCGATTTGTTTGAGGGTAGAATTGGTGTTCCAGTATGTTCTCATAAAGCTGTCTCCTTGGGTTAAACGATGCTTGGGAGACCGCATTGTGAGAGCGTCCTCCTGCATTACAAATTCGGGTTTTCCGCGTGATAGTCGTCCATAAATTAGTTACACTTTGATTTAACGCTTGCAAAGTTACGTATTTTTGTCGAATAAGTCTTCCTCGTAGCTGTGTTTTTTGCACAAAAGGATGCAAAAAACATAGGCGCTTTCGATTTTTATTAGTACTTTTGTCGTTAGAGTTAGATAAACGTTTCAATCCGATTGCTGCACCGGCTTGAGTGTAGCGTAACAATAAAAGTATAGCTATGAAGAAGCTAATCGTTATGTTGAGTCTGTTCTGTGCGTGCACGATGCAGGCTCAGGAGCAGAAACACTCCACGTTCTATTATCAGCGTGCCACTCTGTTTGAGGTGCTGCCTACCAGCAAGAGCGACATCGTCTTCCTCGGCAACAGCATCACCAACGGTGGCGAGTGGGCAGAGCTGCTGGGCAATCCGCACGCCAAGAACCGCGGTATCAGTGGCGATACAACCCAAGGCGTACTCGACCGTCTGAGCACTGTGACAAAGGGCAAGCCGGCGAAGATATTCCTGCTCATCGGTACCAATGACTTTGCGCGCGGCAAGAGCATGGACGAGATAGCGAAGAACGTGGAGAAAATTGTGGAGCGTGTGAAGCGCGAGTCGCCTGCGACGAAGCTTTACGTGCAGAGCGTGTTCCCCGTGAATCCGAAGTTCAACAAGTTTTCTGGTCATATGGACCGTAAGAAGAATATTCCTGCGCTCAACGCAAAGATAAAGGCTGTTGCCGCACGCCACGGTGTTACATACATCGACGTGTACAAGGCGCTCGTAACGCCTTCTACCGACGTGATGAACCCGGAGTACACCAACGACGGACTGCATCTGCTCGGCAAGGGATACCTGAAGTGGGTGGAGGTGCTGAAATCGTATCTGAAGTAGTATTTATAGACTCTTAACAGTATGAAACATAAAAAACTATTGATAAGCCTCGGTGCGAGTCTTGTACTGTTGTTAGGCATCGTCACCGCAGCTTCGTTCTACCTTGTCGACTATGCCCTTGTGAGTGCTGAGCGCGAGCGCAACTCCAACTTGGCACAGATAGAGAAGCGTTTCCCCGAACTGAAGTCGTGGCTCGACAGCTTGCAAACCGTGGGCGCACTGCGCGATACGTTCGTTGTGATGCCCACAACAGGTAAGCGTGCCCATGCTTTGTTTGTTCGTTCGCCACGTGCGAAGGGGCGCACCGCCGTGCTTGTGCATGGCTATTGTGATAACGCCACACGTATGTTGCCCATCGCACGCATCTACAATCGTGAGCTTGGGGCTAACGTGCTGCTGCCCGACCTCTATGCGCACGGACAGAGCGACGGCGACGCAATACAGATGGGGTGGAAGGATCGCCTCGACGTGCTGCACTGGATAAGCCTGGCACCCGAACTGTTCCGCACCGAAGCCGACTCGATGCGCCTTGTGGTGCACGGCATCTCGATGGGTGCCGCTACGACAATGTGCGTCAGTGGCGAACAGACACCGCAGTATGTGAAGTGTTTCGTGGAGGACTGTGGATATACGAGCGTGTGGGACGAGTTCTCGAACGAAATATCTGCCCGCTTCTCGTTACCCGACTTCCCACTGATGTACACTGCCTCGTGGCTTGTGCAGGCTAAGTACGGCTGGAACTTCAATGAGGCATCGCCACTGAAGCAGGTTGCGAAGTGCCAGAAGCCGATGCTCTTCATACACGGCGACAACGATACGTTCGTGCCCACCTGGATGGTGTATCCGCTCTACGAGGCGAAACCGCAGCCTAAGGCACTCTGGATAGCACACGGCAGCAAGCACGCCGATGCGTATGGCGACTACAAAGAGGAGTACACGCACAGAGTGCTGGAGTTCGTAGAGAAGTATATGTAAGAGTCTTTTTACTCTTTTACTTTTTTACCTTTTTACTTTTAAAACTATTTCCTTCGCAGTGCGCTCCGACGGACTGTCTGCACCAATCTTCTGCCATACCTCCTCGTAGCCGGCAAGCATCTGCTGGCGTGGCTCGCCGTTGGGAAGCAGGCGTGTGAGTTGCTCGGCTACGTTAGCTTCAGAGAACGTGTTAGCCACCAATTCGGGCACCACCTCGCGGTCGGCGATGAGGTTGACAAGCGACACGTATTTCACCTTCAGCACCAACGGGCGCAGCAGTCCCACCAGTTTGGGCAGCGCGGTGTTGTAGCACACCACCTGCGGAACGTGGAAAAGTGCTGTCTCAAGCGTAGCCGTGCCACTCGTGACGAGTGCCGTGTGGGCATGAGAAAGCAGGGCGTAGGTCTCACCGCGCACCACGCGCACGTCACTGCTGCCGACAAACTGGTTGTAGAACTCAGGGGCGATGCCTGGTGCCGCAGCAAGCACAAGCTGGTAGTCGGCGAAGCGCTGCGCAGCAGCAATCATCTGTGGCAGTGTGCCCGCTATCTCCTGCTTTCTACTGCCTGCAAGCAACGCTATGATGGGACGCGCATCGAGCCCATGCTGACGGCGGAAGGTGGCATCGTCAACGTTGTATGTAGCCTGGAACTGTCTTACCTCCTCCGCAGTGGGGTTGCCTACGTAATGGATGGGGTAGTGGTGCTTCTGTTCGAAGAACGGCACCTCGAACGGCAGGATGGAGAAAAGCTCGTCGACGTTGCGCTTAATCTCCTTGATGCGATATTCCTTCCATGCCCATATCTTCGGTGAGATGTAATAATAAACTGGTATGCGCGTGTTGTTGTGCACGAACTTCGCAATCTTCAGGTTGAAGCCCGGATAGTCGACGAGTATCACTACGTCGGGCTGCCACTCCACGATGTCGCGCTTGCAGAACGCCATGTTGCGCAGAATTGTGCGCAAGTGGAGCAGTACGGCGATGATGCCCATATACGCCAAATCGCGGTAGTGGCGCACACGTGTGCCTCCGACAGCCGACATCAGGTCGCCACCGAAGAAACGGAACTCTGCTGTGGGGTCTTCCTTGAGCAGAGCCTTCATAAGATGCGAGGCGTGGAGGTCGCCCGATGCCTCGCCAACGATTAAGTAGTATTTCATTTTTAGGTGATGTTTAAGCCGAGGGCAGGTGGCGTTTAAGCCGAACTAAGCCTCTTTAAGGGTGTGTTTAAGCCGAACTAAGCCTCTTTAAGCCTTTCTAAGCCTTTGCTAACTAAGCCCTCCACGATGGGGAGGGTTGGGAGGGGCTCAAAACTTGTTTTGCCAGTTGCGCAGCAGGTCATAATCCGTAACATCGATGCGTGTCGGTGTGATGGATATGTAGCCATGCGTGAGCGCCCAGTTGTCGGTGTCCTCCTGCTCCGGCTCGTCGTTGCGGTAGGAGCCAGTCATCCAATAGTAGTCGTAGCCGTGCGGATGGCGCTGTTTTACGCATTCGTTGTACCATGTGCCCATAGCCATACGACATACTTTTATGCCCTTAAACTCAGTGAGTTTCGGGAAGTTTACGTTCAGACACACGCCCTTGGGCAGACCCTCGCTGAGCACCTTTTGCACAATCTGACGCACATACGGGCGCAGCGGCTCGAAGTCGGCATCCGAAGAGAAGTCGCAGAGCGAGAAACCGATAGACGGGATGTACTTCATGCAACCCTCAAGTGTCACACCCATTGTGCCACTATAGTGAACATTTACCGAAGCGTTGTCGCCGTGGTTGATGCCGCCCAAAATCATGTCGGGTAGGCGGTCAGCGAATAGCTCCTGCAGCGCAATCTTCACGCAGTCGACCGGTGTGCCGTTGCACGACCACATCTGCATACCCACCTTGTCGCGGCGCAGCTTGAGGCGCAGCGGAACGGTGGCAGAGAATGCCGTTGCGAAGCCCGAGCGAGCCGATTCGGGGGCGCATACGATGATGTCGGCAATGTCGCGCAGCATGTCAATGAGCGAGTTTATACCCTTGGCATGATAGCCGTCGTCGTTAGAAATCAGTATCAATGGCTTTTTCGTATTCATAATTTTGGTTTTATTTCTTATGCAAAAGTACGAAAAAAGGTTTAAACGCGCCTATTCTCATATAAAATATGTACCTTTGCCGAATAATTTTGACTTCAAATGGGAAAGATAATAGCATTAGCCAACCAAAAAGGTGGCGTAGGCAAGACAACAACAACAATAAACTTGGCAGCATCGCTCGCTACATTCGAAAAGACGGTGCTCGTGGTGGACGCAGACCCGCAGGCAAATGCGTCGAGCGGACTTGGTGTGGACATCAAGGAGATTGACTGCTCGCTCTACGAGTGCATCATCGATCATGCTGACGTACACGATGCTGTCTACACCACCGACATCAACGGGCTCGACGTCATTCCCAGCCATATTGACCTCGTTGGAGCTGAGATAGAGATGCTCAACCTGAAGAACCGCGAGCGCGTTATCAAGAATATGCTCGACCAGATACGCGACGACTACGACTATATACTTATCGACTGCAGTCCGTCGCTCGGACTCATCACCGTGAATGCCCTCACCGCAGCCGACTCGGTCATCATTCCCGTGCAGTGCGAGTACTTCGCACTCGAAGGCATTACAAAGCTCCTCAACACCATTAAGATTATAAAGAGCAAGCTCAATCCGGCGTTGGAGATAGAAGGCTTCCTGCTCACCATGTACGATAGTCGTCTGCGCCTCGCCAATCAGATATACGACGAGGTGAAGCGACACTTCCAAGAACTTGTGTTCAAGACTGTTATACAACGCAACGTGAAGCTCAGCGAGAGTCCGAGTCATGGACTCCCCGTAATACTTTACGATGCCGACTCGGCAGGGTCGAAGAACCACTTGGCACTCGCCAAGGAAATAATCAACAAAAACGAAAAAAGAGTAAACAAACAAGACGATGGCAGTACACAAGAAATACAATAGAAGCGTATTAGGACGCGGACTCGACGAGATAGAAGGCGGACGCGGACTCGACGCTCTTATCGACACCGGTGGTGTGCGCACGCAAGGTACGTCCACAATCAACGAAATTCCGCTCAGCCAGATAGAAGCAAACCCCAATCAGCCCCGCCGCGACTTCGACCCTGAAGCACTGCAGGAGTTGGCTAACAGCATCAGTGAGATAGGTATTATTCAGCCTATCACGCTGCGTCAGGTGTCTGACGACCGCTTCCAGATTATCGCCGGCGAGCGTCGTTGGCGTGCTTCGCAGATGGCAGGACTCACAGCGATTCCGGCTTACATACGCACTATCGCCGACGAGAACGTTATGGAGATGGCTCTCGTTGAGAATATACAACGCGAAGACCTCAATGCCATAGAGATAGCACTCGCCTACGAACATCTGCTTGATGCCGACGGAATGACGCAAGAGAAGGTGTCGGAGCGTGTAGGAAAGAGCCGCACAGCCATTACCAACTATCTGCGTCTGCTCCGTCTGCCGGCTCAGGTGCAGATAGCCCTGCAGAAGAAAGAGATAGACATGGGACATGCTCGTGCCATCCTGGCAATCGATTCGCCATCGTTGCAGATAAAGCTCTTCAACGAAGTGCTCAAGAACGGCTACTCCGTACGCAAGGTGGAGGAGATGGCACAGATGCTGAAGAATGGAGAGGACGTGAACAGTGGCTCGAAGAAGATTGTGGCAAAGTCGAAGCTTCCAGAGGAGTACAACGCGCTGCGCACCCACCTCTCCGAATTCTTGCAAACGAAAGTGCAGATGACATGCTCGCCGAAAGGCAAGGGAAAGATAACCATTCCTTTCGCCAACGAAGAGGAGTTGGAGCATATCATGGCTGTGTTCGATAAGATGAAGTAAACGTTCTGTGCGTTACTTGTAGATAAACAAATCATAAAGAAGAACAGTGAAAAAGGACATTACATATATATTACAAACATTGACACTTACTGCGTTTCTGCTGCTGTTCGGTACAACAGCAAAGGCGCAAGAGCAGGTCGTAGCTGATAGTATGGATGTTCAGTTCACGTCTATAAAAGCCGATAGTATCTTCGTAGCCAGTGACACCATCATAGGTAAGCCTAAGCGCGACTGGAGCACGTGGCGACCCAACCCGAAGCGTGCAATGTGGCTCGCTATTGTCCTACCCGGTGCCGGACAGATATACAACCGCAAGTATTGGAAACTGCCGATCGTGTATGGCGGATTCGTTGGTTGCGCCTATGCCATGCGTTGGAACAACCAGATGTATTCCGACTATTCGCAGGCGTATCTCGACTTGATGGACGACGACCCGAACACGCAGAGCTATAATCAGTTCTTGCATCTCGGAGCGAAGATTGACGAGACAAACATACAACGCTATCAGCAACTCTTCAAGAAACGTAAGGACAAGTTTCGTCGTTGGCGCGACCTGAGCTTCTTCTGCTTGGTGGGAGTCTATGCACTCTCCATCATCGATGCCTACGTCGATGCATCGCTCTCCGAGTTCGATATCTCGAAAGACTTGAGCTTGAGGGTGGAGCCTACGATACTCAACAACGACCGCGAAAGAAATCCGTTCAAGGCTAATAGCTTGGGATTGAGTTGTAGCCTGAATTTCTAAAGACAAACAAACGAATATGAATAAATCACTGATACTTATAGCCGCAGCATTTTTCGGCTTTACCAGTCAGGCTCTCGCGCAGAGCGAGAATAATGACGACGAAATCGTTATAACCGATGCTCATGGTAAGCAGGAGGTTATCGACCTGCCCGAGGCACTTACCAACGATTATGATAGTCTGCTCAACAACTACAATAGCAAGACCTATCTGCATGTTAACTTCGACTGCAACATGCCCGATGTGAACCCCGTGTATAGTGCGGAGGTGTATAAAGAACGTCTGAGCCGTATGCCGACAATCATTGAGATGCCATACAATGATGTCGTACAGAAATTCATAGACCGTTACAGCGGACGCTTGCGCCGCTCGGTGAGCGTTATGCTCGGCGCACAGAACTTCTATATGCCTATATTCGAGGAGGCACTCGAGTCTTACGGCTTGCCGCTCGAACTGAAATATCTGCCAGTGATAGAGTCAGCACTCAACCCGAACGCCGTTTCGCGCGTCGGTGCCACTGGTCTGTGGCAGTTTATGATTACTACCGGCAAGAAGTATGGCTTGGAGGTGAACTCGCTTGTCGACGAGCGTCGCGACCCCGTGCGTGCATCGTACGCCGCAGCTCACTACCTGCGCGACCTCTATAAGATATTCGGCGATTGGAACCTTGTCATAGCAGCCTACAACTGCGGACCAGAAGCCATTAACCGAGCCATCCATCGCTCAAACGGCGAGAAGGACTATTGGCGCATCTATCCCTATCTGCCGAAGGAGACCCGTGGCTATGTTCCGGCGTTCATCGCCGCCAACTATATTATGAACTACTACTGCGAGCACAACATCTGTCCGATGCGTGCCGACTTGCCCGTGAAGACCGACACCGTGGTAGTCAACCGCGATGTACACTTCGAGCAGGTGGCTAAGGTGCTTGGTATGGATGTCGACCAGGTGAAGCAGCTCAACCCACAGTATCGTCGCAATGTGGTTAACGGCAGAACGAAGCCGTCAGCACTGCGTCTGCCCGTGGCTATGGTGGGCAACTTCATCGATAACGAAGACTCTATCTACGCCTATCGCCCTGACGAACTGCTCACAAAACGACTTGAGGTGGCTGTGAACACAGAGACCCCAACCGTGTCGTACCGCTCTAAAGGCAGAGGTAGACACAGCAAATCGAGAACACGTAGAGGCTCGAATGGTCGTCGTAGGAGCGTGACTATACGCCAAGGCGATACACTCTCTGAAATCGCACGCCGTAGTGGAACAACAGTGAGCAAACTGAAGCGACTGAATAATATCAGCGGTACTAATATCCGTGCAGGCAAGAAGCTCCGCGTCAAGTAGTAATGATGCGGAAGTCTTCCTACTGCTGCATACATATATATACCTTATTAATATATAGGAGACCTAAATCATGGACGACCAAAATCTGAAAGACAAGCAGCGTGAGCTTGCTGATGACCAAATGATTGAACAAGCCTTCAAGGAAGTACTTGATATATACGTGGCATCGCGTCACCGAAAGAAGGTAGACATAATAACAAAGGCGTTCAACTTCGCACGACAGGCGCACAAAGGTGTGCGCCGGTTGTCGGGCGAACCATATATTATGCACCCTATCGCCGTGGCTCGCATCGCCGTAGAGGAGATGGGACTCGGCTCTACAAGTATCTGCGCCGCACTCTTGCACGATGTAGTGGAGGACACCGACTACACCGTAGAGGATATCTCGAACATCTTTGGCGAGAAGATAGCGCAGATTGTAGACGGACTGACAAAGATCTCGGGCGGTATCTTTGGCGACAAGGCATCAGCGCAGGCTGAGAACTTCAAGAAGTTGCTGCTCACGATGAGCGACGACATACGTGTCATCCTTATCAAGATATGCGACCGTCTGCACAATATGCGCACGCTACAATCGCAGCCTGCCAATAAGCAGTATAAGATTGCAGGCGAAACGCTTTACATCTATGCTCCGCTTGCCAACCGCTTAGGTTTGAACAAGATAAAGACCGAACTTGAAGACCTCTCGTTCCGCTACGAACATCCGGAGGAATACGATTATATAAAAGGAAAACTTGCAGATACGCAAGCGCAGCGCGATGTGCTCTTTGAAAACTTCACCGCTCCGATACGTGCTGCCCTCGACAAGATGGGCATCAAGTATGATCTGAAGGCGCGTGTGAAGAGTCCTTATTCTATTTGGAATAAGATGCAGAACAAGCACGTCACCTTCGACGAAATCTACGATATTCTTGCTGTACGTATAATTTATACGCCGAAGGAACGCTCAGAGGAAATCAACGAGTGCTTCAAGATATACGTCGCAATCAGTCAGATATACAAGTCGCACCCCGACCGTTTGCGCGACTGGGTGAACCACCCGAAGGCAAATGGCTATCAAGCTCTGCACGTGACGCTCATGTCGAAGCAGGGCAAATGGATAGAGGTGCAGATACGTTCTGACCACATGGACGAGGTGGCAGAGCAGGGCTTCGCTGCCCACTGGAAGTATAAGGAGCAGGGACTGGAGTCGAGCGTAGAAACTGTTGATGACGATTCGGAACTCAACAACTGGCTCTCTACTATCAAGGAAATCCTCGACGACCCACAACCCGACGCAATGGATTTCCTCGATACCATCAAGCTTAACCTCTTTGCAAGCGAGATATTCGTGTTCACACCGAAGGGCGAAATAAAGACAATGCCTGCGCAGTGTACGGCTCTCGACTTCGCTTTTCAGATACACACCTTCCTCGGTTCACACTGCATCGGCGCAAAGGTGAACCACAAACTCGTGCCACTGAGCCACAAGTTACAGAGCGGCGACCAGGTGGAGATACTCTCCTCTAAGTCGCAGCATGTGCAGGCGTCGTGGATAAACTTCGTGTTCACGGCGAAGGCGAAGCAGAAGATTATGGCAATACTGCGTCGCGACAATCGCGAGTTGCAGAAACGTGGCGAACAGATACTTGATGAGTGGTTGCGCAAGAACGAGCTTGAGATGACTACTCCCGTGCTCAATAAACTCTGCGATCTGCATGAGGCGAAGAAGCATGAGGACCTCTTCTTGATGCTCGGTAAACGTTCTGTCTTGCTCGGTGATAAGGATTTAGACGAACTGCGTGAACGTAAAACCGATCAAAATGGCGGTTGGCGCAAGTTTGTGCCGTTCCTCAAGAAGGGCGATAATAAGGATGGTAAGAAGCCCAAACTGTTTGTTGTTGGCGAGGGCTTTAATAAGAAGAAGCCTGTCGTTATCAATGAGGAGAATATCTCGCAATACATCTTCCCAACATGCTGCCACGCCATACCAGGCGATGACATCATGGGATATATCGATAACAAGAACCGCATAGAAATTCACCGTCGCGACTGCAGCGTGGCTTCAAAGTTGAAGGCAAGCTTTGGCAACCGCATCCTTGATGCAAAGTGGGATATGCATAAGGTGATGTTCTTCGATGCTACAATCGAGTTGCGCGGCATCGACCGCAAGGGTATGCTGCGCGAGATATCGGAGGTCATATCTGACAAGCTCGATGTCAATATGCACCGCATTACCATCTCGAGCGAGGAGGGCATCTTCGACGGCACCATTGAGATTCGCGTTCACGATCGCAGCGAGGTTAGCGTCATCATGGATGAGCTAAAGAAGATTGAAGACCTCAAAGAGGTTTTACAGATATTATAAATATAAAATCCGCAATGCTTGTTGATTAGCATTGCGGATTTTTTTTTATGCGTTTTTGCCAGAGAAGGCATTCAAAGTGTACTTTCGTGACCTACTTCTCGCCGTTCACTTCGAGCGAGCAGGTGACGCCACGGCGCATCATGTCCTTCATTGTTGGCTTCAAGCGGGTGAGGAAGCCTTCCCATGAGCGGTTCTGCTGTTTTGTCCAGCCGGCCTCGGCGAGAGCGATGGCGCGTGGGTAAGCCTGGTAGTAGATGCGCTCAACGGTAGGGATGCACTCGCTCCAGAGTGTGCCAGCCACACCGAAGAGGTTGTTCTGTTCAAACTTCTCATTCATGCCCCATGCCGGGTCGAGCGAGTAGGCGTCCTTCAATGTCGTGGCAGGCATACCCCAGTTCACCTCCGGCATGTCGCCCTTCGACATCGGATAGTCGAAGTAGCAGTGCTCGCCAGGGCAGAGCATGATGCGTGCGTTGTTGCGCACGGCAGCGTCGAGTGCCTCCTGCGTCTGTCCGCTGCGCCAAGCGAAGGTTACGCAACCAGGCTGAATCTCCTTGAAGTCAGACTCGTACCAGAACATCGGCGTCTTGCCGTACTTGTCGCGCAGCAGTTCAATCATGCGGTCGAACAAGTAGCCCTGCAGGCGCCAGTTCTCAGAGCGGTCGGTGGTCTTGATGCCGAGCTTCTGCTTCAGCGCCTGACACTTCGGGCAGTCGGTCCAGCAGTCGAGTGCCGGGTTACCAGCCTCGTCACCACCGAGGTGTATGTACTTTGACGGGAATATGTCCACAATCTCCTTGAACACATTGCCAAGGAACTCGTATGTGAAGTCGTTGCCCGGGCAGAGCAGTTCGTTAGACACGCCGCATGTTGTGCGCACCGGCACCTGACGCTGGTGGCATGTCAGTTCGGGGAACACGCTGATGGCAGCCACCTCGTGTCCAGGCATCTCAATCTCCGGCACGATGTCTACGTGATACTCAGCACCCAGCTTCACCAGTTCGCGCATCTGCTCCTGAGTGTAGTAGCCCTTGTACGGCATCTGTATGTCGTCCTGACCCCAACGCGACGAAGCCTGCGCTGTGAGCTGCGGGTACTTCTTTATCTCGATGCGCCACGCCTGGTCGTCAACCAGATGGAGGTGCATGGCGTTGAGTTTGTAGCGCGCCATCTCCGGCACAAAAGCCTTCAGATCCTCGAACGGTATGAACGTACGTGCAGGGTCTACCATCAGTTCGCGAACATGCGTGCGTGGTTTGTCGCTGATGAACAGCGCAGGGATAGCGTCGGCACACTCCGTAGAGCCGTTGCCGCGCAGCAGTTGGTCGAGCGTCATAAGTGCGTAGAACACACCTCGTGCTGTCTTGCCCTTCGCCGTCACGCCCTTCGCGTTGATAGCGAGCGTGTACGCCTCGTCGTCGCTGAGCGAGTTGTCGAGCGCCAGCGTAATCTGTGTGCCACGTTGACGACTATTCACGATGTTGCCGATGCGCTCTGTTAGCACGCGTCGTGCTTGCGTAGCCTCATTTGCAAGTCCGTCGGCAGCTATGATGTTCCAGGCGGTTTTTACCTTCAAGTCGGCACCCTTCTGCAGTCGCAGTTCTGCGGGGAACGGCACGAGGCAGTAGGGTGGGTAGCTCACCTGATACTTCTCTTTCGCGTCGGCGAAGAAGAGGCTCCAACCCGCTGCCTTGCGGTAGAGTTTTTCGCTGCCCTTCGGCACGATGAGCTTCACGTTCTGGCGGTTGAGTCCGTAGAACGCCGTAGCATCGGCCTTTGGTGGCACCTTCGAGTCGACGCGCACCGTCTTCAGTCCTTCGAGTCGTGCGAAGGCGTACTCTCCAATCTGTGGATTGCCCTTTATGGTGATTTCCTCCAACGCAGTACAACCCGAGAACGCTGCTGCGCCGATGCTCTCAATGCCAGCCGGAATGGTTATCTTGCCCAACTTGTCGCATGCGAAGAATGCCTGCGAGCCGATTGACTTCGCTGCTGTTGGCAGTGTAATCTGCTCAAGTTGGTGGCGCGAGTGGAATGCGTTGTTAGGGATTGCGGTGCTCTGTGCCTCGCTGAGGTCTACGGAGCGCATCTGGAAACAGAGGTCGCGCAACTGGCGGTAGTCGCTGTTGCCCGTCGTTGACAGTTCGCCTGTGAGCTTGAGGCTTACAGCCATCGACTTCTGTTCGGGTTTCAGATCGTCCATACGTGCTACGGTCTGCGCTGAAACTACGGCTGAAAGGAGCGTAGCGGCAGACAATAGGAAGAATTTTCTCATTGTTTTATTGTAGATTTAGTTTATAAATTAACGGTGTAAATGGCTTGGTTTTTAGGGTGAATGGCTTGGTTGTGTGGGGCGAAAGTTCGGCGATTGTCATCGTGCACCGAACGCCGCCTGATCAGATTGCGTTCGCCGCCCGGTCAGGTTGCGTCCGCCGCCCGATTGGATTTCGAACGCTGTCCGCTAATAGTTGTAGTAGTTTTACGTTCCGAAACATCACGTTTTACACGACTTAAACCATGCTGTCGAGCTGCTTCTTCAGCTCCTTCAGCTCGTCGCGCACGCTGATTAGTGTGGCAAGAATATCCGAACTCTTGTCCACGCCCGTGCGGTTCTTGTTGAGCATCTTGCGTGCTGCCGACAGCTTGAAGCCACGCACCTTCACAAGGTTGTGTATCACGCGAATTTGCTCGATGTCCTTCTCCGTGTACTGGCGCACGTTCTGTCCCACGGTCTTGGGCTTCAGATGTGGAAACTCCGTCTCCCAAAAACGCAGCGTGCTCTCTCGTATGTCGAACATAGCAGCCACCTCCTTAATAGAGTAGTACAACTTCACGTTCTTATTGGTATTCAATGCCATATTATTTGCAATTTATTTGCAAAAGTAACCAAAACAAAGTACCTTTGCAAACGTTTTAGAAAGAAATTAAAAAACAAACGACAATATTGTATAATATGATGACAGCTAACGAAATCCGCGACTCGTTCAAGAAGTTCTTCGAGTCGAAAGGACACACCATCGTGCCGAGTGCGCCGATGGTAATCAAGGATGACCCAACATTGATGTTTACAAACGCTGGTATGAACCAGTGGAAGGACATCATCCTCGGCACACGCGAGCCCGAACCGCGCCGCCGTGCCGACACACAGAAGTGCCTTCGCGTGAGCGGCAAGCACAACGACCTCGAGGAAGTAGGTCACGACACATACCACCACACCATGTTCGAGATGCTCGGCAACTGGTCGTTCGGCGACTACTTCAAGGAAGGCGCCATCGACTACGCTTGGGAGTACCTCGTAGACGTTTTGAAACTCAACCCCGCCGATCTCTACGTGACAGTGTTCGAGGGTTCGGAGGAAGAAGGACTCGCCCGTGACGACGAGGCTGCATCATATTGGGCAAAGCACGTGCCCGCCGACCACATCATCAACGGCAACAAACACGACAACTTCTGGGAGATGGGCGATACGGGTCCTTGCGGTCCGTGCTCGGAGATTCATCTCGACTCGCGCACACCAGAGGAGAAGGCAAAGGTGCCCGGACGCGAACTCGTGAACAAGGACGACCCGCAGGTTATCGAGATATGGAACATCGTGTTCATGCAGTACGAGCGCAAGGCTAACGGCTCGCTCGTTCCGCTGCCGATGCACGTTATCGATACCGGTATGGGCTTCGAGCGCCTCGTACGCGCCATGCAGGGCAAGCACTCCAACTACGACACCGATGTCTTCCAGCCTATCATCAAGGAAGAGGAAGCTATCACCAGCATGAAATACGGTGAGAAGGAGGAGACCGACGTGGCTATGCGCGTATGCGCCGACCACCTGCGTGCCGTAGCGTTCTCTATCGCCGACGGTCAGCTGCCTTCTAACGCTAAGGCTGGCTACGTAATCCGTCGCATCCTGCGCCGTGCAGTGCGCTACGCATACACCTTCCTCGGACAGAAGGAGGGCTTCCTCTACAAACTCATCCCCGTGCTCACACGCGAGATGGGCGAGGCATTCCCCGAGCTGAAGGCTCAGCACGACCTCATCATCCACGTTATAAAGGAGGAGGAAGACTCGTTCCTGCGCACTCTCGAGAAGGGCATCAACATGCTCAACTCGGCTATGGACGAACTGAAGAAGCAGGGCAAGACAGAGCTCGACGGCGTGCAGGCGTTCCGTCTGTTCGACACATACGGCTTCCCGCTCGACCTCACCGAGCTTATCTGCCGCGAGAACGGATTCACCGTTGCCGCAGACGAGTTCGACGCCGAGATGCAGAAGCAGAAGGAACGCGCACGCAACGCTGCCGCTGTTGAGAACTCCGACTGGGTTATCCTGCGCGAGGGCGAACAGCAGTTCGTAGGCTACGACTTCACCGAATACGAGTGCCACATCCTGCGCTACCGCAAGGTGACACAGAAGAAGAATACATACTTCGAGCTCGTGCTCGACAACACTCCGTTCTACGGAGAGATGGGCGGTCAGGTAGGCGATACCGGCGTGCTCGTTAGCGAGGACGAGACCGTTACAATCACCGACACAAAGCGCGAGAACGGACAGTCGGTACACATCGTGAAGGCTCTGCCGAAGAACCCGGAAGCCGATTTCATGGCTTGCGTAGACGTAGACGCTCGCGAGGGCTCGGCTGCCAATCACACCGCTACCCACTTGCTCGACTACGCTCTGAAGCAGGTGCTCGGCGACCACGTAGAGCAGAAGGGCTCATTCGTATCGCCCACAACGCTGCGTTTCGACTTCTCTCACTTCACCAAGGTGACTGACGAGGAGCTGCGCAAGGTAGAGCGTCTCGTCAACGACCTCATCCGTCAGGACCTGCCGCTCGACGAGCACCGCGACACTCCATTCGAGGAGGCTAAGAAGCTCGGTGCTATCGCCCTCTTCGGCGAGAAGTACGGCGACAAGGTGCGCGTAGTGCGCTTCGGTCCGAGCTGCGAGTTCTGCGGCGGTATCCATGCACAGTCGACTGGCCGCATCGGTATGTTCAAGATCATCTCTGAGAGCAGCGTAGCTGCCGGCATCCGCCGTATCGAGGCAAAGACCGGCAAGGAGTGTGAGGAACTGATGTACGACATCGAGGACATGCTGAAGGCTATCCGCGGTCTGTTCAACAACGCAAAGGACCTGCAGGGTGTCATCGGCAAGTACATCGAGGAGCACGACGCTATGAAGAAGAACATCGAGCAGTTCCAGGCTGCTGCCGTAGAGCGCACAAAGAACGACCTCATCGCTAAGGCACGCGAGATGAACGGTGTGAAGGTCATCACAGCTGTCCTCCCGCTGGAACCGGCTGCTGCCAAGGATCTCATGTTCAAGCTGCGCCAGGCTGTTCCGGCTAACCTGCTCGCCGTTGTAGGCTCGGTAGCTCACGAGAAACCGATGCTCAACGTCTGCATGAGCGACGACCTCGTGAAGGACCATTCGCTCAACGCTGGTCAGATGGTTCGCGAGGCTGCCAAGCTCATCCAGGGCGGTGGCGGCGGTCAGCCTCACTTCGCTCAGGCTGGCGGCAAGAACGTCGACGGACTCTCTGCTGCCGTAGACAAGGTTGTAGAGCTTGCGCAGCTCTAATCAATAGGAGGTGTGGGCATTCCTGCCCGCATCACGCACACCCACATAGGAGGCTACGGCATTCTTGCCGTAGCCTTTATTATATGCCCTTTTTCTATTCCTTTCTCTCCTTTGTATCAACCCGAATAGTTAACAAGTGTTTCACAACGTGAAATACTATGCATTTAATTCTCTATTCTGCAATTTTAGGAGTACCTTTGCAAAGATGTCCGGCACATTCGTAATATCATACTATATAATATGATGCACATGAAAACGTTTTCATGGTTTTTCGGACTATCGCATACGTAGACATAACAGATGAAAAGAGTTCTCGACTTCATAATAGCTGCTGTGTGCCTCGTTGTCTTTGCGCCGTTATTTTTGATTTGCATCGTTGCCATTTGGCTCGAAGACGGTGCGCCAACGATATATCGGCAGGAGCGCATTGGGTTGCACGGCAAGCCATTCTACATATATAAGTTCCGCAGCATGACGCGCGACGCCGAGAAAGACGGACCGCAGTTGTTGCTCGAAGGAGCTTTGAACGACCCGCGCCTCACGCGTGTGGGTCGCTTCTTGCGTGCCCATCATCTCGATGAACTGCCGCAGTTGTGGAATGTAGTTCGTGGCGATATGGCGTTCATCGGTTATCGTCCCGAACGCAAATTCTACATCGACCAGATTATGGAGCGCGACCCACGCTATGAGCAGCTCTACGCTATCCGCCCAGGCGTCACCTCCTACGCAACGCTCTACAACGGCTACACCGACACCATTGAGAAGATGTTGAGCCGCCTCGAACTCGACCTTTATTATCTTGAGCACCAGTCGCTTTGGTTCGACTTTACCGTGCTCGCAAAGACATTCATAAGTATCGTATTTGGAAAGAAGTTCTGATGCTACACGCATAGGAGGTTATGGCATCCTGCCATAACCACGCATCCTGCTATAACTACGCTCTTGTTATAACAACGCTCTTACTATAACCACGCATCCTCCTAAGTTACATAATAACAAAAAACGCGCGCAACTGAATGGTTGCGCGCGTTTTGCTTTATTCGTTAGTCGTAAGTTATGATTCAACTTTCAACTTTCAATTCTCAACTATTTACTGCTTAGTCGCAGATCAAGTTCTCGCCAGTCATCTCCTCTGGCTTCTCCAGACCCATGATGTGGAGGATAGAAGGAGCCACGTCAGCGAGGCGTCCGTCCTTAACGGTAGCCGAGTTGTTGTTGGTTACGTAGATGAACGGAACTGGGTTGAGCGAGTGAGCAGTGTTCGGTGTCTCGTCCTCGTTGATAGCGTTGTCAGCGTTGCCGTGGTCGGCGATGATGATAACCTCGTAGTCGTTAGCCTTAGCAGTCTCTACTACGTCCTTAACGCAGTTGTCGATAGCGTGTACAGCCTTAGCGATAGCGTTGTAGATACCTGTGTGGCCAACCATGTCGCCGTTAGCGAAGTTTACGACGATGAAGTCGTACTCCTGAGTGTTGATAGCACCAACCAGCTTGTCCTTCACCTCGTATGCGCTCATCTCCGGCTTCAGGTCGTATGTAGCAACCTTCGGCGACGGAACAAGGATGCGGTCCTCGCCCTCGTACGGAGTCTCGCGACCACCGTTGAAGAAGAATGTTACGTGAGCGTACTTCTCTGTCTCTGCAGTGTGCAGCTGACGCTTGCCCTGAGCAGAGAGATACTCGCCGAGAGTGTTTGCTACGTTCTCCTTCGGGAAGAGGATGTTAACGCCGGTGAACGATGCGTCGTACGGAGTCATGCAGAAGTACTGCAGACCCTTGATAGTGTGCATACCAGCCTCCTCGTGCTCCTTCTGTGTGAGCACTTCGGTGAGCTCCTTAGCGCGGTCGTTGCGGTAGTTGATGAAGATTACAACGTCGTCTTCCTCAATCTTTCCGTTCACGGTAGAGTTGCAGATAGGAAGAACGAACTCGTCGGTTACGCCCTCGTCGTAGCTCTCCTGCATTGCCTTCACCATGTCGTCTGCCTGCTTGCCCTTGCCCTCAACGAGCAGGTCGTAAGCCTCCTTGACGCGCTCCCAACGCTTGTCGCGGTCCATTGCATAGAAGCGGCCTACGATGCTTGCGATGTGCGCACCGTTCTTGTCGCAGCACTCCTGAACCTGCTCGATGAAGCCCTTGCCCGACTTCGGGTCGGTGTCGCGGCCGTCCATGAAGCAATGTACGTAAACGTCGTTCAAGCCGTACTCCTTACCAATCTCGATAAACTTGAAGAGGTGGTCGAGCGAAGAGTGTACGCCGCCGGTAGAGGTGAGGCCCATGAGGTGGAGCTTCTTGCCGTTCTCCTTAGCGTAGCTGTAAGCCTTAACGATCTCCTTGTTCTGGAGGATAGAGCCGTCCTTGCAAGCGCGGTTAATCTTAACGAGGTCCTGGTAAACGATACGGCCAGCGCCGATATTCAAGTGGCCAACCTCAGAGTTACCCATCTGACCCTCCGGCAGACCTACGTCTTCGCCGCATGCGAGGAGCTGTGAGTGTGCGCTCACTGCTGTAAGGTAGTCGAGATACGGAGTCGGTGTGTTGTAGATAACGTCACCTTTGCCATGTTTGCCGATGCCCCATCCGTCGAGGATCATCAATAAAGCTTTCTTTGCCATAATTCTTTGTATGTTATTATGTTAAAATAATGTTTCCTATTTACGTGCAAAGTTACAACAAATAATCCATAAATTATCCACTCTTGATGAGGTATTCTTATGTTTTTTCGTTACTTTTGCATTGGTTTAAACTTTATTACTGACTAACGGTATAATACTCGAATATGATAAATAAACTATTGTTGTCGGCTGCTATCGTTCTTAGCGGTGCGACTACTGTTGAAGCCGCTCAGAAGAAGTCGGCGAAAGTGGAGAAACAGTTGGCTGCGCAGTGTGATGCCGGCTTGCGTTCCATCACCGAGGATGCGGCTCGTGCGCACGTATATTTCCTCGCCGACGACCTCTTGGAGGGCCGTCGTGCAGGCGAGCGTGGCTCGCGCATCGCCAAGCAGTACATCATCTCGCAGATGCGCCAGGCAGGTTTGAAGCCTTTCTTCGAGTCGTATGAGCAGCCCTTCGAGGCTTGCGCCGTGCAGAAGCTGAAGAGTGGCGTGCGCTACTTCGTTGAGGCTGACTCGATAGCCGAGACAAAGAAGCAGGTGCACCGCACTATGTATCTGAGCAATGTGCTCGCGGTGCTGCCCGGAAAGAAGACCGACGAGATGGTTGTTGTGGGTGCGCACCTCGACCATGAGGGCGTGTACAGCGACCTCGAAGGCGACAAGATATACAACGGAGCCGACGACAATGCGTCGGGCGTGGCTGCCGTGCTGCAGATAATGAAGGCTTTCGTAGCGAGTGGCGCAACGCCGGAGCGCACTATCGTGTTCGCATTCTGGGACGGCGAGGAGTTCGGACTGCTCGGTTCGCGCTACTTCACCGACAACTATAAGGACATGCAGAAGGTGAAGGGCTACCTCAACTTCGACATGGTGGGCAGCGGTACGGACAGTCGCTATCTCATGTATTTCTTCACGGCTGCGCATCCGAAGTTTGGCGAGTGGCTTAAGGCAGACATGGCGAAGCACAACTTCTGCTTCGATCCCGACTATCGTGCTTGGGAAAACCCCGTTGGTGGCAGCGACCAGCAGTCGTTCCACTTGAAGGGCGTGCCTATCGTATGGTATCACACCGGCGGACAGCCCAACTACAACTTCCCCTCGGATGAGGCTGACACGGTGAACTATCCGAAGCTGACGGACATAATCCGTGCGTCGTACCTCACCACGTGGCACTTGGCGAACGATGCAGAATATTAATAAAAAGCGTGGTGGAGCAC
>ERZ791760.68-NODE-68-length-63570-cov-8.493694_pt1 | contig 63570 bp, 54 predicted proteins | sample MGYA00509950_ERZ791760 | MGnify/ENA primary metagenome ERZ791760 (study PRJEB30046, sample SAMN00792002) | human gut metagenome | study: EMG produced TPA metagenomics assembly of the A metagenome-wide association study of gut microbiota in type 2... | reverse complement strand
GCTGGCAACGTAAAGCTGCTTAGCCATTATCTCAAATTTTAACGAACTATTGTATAATAACACATATAACAATAAACCAACAAAGGTACTTTTTAAACTTTTTCATTCTGAAAATAATACTCTTTTCACCATCCCTACATTACTATAGTCACTCTCCAAGCATCTCTTCGTGCCATTCTCCGCAATATTCATACGCTCACTCTCGTGAGAAAGATAGAAGCGACATTTTTCGAACAGTTCTTTATTGTCTGCGAAATAGACAGCCTCCTTTTCTTCTTCAAACATGGCAAGATGCTCATCTGTGCGTTCAGCCAACATAAAACCACCACAAGCAGGTATCTCCACACTGCGAGTAGTTTGCGTATCAAAATTCATCTTGCGCAAGAAGCACAGGTTTATCTTAAAGGCTTTCAATGCCTTGCAATAATCCTCCGAATAGAGTCCTTTATCCTCTATCTTCAAGTTCGGAGAATAGTCTTTGTACTCCAACCATTTGCCACCGCCCCAAACTCTTACGTTGATACCATGATCCGCAAGATAAAGTATGCTTTGGCAACGTTCATTTTCCCATGCTCCAATAAAACCGACATCGCCACCCAAACGCATGATATCATCATCACTTAATTCGTGAGGATAATGAAATGTCGGTTCAAAGGTGTTGTTTACGAATACAACTTTCTTTGCACCAAGTGCCTTCAATTCGTTTACAATATACGATTTGTTGGTCACTATGCAATCATAAAAAGGCACACATTCCAAATACTGTTGGCTCTGATTATGTCGAAGAGCCATATTGTCCGGCGAATAGCTTACAATCTTGATATTGGGTTGCAGTTGCTTAGCCTTAGCCAATGTCTTTGCCCAAATAGTGATACCTTTATCAATCCAAATCACATCAAAATCATGTTGCTGCAATTTGGTTAAAATCATATCGTTAGCACCTACACAGTCAGGCAATCTTACCGGTATATGTTTTTGAAATAAATGATAAGCCAATTTATACCTAAAGCCAATAGCCTTCGACACTGTATTCACATTGTCGATATAATCGGCGCATTTTTCGAGTGCCCAATGCCTATGCAAGCAAGTATTGCTTATGCCATAAGCATCAAAGCCTCCTACTGATAATATTTTCATTGTTTTGAAATTTTATGCAAGAAATCGCTATAACGCTTGCCGTATGCCTTCCAAGTCAGTCTTTCTGCTGCATTGCCAGCATACTGCAAACCATTCATTTTCTTCTGTTGCTCTAAAGCTATCTTGATACCTTCCAACAAATAATCAGAAGTAAAATCCTTGATGATTGTGATATATTCAGGATACTCCACGATGGCTTTCAAATCTTCAGCACCAGAGTCCTTACTTCCTACCATTGGCAGATTACAAGCTATGGCTTGTGCTTGTACCATAGCCAAGCCTTCTTCTCTGGATGGCAAGACAAAAACCTTAGTTTGATTATAATAATGGGGCAGCAGCCTTTGGTCAACAGCATCAATATGAGTAAATCTCTCATCACACTGAGGAAATTTCATATCAACGATAGAACCAACATGAAGGAACCGATAGTTGGATTGCTTAATAGCTTCCACTATCAAATCACAACCTTTGCGATAGCTCCATCCACCAACCATGATTACGTCATACTTCCTATACAACTTAAGAATTGTCAGATTTACCCCCCCCAGAATGTTATTTAGGAAATTTGAATATCTCTCACCATAAGCCTTCCAGGTAAGCTGGCTTATAGCATTACCGGCATATATTTTTCCTTTAAGAGTCTCATAAGTTACCAATGACTCATCTATCGCTTTCTTGATTGCTTGTGGAGAATATTCATCTATTAACTTAATGTATTCAGGTATTTCTACCATGTCTTTCAAATCTGGTGCTCCACAGTCCTTGCTTCCCACAATTGGCAAGTTACATGCCACAGCTTGCGATAGAACCATACCGAAACCGTCCTGGCGTGAAGGGAATACAAATACTTTTGCCTTAGCATAATAATCAACCAACTTAGCCTGATCAACAGCATCCACATGAGTAAATCGAGTATCATTATTAGGGAAAGGCATATCGGATACAGGTCCGACATGCAAGAATTTATAATTAGAGAGTTTTATAGCATCTACTATTAAATCACATCCTTTTTGGTACCCCCAGTTTCCCACCATTATAACATCATACTCCTTGACAGTGTTCTCAGCTGGATGAAACATCGACAAGTCAACACCATAAGGATTGACAAATAATTTGTTTGCATCAAAATGTTGCTTTATAAAACTATCTTTTACGTGTTTGGAAGCAACGGCTATGTAGTCAGCGTTCTGATAGTCATGCAATTCTCTCTTTACATTGGCATCAGGCACAGGCTTCGTGCCTTTTAATGATGGAATTGATTCCAATATTCGCTTTTGCTCCAAGATATGCTTAGAGCCACGCTCTAAAACGATAGTTGCTCCATGACGTTTTGCCCTTTCTACGGTATGTACGAAATCGCCACTCATGGCTATCAAAATATCACACTTACGCATATAAATGCTCGTGATGATATCTTGCATATAGATACGCAATTGCTTAGTCCACTCACTCTTTATGTATTTTTGGAGCACAAGGAACGGCAAAACAAATGGCAAGACAGTCTTGTTGCATTTAGCAGGTAAGCCAAACTTCATGGCACGTTTCGTTGGAACAAAGGAATAAAAACTAACATCCCAACCATTCTTATCAAGCTCTCTTGCCAAGTCGCACACATGGAAGCGACCTGGAGATACAATATTGATTTTCAATCCCATAATTTCTATTAAACTTTTCTCATTTTACGATAAATATCATAATCACCACCCAACAGTGATTCTTCTACAAGTTTATTGTGTACACAGCCACGCTTCTTAAATTCCTTAGCAGGATTACCGCCTACCACTGACATTGAATCTATGTTCTTTACAACTACGCTGCCAGAACTCACCACTGCTCCCATACCGATATGACGGCAAGAAGGTAAAACCATTATTCTGGTAGGTAGCCAAGCATAGTCTTCAATAGTAATGCCATAATACTTGTGTTCCCATTCTGGAGAGTCTATATTATGCGAGGTAGTGATGATCTCCGTGCCTGCACCTATTATAACATGGTTGCCAATAGTTACAGGTGAACGCAAGTCTATTTTATCAGTCTGTATAGACACATGGTCACCTACCTTTAAGTTACTATTCGCCGACTTTGCCAACGATAGTGGCATAATAACACCTTCGCCAATCGTCGCCCCATTCTTGCGAGCTATCTTCACAGCCTTGGCATACTTAAAATGCTGTCGCCATCGGGGTATCAAACCCAACAGATAGTGTATCCGAGTGCGTAACTTAACTTGCTCTGTATAAACTGAATAATCGTGAATGGGGGGGGGTAATTTTTTCCATCTTATTTTCCTTTTCTGTTCGGTTTCTTAAACTTTGATATTGCATAACCATAGTCTTCCAAGAAATCATTTATCTTTTGGAGATAATATTTTTTATCTTTCTTCATTGGATTGGATGCAGAATAGTCTGGAATACCATCACATCCCGGTCTCCAAGCCCCACTTGCACGATGGATACACACCACATTCTTCATCGTTTTGTAGCGTGGGCAATCAAAATAATCAGATGGATAAATATGAATTCCGTTCTGCAAGAGCTGCTCATCATCACGCTTGCCAAAACTATCATAACCATAGCTTTTGGCAATCTCTGCCTGCACCTCAGGAATAATGGTCATGTCAAATCGCATAGTCTGAGGATATTTCTCGTTATGAGAGCGAATAAAATGCCTATCAGTGTAATAATCCAAACAATCCTTAATGAAAGGATGATTAGCTACAGCACCGAAGCAATGAGATGTAAGCCAACGCTCTCTTGGACGATTATGGAAATTCGCCTCTCGACCAATAAAAACCTCATTGTCGAGATATGGATCAAACGACTTGAACATCTCAATATCGGTGTCAAGCCATATTCCACCATAATTATATACTGCATACAGACGGATAAAGTCGGCAGCGAAAGCCCACTTGCGTACACTCACTGCCTCATCGGCAAACATATTGTTAGCCTCTGCCAATTTCTTGGCATCCCACAACATAAACTCATAATCAGGAAGCACACGCTTCCATGTCTTCATCAATTCCTCAATATGTTTTGGAAAAGGTTCACCTGAGAACCACGAATAATGAATTAATTTTGGTATCATACTTTTCTTTTTAAACCGATTAACAATGGAAAATATATAACAATAAAAGGTATCGTCAACATACATAGCAACATGATAATTGCGGCTATCAGCATATCTATCATAACAGGATAATCTCCCCATGAACCACCCATCAGCACCACAGCCCTTCGGCAATATTGTATCAGAAGCGGGTGAAGTCCTATTATCGCAACGACTCCAATGCTGCATTTTTCCAAGATAGCGGAATGCAGATTTAAGCATCCCTTAAAAAGCGAGAGCATTCCCAGGCATCCTATTATGCAATAAACAAACTGCATAGGCTGTTTCATTGACTCATTCCATACACATGAATCAAATTGCATCATAGCGATAAGGTAAAGCACTATAATTCCCTCCCCGAAATGCAAACGACATATCGTTTCTCAGCATTTATATTACCTGTAAAAACATGGTAAAGCAAATGTCCCATGCAATAATAGCTCAAACCAATCAATGTATTTTTTATGAAGAAAGGTCCATCGTGATTTATATCCAATATACAGCAAATAGCAATAAGTACTACTGAGATAGCAAATGCCAACCTTATATTGTCTCGCAAACCTTTTACGATGAGCTTTATCTCGAAAAGACTTAGCAAAAACCAAGTAGGATAATCAATAGGATGCTCAGTAGGGTATACTATTCCTCGAATATCTCTCAACAGAAAATCTACATTTCCATACTGTCTATACAACCATGGACTCTCCAAAGCAAGATAAATGACATTGAACAATATATAAGGTATCACCAATCTCTTAAACATATCTGCCACAGGCTTATCCTTATGCAGCATTCCATACAAGAGAAAGAATAAAGGCATGTGGAAGCCATATATAATGTGATGTAATGATGATGTTCCTATATGACCAAGAACAACCCAAAATAAAGCGAATACCTTTATGTTGTCTATCCAATGATATCTAAGGGCATTAGTTCTCATAAGATTTATATGTTTGATTCAAGATACTATCTAAGCTTCTTCTTATATTATCCACAACATTATATACATGGATAACTACACTTATTGTTGGTTTAATCATAAAGTCTATTATTAGGGAATTAAATCATTGGTAAAATAATTATATTGAAGTTATTTTTGAAACTTACTTATTATCCAATTTCTCACAAATATCCGTTCATTTTTACTTATGCCATAAAACAAAACAATAAGTAATAAGATGACTTCACTTAATATACTTAATGTAAAAATAGATTCTGTAAAATTAATTAGTATAGAATACATAATTATTGATATAGAATATATAACCATTGGTCCAACCAAAAGTCTTTTACAAAATGACAGTATTTGCAAAAATGGAAGCAACTTATGTAATGTCCATATTCTATATACAAGAGCTAAAAAGCAAGTTAAAGCCGATACTATATATATCGCATTTGGATTACAACCACACTTCAACGCAACCCATGAAATAGGGAAATTTGAAAACATTATGATACTAATACCTATTTGATACTGTTTAATATTTCCTGTCGCAACAATAATTTTTAATACTGGTTGGGACAATACTTCAAACAAAATCCAAACTATGATTAACAAAATAAATGAATGAGTATATTCTGGTACCACATGAAGCCAAAGTCCCAATATTCGAGAAAGATTACACACTATCGGGAATGCAAGCAAAATTGTTATATAAAACGAGAAACGACTAGCCTTGTTGGTTAAGTTCAGCATCTCATTGTATTTACCATCGGCATACAACTTGATGATTTGTGGTGTTACGGCTGTGATAAAATTATTCGAAAACTGTTGTATAGCATTGCTTACCTGATTGGCAATGGCTTGTGCTGCATTTATCGTAACACCAAAGAATATGTTTACAAGCATCGTAACACCTTGCGATTTAAAGACATTTGCCAAGTTTTCCAAGAAATTCCAACTTGCAAATTCCGTCAACTCTTTTAATGTCTTCTTATTCCAAATGAAATAATAACGACATTCGGCAAAAGTTCGACTACAATAAAAACCATAGAAGAATCGAATTATCAAAGCGAGCAAGAATAAAAACATAGCATACAATATCAACCTATCAAATGTTGAGAACTGCATAATGGCATAAGCTATACCTAACTTCATAACCACTTCGAAAATACCGACATAGGCATATACATTCATATTCTCATGAGAAATAATACTTGCATTGTATGGCACACTAATCATATTGACACAAAATGTAAGTATAGAGAATAACAAAACATACTTAGCAGCAGCCAACCTCTCTTGTGAGATGTTTAGTACGTTATCTACAAAGTATAAACCTCCAAACTCAGCTATGACAAAGATTATAAATGAAAGAATTATTAATACCGTAACAGAAACCGAGAATGTCAATCTTAATTTATCCATATCACCTTTGCCTAATTCAAAAGTCAAGAATCGACTTATAGCATTTGATATGGATGAAGTTATAACTTGGGACATTGTAACAATACCTCCTACGACATTGTAAATACCCATATCCTCAACCCCCAAAGCCTGCAATATAACTCTACTTGTATACAAAGAAACCAGCAAGTTGAATAGCATTCGGAAGTAAAGAAGCAACGTATTCTTCGCTATTCGCTTGTTGTTATTTGATGATTGTTCTGACATAAATTACTTTAGAGAATTATAGACAACTTGATTGTGATTATTATTATTGAACTTTCTTTTCTCTCACCATGCCTATCAAAAACAAGACGTGAAGCAACCACCCTGCACAACAATATCCAAAATATTGAGGAGCAACTATTCCATGACACATAAGATTGCGAAGATTCAATCCGAGTTGATTCGTTAATACTATTTGTAAATAATATGCACCATCTGGCGTTATTGCATTTTTCACAGGTTGCATTCTTAATAAATCATCCAAAGTCTTTAATTGAAATCCCTTACCACTTTTTTGCGGTCTCAGTGAACTTTCACCTGACATTTCCACAAGATTACATATTGCATTTTCTATCTGAGGGATAATCAAGTGAGAGAACAAAACATACTTTCCATCCATAAAGAATTGAAGTGCCTCACGAATAACATCATATCTGTTTTCTTCAAACAACGGACATGGCATTACCATGTTTTCCATTATCTTGTCAACTGTAATTGCCTTGCAATCCAACATTTCATGAATAGCCATTGCTAAGAAATGAAAATTCAGATTCATTTTTTGAACAATGAGCATAGCCAAGTTTCCGTTTAAATCCTCCTCCAAAGGACCTATTGTTGCCATAGGCCTGCCTTTGGGGTCCAACAAACGGTTGCCCATCATGAAAACGAACGGATGTTGTTTAGCCAATTCTTTCAAATCTTGTTCTTCATTTGATTTGTTTGTAATAAAATAAAAAACGAAATTAGACCATCGAGTGGCATCATCTTTAGCTTTTATTCCAAACATCTCTTCAGCTTGTTCTTTTACTTCCTTTGGAATTTCAAATTCAAAGCTCTGAGGTTGCATCTCATCTTTTGCCTTTTCGTAAGCTTTTTGAATATCAATCATCATTCGCTGTGCCTCAGAATCCCAATTATAATGCCTATACAAATGCTGTATTTTTTCAAGGTTTCCCGCATATTGGAGTCCCATCATATTGCTTTCTTCATGATGAAAAGCATATTCTACTGAATTCAAAACACGTTTTACATCGTCTTTCTGTGACTTCTTGGCATAGCAATCTGCCAACAAACAAGCCTGAGATTGTACTGCCCAAGGATTTATCTTGCCATCAGTGTTAGGGGTAGAGAGTCTAATAAGACGAGCCTCATGCTCAGCTACTATTTCCTCCTTTTCTTCTTCTGTAAAACATTTCTTGTAATCAAGCATTAAGCGAAAACGAGAAGCCCAATATCTTACGGCATCATCATTATTATGTCTCTTCTCAAAGGCCTTGTAGGCCTCTTTTACCTTTTCCATGTCCTCTGATTTTTTAGAGGTGAAGACAAATAACCATTCCAAGGTATCTACAGTTAGAACTGGATGACGAAAGAAATCATTATTGCAAATGTCTAATGCTGTATCGACAACCATTCTATACAGAATACCATCGTTAGATTTATGGCCTATCGCTGGCTGAAAACACCAAACCAATGTTGCATATCGAAGTTTCAAAAGAGGATTAAGGCAGCAGGTCGCTCTTTTCTGCCAATACTCAATAGCATCAGGAGTTATCTCATCGAAAGATGGGGAATATACTGGATTACCATTTGAATCAATATATGTGATTTGTGGACAATAATGATATTGGTTGCCCCATGGATTATCCCCATGTTGCGGTTGAAGCCTAAACGCCAAAACCTCAAAAACAAACTCGTCCTTAGATTTTTCGCTTTCATCGACAGAAGCTAAGTCTATCAAAATATCCTCATAACCAAAGTTCTTCAAATCGCTTTGGTCATATTTTGCTATTATATTGTCTATTGTCATTACTTAATTTCTTAAAGATTGTTTGTACTCAATTTAGGGCATAGTCCTTTGTATAGGCACTTGTGCAAGTCAAGCAAGCTTGCTTTGCTCATGACTTATCGAAAAAGTTCCAAATCTTCACTGCTGTACATAATTATTTGATTTTAATTCGCAGCAAAAGTAACGATTCTGATTTTAAGCCCTAACTTGAGTGCTTACCTTACATTTTTTGATGTTTAATTTCTATTTTCTAAATTCTTTGATTCTTTGTTCTTCTTTCAGCTCGCAAACCAAAAGTTGACCGTGCTTCTCGGCTATGATATAGCCATCCAAGCCTTGAACTACCACCTTGCTTTCATCAGCTGCATGAACCACACAGTTCTTGCAATCGTAGAGGCGGATGTCTTTGCCTACCTTTGCATTGCCTTCCTCATCTTGTGGGAGCAAGGTACGGAGGCTGCCCCAGCTGCCTAAATCGCTCCAGCCAAACTCGGAGGGGAGAGTGTAGATGTCTTTCGACTTCTCCATTACGGCGTAGTCGATGCTTATCTTCTCGCAGGTTGGGAAAAGTCTACCTACCACTTCTTTCTCCTTTTCGGTGTAGAAAGACTGTGCCATCTCATCCATGATGGCTGCAAGCTTGGGCTGGAACGTGCGGATGGCTCGGCTAATGGTGTCGATGTTCCACACGAAGATGCCGGCATTCCAATAGTAGTTGCCAGCTGAGAGGTACTGCTCGGCGGTGGTGAGGTCGGGCTTTTCCTTGAAGGCTTCCACCTTATATATCTCGTCTACGTCCGTGAGGTCGGCTGTGGCGATGTAGCCATAGCCTGTTTCGGGGCGACTCGGCTTGATGCCGATGGTAACGATAGCTTCCTTGTTGGCGGTATAGTTGAGTGCCTTGCTGAGGACACGCTGATATTCGGTTGTGTTTATGACCAGGGCATCGGAGGGGGTTACCACAATATTAGCATCGGGGTGCTGCTTCTGGATCTTCCAACAAGCATAGGCGATGCAGGGGGCGGTGTTGCGTGCCTCTGGCTCGGCAAGGATGTTGTCTGTGGGCATGTCAGGTATCTGCTCCTTGACAATACTGATGTATTTCTCGTTGGTCACCACCCACATGTGCTCTACTGGGCAGATGGGCTTCAAACGGTCTACGGTGAGCTGGATGAGGGAACGTCCCACGCCCATCACGTCGATGAACTGCTTGGGGTAGTCGGGGGTGGACATGGGCCAGAAGCGGCTGCCTACGCCACCAGCCATAATTATTATCTGGATAGTATTCAATTTATTATTTTGTAATTATTAATTATTATGTAAGTACACAATTTAGGATGATACTTCTTTCTTATTTTAGCCCTAATTTGAGTGTTTGCCATTTTAATTGAAAAATATATTCCTTTTAAAAGAGGACTCAGTTCGTTTTATCATATAACTTTTTAAGATTTATTCCTGTATCATCCACTAATTTCAATTGACAAAGTTGACCAATTTTTTGTCGTGTTCCATAATCGACATAGTTATTATACACATAACTAATTACACGAGCTTTTATGATTTCAAGCACTACAGGATTATCTCTATATTCATTAATGATTTTTTGCAAATCCGCCAGTTTCATTTTACCATAAATAGTTTTAATTGTAAATGTTATGATTTTAGCAGCAGGAGTACCTATCTTATCTGCAATATCATCATAAATGCCTTCCATATCAGTTGTACCTATAGCATGCGACAAACTGCCAAATGCCATCAAGCATTGACGATATAGCATCATATGCAAGAATTTCCAAACTCTATCCTTAATCTCTTTAGAATCCAAATTTGCATTTTCCTTATTTTGTTCTGTAAAATAGGATACAATATCACCCTTGCAATCATCTACCATCTTGTTGAAAAAAGCAATCGAACGGAAGCATACATTATATGAAACTTCGATTAATTGATTCAAATCGTCCTTTTTCATTGTCTCCTTCTGGTTTTTGACGATCTGCCCCAATATCTTAATTATCTTAAATGTATTATTGATATCTCTTAAATCCTTATTTTGCTCAAAGTCTGTTTCTGTAGGCAAATTAGGCCTAGTATCACTTCTGGCAATTTTATCCTTGGACTCTAATTGTTTTTGGCGTTCTTCCAAAGGATCAACATCATTGCGCAACACCTTAGCCTTTATATTATCCACGATACTATTCAGATCTATGAATAAAGGATCTTCTTTATTTAAAGATATAGGCATATAATCCTCAAATGGTAACCAACTAGCAAACTTCAATTCATCCATCTGCTTATCAACTCCATTATGATAAACCAAGAATATGAGAATATTTGCCTCTCTTTCCTTATGTAGATTTTCACATAATCGTTTTACAATTCCATCATCTTCTCCAGAATTTACAAGTTCCGAAATTTTCTGGGCCACTAAGAAATAGAATATATATTTATAAGAAAATGTATAACTTTCAATATCTAAATTGCGCAACAAATCAGCTCCCAATAGTCTACGCAATAATTCTGTTGCAGTAAAAGGAGGATTATACTCTTTATCATATTGTGTCCAAAAATCAAAGAAAGCTTTCTTGGAAAAGCATTTTGCATTTGGTGTAGATTGATAAAAGAAGAAAGCAAAATCAGCAAGATATTTTAATACGCCACTAACCTTATTTCTCTCAGTTCCAGTTTTTATTAAAGAAGCCATTATCAACGAACTATAACAAAAGCCATAAGATGTTTTTGACACATCAAAATCAATAGAGGCATTTAAACCTTGTAACAAAGACAGAATAAAAACAGGATAAGACGGAATCAGTTGCTGCCCCAAAAGCCCATTTAGTTGTTCAAAAGTTAGCTTTACTTGGTCGAATATGGCTTTTTGATCTATGGTATACTCATCCAAGCCCAATCTCACCCATTTATCTATAAGCATATTCCTTTTCTTATATCCCAAAGATACAATACGATAGCGCTTAATATCTTTCTCATTGGAAGTATGAATCAACATACTTTTAATATTAAGCTGCTGACCATTTATTGCTATGACTTTATCAAAGTTGTTTAATGCATTGTCCAACAAAGCAGACTTACCTGCATTATTTAATTCCGAACCATCAAAATTGTCTATCAGTAATACTCTTTTATCTTTATCAAGTTGGAAATATTTTTCAAAGGAATAATCATTATATAAATACTGTCTCTTATATTCTTTCTTTACATAGGTAGTTAAATCAGGACGTTTCAAGTCCTTTCCTTGCAACAAAATCGGATATATACCTTTTCTATAATAACTAAGGTAAAGCATATTTAAAAGAGACGTTTTACCAGACTGGTTGTCACCCTCCAAAATCAGCACCTTAGTAGAATCTGTATTAGATATAATTTGCTCACTATCCATATACTGCTCATAACGATTCTCAAAACCATCTAATGGCTCCAAATCCGGATATATAAAAATATCTTGTAGTGTCAATTCATTCTTTCTTGCATGCTTTAGAGGAATTGAAATTTGAGATAATGATTTTACCCATTCAGGCTTTAATCCTATTCCAATCTGTCTCTTTGGCAAAACCTTTGGATTTGACACAGATTCTTCGTAACAATCATCATTATAGTAAAAATGATGATTTGTCAGAGTTTCTGTATCTGTATCAAGTAAAAGCAAGTCATACTCAGATTTCTTTTCTTCTTGCAATGCAGGACTTTCTAGATATATCAATTCTTTAAAATTCTCCAAATCAGATACAACGATATTCTTTTGATGATGTTCATGTCCGCACATCACAATACATGAAGTCTTGTACAAATGCTCTTCAAACATTTTCTTGTTATTGTTGTTTGTTGCGGCAGTAAGCCAGCCTGTATTATGATGGAATACAGAAACTATAACTTGATTTGCTGTATCTTTAGCCTCCAAGAAATAGTTTTCTGGTATCATCAATTTACCCGGCTCTTCATGTAACTGAGAAAGCAATGCCGTATTGTAGCAATGAAAACAGAGATTTAAATCCAGCTTTATTCTTATGTTTACTTGCCACGAAACTGCAGGAGAAATCTTAGAACCAGTAAGTCTCTTGTAAAAGTCCCAAAATGGCTTTTGAACATCTAGACTCTGATCTACATATTTGTCCTCAGAAATTATATCTTTTTTGAGAATCTCCTTAATTACCAAATCTCTAATAGGATTGCTATCAGAAAGCATACAATCGTGATTCCCAGGCACTACAACATAATCAAAGGACTGTAGAATTCTAGATTCTTTCTTCCAAAAATTCTCACACTCCTTTAACCACAGATAAGCAATATTATATTGTTCTTCAGTACCATAATTGGCAATATCACCGCTTATCACAAAAATAACTTTAGAACATTCATTGATAAGATATTTACATGACCGACAGAATGCTTCTTGCCGAGAGCATATTAAATCTCTATTACTAGAAAAGTGGATATCAGATAATTGGATAAGTGCTACTTTCATATTAACTACATTATAAGAACATGTTTGTACTAAATTTAAGGGTAACGTAAGCATCCACCCCCTATGACAATACAACTCCATCTCCAGTGTTTGCGTTAGTACTCAATTTAGGGCATAGTTCTTTGTATAGGCACTTTTGCAAGTACCTATACATTGAGATGTTAAAAATTTTACTTGTTTATTAACTATTTCATACATTTTACCCACAAGTGATTTCGGCTGCACTCGACATAGTTCAAACAAGTTTGGCTCTGCACTCGTTTGCACGAAAATTCTTCGCTCAACAATATAAAAGTATTCTTTTATTATTCTCATTTATCGAACAAGTTCATAACTCTCACTGCTGTACATAATTCAATATTTTAAATTCAGCAGCGAAGTTAATTATTCTGATATAAGAGCAAATTTGAGGAGTTACTTTTCTCCATTCTGTACGTCATCCTATCATGAAATAGAAACTTTTTATTATTTACGCGGCACCATCACCAACCGTGGCTTCAACGACTCAGGTACCTGGAACGATCTTGAGCGCGGGGCTGTATTACCATTCTCATACCATTCAGCATATATCTTTCCATCTTCTTTGGCAGGGTGCATAGGTTCGTGATGCATACTACTTTGGAGGCCAAAAACGGGACGGTATTTTTCTTCCATATAACATAGTCCAGAATCATAGTCCTTAGGACTGTCTACACACCCATACATGTAATTGAACATCGTCTCTTGACCAATCTCTTGAGTGGTTACGGACGAATAAACTTTTCCTCCCGATCGTAATTGTCTTGTTACGATATTACTCTGAATGGCATACCATTGGTCATCGGTAATAGGTTTCTTGATAGAAGCCCACGGTTGCTTTCGACGGCTTACAAATACATAGCCGGCCTTTCTCAATCTGTCAATTCTTTTAGTAACACTCATTGTGGCGTCAAACATCTTTGTCGCCAAACGAACCGCTTCACTTGAAAAGGTTGTTATCTTAGCTATTGCCTTAGCCACATCCACTATATCGTCCTTGCACCATAAATACTCACCCGCATGGAAATAATTGAATATCTCAATGGAATCGTCTTTTGTATAATTAAACGAGTACAAATAGCCACTAATAAGTCCCTCGCTACCTACATGATAAGCGAACCCATTCTGTCTGCCTGGTCGTTTAAATGGTTGTAACCCTATAACTTTCAGTTTATCGGAGTAGACACCAAAGGGATTGTGCGGATCATTACTATTCTCGTTTGCCAAAATAGCATAAAGATAACCTACATATTGTTTGTCTTCATGCTTTGGCTTATAAGAATCTGTATCACTGTCATAATCGCACATGGCAAAGAACATGGCAACTTCTATACTATTAGTGACATCCAACACGTCGGTCTTCAATCCGTAATGTTGCGCCAATCCAACATAATCTACTTGATAATGACTGTTTTCAAAGCGTTGTGTAACATCAAACTGCTCTAAAAACAAACGGAACTCGGATATTCTTACTTTCTCTACAAAAAGCTCATCATCAGTCAGTTGTTGACGATAAATAGTAGGAAGACACCGTCCATAGTAACCACCCTGTCCTCTATAGAGAACCCCATAATCCTGAGACGTAGGTATCAAGATGTAGCCTTTTTCCCCTTTAACCCTTACCTGTTCAAACGTTCCTTGTTTCGGTTTGTACTGAGGATTCTCTTTGTAAAAATGTGCCCGGGATTGCTCAAACCACTTGACATCATTAATCAAATCCTTAAAAGAATCATAATGGCGCTCAGCAGGAACAACACAAATGGGATATAAATTAATGTCTTTATCTTGCATAATAATAGTTAGTACTCAAGTTAGGGCATAGCCCTTTGTATAGGCACTTTTACAAGTGCCTACATATTGAGATGTTAAAAATTTCACTTGTTTATTAACTATTTCATACATTTTACCCACAAGTGATTTCGGCTGCACTCGGCATAGTTCAAACAAGTTTGGCTCTGCACTCGTTTGCACGAAAATTCTTCGCTCGACAATCTGAAAGCAACCTTTCATTGTACTCACTTATCGAAAAAGTTTCATACTTTTTCTCGCCATGGCAAAGTTCAAGCAAGCTTGCTTTGCTCATGACTTATCGAAAAAGTTTCATACTTTTTCTCGCCATGGCAAAGTTCAAGCAAGCTTGCTTTGCTCATGACTTATCGAAAAAGTTTCATACTTTTTCTCGCCATGGCAAAGTTCAAGCAAGCTTGCTTTGCTCATGACTTATCGAAAAAGTTCCAAATCTTCACTACTGTACATAATTCAATGTTTAAATTCAGCAACGAAGTTACTTCTTTCTAAACTAAGCTCTAACTCGTGTGCTTACAGATATTTATTCTTTGTTTTCCAATGGTGGAGGAGGTGGGGGTGGTGTGTATTTGTAGTCAGGAATGCTACTGCCATTTCTCAAAGTAGAACCAATTCTACTTGGTTTTTCCGTATTTGAAATTTTACTCATAATATTTTTATTTTTTATATATTATAGTTACTTCTAAGATATGCAGCTGTTTCTTGATTGGCATATTCTATATCGCATTTCTGCGGTGCACAATTCATGTCATCACCAAAGAAACATACTTTTTCTGCTTCTGCCTTCAAATTGAAATATTGATCGGCAATTTCATCTGTTGTCAGTGCTTTATAGTCAATATTGAAAAACAATCGTTCAAAACGCCTGTTTATGTCATGAAGAAGTTTGCTTTTCTCATTCAAAGTCCTTATATATTTTGAATATGGAAAGTAGGGCTTGACAGCTTGTATTACTTGGGTTATGGCGATTATGCCAGCCCAAAGTTGAGGCACAATCTGCCATATTGTCCATGCGGCAATACTACTTGACGAAACGATTGCCAAGCAAATATTTATGCGTTTATCGTATTTCTGATAACGCATAATCATAGCGTCTATTACATATACCTTGAACACGAAATTACTTAAACTTCCCCAAACTCTATTTCTCATTTTCTATATGCATCAAAAAGCTAATGTATCTGTTGGAAAAGCCCCTTTAAAATCATCCTCCGTATAAGGATTATCATGAGAAAATGTTAAAGTTGGCATGTTTGTATAGAGAAGAGCATCGCCAATGTAACCTAATCGGTTTTTTGCAACAATTATCAATGCTTTGTTACGCATGTCATTACCTTTTTCGTCCTGGTAGACACGATAATATTCAGGTCTATGCACAAAGCAAACCACATCACTATCATCGCAAATAGTTCCACTATCTCTAAGGTCAGTTAAAACAGGACGATGTTCATATCGCTTTTCATCCTCTACATTCCTGTTCAACTGAGAAAGCAACACTATCGTAATGTTGAACTCTTTTGCCAAGGCTTTTAATTTCCTTGTTATATAGTTCAACTCCAGGTATCTGTTTTCTGTGAAGCCTGTTTTTGCAAAAATCAATTGTAAATAGTCGATGAAAACGACCTTTACTTGATGTTCTTGTACCGATTCTTCGACAGTTTTACAAATGTCATCTATAGTGTAAGTTGATTTTGTATCCAGATAAACTGGTGCATTTGCTATTCTAGGTAATCCCTTGTCCATTTTTTCCCATTCCTCTGCAACCAGTTGACCACTAAGCAATACTCTATACTTTATGTTAAGCGTACATGCAATAAGTATATTGGTACACAACTGCTCTGTACTCTCTAATGAAATATACAGCGAAGGAATATTCTTTTCAATTGCAAGATTCCTCAACAAATTAAAGGCAAAAGCCGTTTTGCCCATACCTGTTCGTCCTCCTATAGTGACAAGAGTACCTTCAACAAGTCCACCAAGAACTTCATCAAGTCTTTCAAAACCTGTTGACAATCCAATCAGATGGTCAGGGGTTGCCTCCTGTATTCTTTTTACAGAATTATATATAGTATCTTTTATTTCTTTCATGTGATTTACTTTTTTTTTATAGCACCTCACTCACGCTCACCTCATCCATACTCTTTCGCCACAAGTCCTTGGCCATGGCAATGGTGGGTGATATAATGAAACTATAATATTGCTTTTTAGAACAGATAATCGTATTGCGACAATATCTCCTGATAGTCATTTTCGTATCTGGTCTTGTCGTTAGGACTGATATAAGGACTTTTGATAATCCGTTCCATTTCTTGGAGTACCTTGCCTCCTTCACGCATGATGGGGTCGAGGTTTTCCTTGAATTGCTCGATAAATGGGGCATAGTAGTAGCCTATCTCCTTGATGATAAAGGTATAGGTATTCCATGCCTTGTTGATGTCCATGCGTTTTTGTGCCAACTCTGCCAATACATATTCTCGCAGGTAGTCGATGTTTTCGGCTTGGACAGCGACCTCATTAGCTGTTTTCACTGGGTGGAAGTAGCGGTCGATGATGGCTTCTCGCTCTTGCAGATTACGCTGGTAGAATGGATTGGTATCTGTTATCGATGTGCCGTTTGGCTCCACTTCCTCAAAGTGCTCGGCATGGACACCTGCAATGGTAACGCTGATACCACCCACATCCATCACAAGACGACGATCTCGGTTGATGCGGATGACATAGCCTTCCAATCCTGCCAATTCTCCACTGGTGATACGGAGCAGGATGCGGTTGCGGGCATAGTAATGGAATGGTTTAAGCAGGAAACGGATGCGTTCAGGCTCAGTCTCGTTGACACGCATGAATGGTCGCATCTGTGAATCTTTAATTTCTGCCACTTTGCCCGTGCTACAATTCTTGCACAGATGAGTGCGAGGGAATTTCTTGTCAAGATAGGTTTGTATCTCTTCGGGAAAGCCTTGGAAGAAGACAAGTCCGCTGACAGTCGGTATTTCTTTGTGCTGCACTTTCTGCTTGCCCATTCTCTTGAAATACCTTATAGTTTTATGCACAAAATATGTTCTACCGTCTTTGGTCAACTGCGCTTCCATGCCCTTCACTTTGCTATGATGTACAAAGAGATACGACCATGTGGTTCCGTCCGATTGAAGACACTTCTTTACCTCTGAACCAGTCTTTACGTCTGGCTCAGTAAAGTGGTTGCCCTCTTGAGAAACACGTTTCTCGTCGGCTGTAGAAAAAGAATTCGTACCATCCGGTTTCATAAATTCTGCTCTACTTTATGTAATTAGCTACAACCATACATGATAGTTGTGAAAGCCTAGTCAATTTGTTATTGTCGTGCATAATCTTAATCGCATTTATGAGTATCAGACATTACAGCTTTTGCATATGTATTTTACATTCGTTACGCTTTCTTCTTATAAAAGAGCAAAAACAGCCGAAACAAGTGCAAATCTGCCACTTGGAGAAATCATCCAAGGCAGATTTGCTAAACATTTGCGTGATTTTTTTAGAATGACTAACAGAAAATGATAAAATCTGACATGTAATCCAACTAATTTTCGTATTTTTGTAGCGAGTTCGCTCTTTTATAAGAAGAAAGCGTGAAATTTGCTAAACATTTCCCCCATCATTTCTGGATGGTGTAAATGCGACCATTTATTTACAAATCTTTTAAAATCTTTTGATAAAATCCTCACGCTCAGCAATCTGAAAACTATTTTTCATTGCACTCGCTTAATCGGATTTTTCTTATAATCCGTGCATTGGCTTCGTTGATGGTTGCCATGTCTAACGACTGTAAGTAAATCTGTGTGGTCTTGAAGGAGTTGTGCCCCATACCCTCGCTGATGGTGGCTATCGGGATGTTCATGTGCAGGGCGATGCTTGCCCATGTGTGGCGTGCCACGTAGGTGGTGAGCGGTATCTTCAAGCCTACCATCTCACCAATTTTCTTCAGGTTATAGTTGGTGTTGTGCTCCACCTTGCGGTATGCGGTGTATGGAGAGGATTCCTTGCCTGTCAGGATGGGTAGCAGATAAGGAGAGTCCTTGGTTTGCTCGGCATATTTGTCGATGATGGTTTGCATCGGTTTCATCCACTCAATATTGAGGTTTTGGTGGGTCTTGCGACGGTTGTAGTTTACCATACTACATTTCAAGTCTGTCTTCTTCAGAAACGCCATATCTACGAATGCCATTCCACGCAGATAGAAACTGATAAGAAAAAGGTCTCGTGCCTTGTCAAGGGAGAAACCTCTTGGCAAGTCCAATTTCTCTATCTTGCGAATTTCCTTGACAGTAATGGCACGTTTGGCAGTTCTCACGTTAGCGGTCTGCACGTGAGAAAAGATATCATTTGGTGGAGCTTGCCCTGCTTCCACCGCCTTGTTGTAGAGGGTGCGGAGGGTTCGCAGATAGAACGCTACGGTGTTTTGTCCGACACCTCTGTTCCATAGCCAAGCCTGATACATTTCCATCATCTCGCTTGTCATTTGTGAGAAGGTAAGGTCTTCATTGCCACGAAACTCCATGAAACGGTTGGCAGCACTGACATAGTTACTCTTGGTGCCGATGCACTGCATTTGTTCTTTCTTGACTATCTGCTGGCGAAAGAAAGCAAAAACGCTTTGGCTCGATGGCAGTTGCTGTATCTCCTTGGCTATGTCGTCAATAGTATAAGAGATGCCCTCTGCATCCTTATCACGGATGATACGCTGCATCTGCTTCATCTCCCAATCTGTCTGCGACTGGATTAGCTGTAGATGTGCCTGTCGGTTGTTGCGGTTAGAAACAATGATAGCCGACTTCTTGTCGTTCCACTCGTCAGGAAAGACATGATAGTCGGTACTAATCTAGCGCAGACTGCGCTGATGGATGAGGTGATAATACAATGTGCCCTCCTTTCCTGGTACCGAGGATGCACGGAACTTTACTTTTACTGTTGCCATAATGCTAACTTTTTTATTTGTGAATAATGTTGCTTTTTAGTTATTTACGCCTTATTTATATATGTAAGCAACGGTATGGCAAGTATGTTTCTTTCGCCTTGCTCTATTTTCTGCAAGAGTCGGCCCTTGGGGAATTTTCCATTCCCTAATATCTTTTTAGAACTTTTAAAAACACCAACATATAGTATCTGATTATAAATACGTAATTTTGCGCCACAAATAATGGTAAGCAAAAAAAATATGAAAAGAAATCTTATGTACGCTGCACTCTTGGCTGCAGCATTGATGGTGTCTTGCAATGGCAAGAACACCGCACAGAACGAAGCGAACACCGATTCGACAAGCGTGGCTGACACAACAACCAGCGAAAACCTCGACCTCGCTGCCGTTGCCGGCACATACGAGGGCACACTGCCTGCAGCCGACTGCCCGGGCATCAAGACCGTGCTCACTATCAACGCCGATAGCACATATCAGCTGCAGCAGGACTATATCGACCGCAAGGATGGTCACGACGAGGCAAGCGGCGTGCTGGAGGTTCTCGACAACAGTGTACTGATGCTTGTTCGTCCCTCAAGCGGCGAGCACACCTTCTACAAGGTTAAGGACAACAGTAGCGTAATTATGACCGACTCGCTCGGCAATGAGCCTGAGGGCGAAACAGCCAAGCTGTATGTGCTGACAAAGAAGTAAGCCGAACGTATGAATATACTCGAACTATCACAAAACCGTTTCTCTGCTCGCAAATATACTGACGAGCCGGTAAGCGACAACGACTTGGCATATATCCTTGAGTGCGTGCGATTGGCTCCGTCGGCTGTCAACCGTCAGCCGTGGAAGTTTGTCGTCGTGCGCAGCAAGGAGGCTAAGGAACAGCTCTGGCAGGCGTACGACCGCGATTGGTTCCGCACTGCTCCGCTCTACATCGTGTGCATGAAGAACAACAGCGAGTGCTGGACACGCCGCTACGACGACAAGCAGCACGGCGACATCGACGTGGCTATCGCTACCGAGCATCTGTGCCTCGCTGCTACCGAACGCAACCTCGGCACTTGCTGGGTGTGCAATTTCGACACCGACGTAATGAGCCGTCTCTTCCCTTCTGCCGACTTCGAGGCTGTGGCAATCATCCCCATCGGACACATCGCCGAGGATTGTCCGCGTGCAGAGAAGAAGCGTAAGGATATCGCAGAGATTGTTGAAGAAATCTGATTCTTCAAGAACAGCACGCTATAACAAGATTCATAATAAGACAAACATTTTGAACCTGGTAAAAATACCGTTGGTTCAAAATGTTTGTTTTTTTATTCTGGTTTATGGTTAAAGAATCCAATGAATTCATCAAAATCATCAATAATGCGATCTATATTAGGATTATTGCGGTTCACGATAAGAGCTATAAAGTTTACTGTATCTTCAGCGATAATGGAAGATACTTTCAGCACATACTTATCTCTATTTGGACTATCATTAAACCACTTGTAGAAAAGACGTTGGCGTGCATTTTGCTTGTTATTGCCTGTTTCACATTGATATAACAGAATATCTGGATTGTTTATAAAAAACTCTTCTATAACACTGATTATTGTCTGTTTTACCTTTATGTCATTAGGAGATGTTTTACCGTTATCGTTATAAATGCCAAACTCATAAGCTCCATTTTCCCAAATACTCTGGTTAACGTCAAAACAAATGCGATATTGCACTCCATAATCTGTATGGAATGCATATTCATTGCCGTTACTTCCAGTTTTCCATAATGCATATGGAGAAATAATATTCAAATGATTGAGATCAAGAATTTCCATATCGCGTTTCTACTTCTGCACGTAATTCTTTGAGTTCGTTTTCCGTCTTCTTCAACCATTCACGCTTTCTATCGCGCATTTTTATAAATGCAGCCATAGCTTCTTCACGACTATTGTATTTAACAGCTTGATATTTCATAAAACTCCTTTCGTATCTATATTGCACTACGCAAAGCTAACAATAAATTTCTTTATATCCAAACATTTACGAAGAAATCACAAAAAAAGAGTCCCTACTCCACTACGGAATAGGGACTCTTTCTGTGTTTTATTCAATCTGTGATTTCGGTCTGATTACATCATGCCACCCATGCCCGGGTTGCCCATCGGCATAGCCGGAGCCTTCTCCTCTGGCTTGTCGCAGATGATACACTCGGTTGTGAGGAACATACCTGCGATAGAAGCAGCGTTCTCAAGAGCTACGCGCTCCACCTTAGCCGGGTCGATGACACCTGCTGCGCGGAGGTCTTCGTAAGCGTCCTTGCGAGCATTGTAGCCGAAGTCGCCCTCGCCCTCGCGAACCTTCTGAACGACAACAGCACCCTCGCCACCGGCGTTCTTCACAATCTGGCGAAGCGGCTCCTCAATAGCACGACGCACGATGTTGATACCAGTCTGCTCGTCAGCGTTCTCGCCCTTGAGCTCTGCAAGCTCCTTCTGAGCGCGGATGTATGTTGTGCCGCCACCAACGACAACGCCTTCCTCCATTGCTGCACGTGTAGCGCAGAGAGCGTCGTCAACGCGATCCTTCTTCTCCTTCATCTCTACCTCGCTGTTAGCACCTACGTAGAGAACGGCTACGCCACCGGCGAGCTTTGCAAGACGCTCCTGCAACTTCTCCTTATCGTAAGCACTCTTTGTGTTTGCAATCTCGCTCTTGATCTGAGCAACACGGTCAGCGATGAGGTCCTTCTGTCCGCAGCCGCCTACGATAGTGGTGTTGTCCTTAGAAACGGTAGCCTTCTCGCATGAACCGCAGAGGTCGAGTGTAGCCTTGTCGAGGCTCAAGCCCTTCTCCTCACTGATTACAACGCCACCGGTCAGAGTAGCGATATCCTCGAGCATTGCCTTACGACGGTCGCCGAAGCCAGGAGCCTTCACAGCGCAGATCTTCAAGCCTGCACGCAGACGGTTCACAACGAGTGTGGTGAGTGCCTCAGAGTCTACGTCCTCAGCGATGATGAGCATCGGGCGTCCGCTCTCTGCAGCCGGCTGCAGGATAGGCAGCAAGTCCTTAACGCTGCTGATCTTCTTATCGTAGATAAGGATGTACGGGTTGTCCATAACGCACTCCATCTTCTCAGAGTCGGTTACGAAGTAAGCACTCAGATAGCCGCGGTCGAACTGCATACCTTCTGTTACGCCGATATTTGTGTCACGGCTCTTGCTCTCCTCGATGGTGATTACGCCGTCCTTAGACACCTTGCGCATTGCGTCAGCCAAAAGCTTACCAATCTCTGGGTCGTTGTTAGCAGAAACGGTTGCTACCTGCTCAATCTTGTCGTAGTTGTCGCCAACGATCTCTGCGTTTGCCTTGATGTGTGCTACGACAGCAGCCACTGCCTTGTCGATACCACGCTTCAAGTCCATTGGGTTAGCACCTGCGGTTACGTTCTTCAAACCCTCGGTTACGATAGCCTGGGTGAGGATTGTAGCGGTTGTTGTACCGTCGCCTGCATCGTCGCCGGTCTTGCTTGCTACGCTCTTAACGAGCTGTGCGCCAGTGTTCTCGAACTTGTCCTCAAGCTCCACTTCCTTAGCTACGGTCACACCGTCCTTTGTAATCTGCGGAGCACCGAACTTCTTCTCGATAACCACGTTGCGACCTTTCGGACCGAGTGTTACCTTTACTGCGTTAGCCAACTTGTCGACACCGTTCTTCAACAGGTCGCGTGCATCCATATTGTATTTAATATCTTTAGCCATTTCTTTAATTATTAATTATTAGTTATTAATTTTTATTTCTGAACAACAGCGAGCACATCACTCTGACGCATGATGAGATACTTTGTGCCTTCAACCTCAAGCTCTGTACCAGAATACTTGCCGTAGAGCACTTCGTCACCTTCTTTCAGAACCATCTCCTCGTCCTTTGTGCCGTTACCTACTGCAACGATTGTACCGTGCTGCGGTTTCTCTTTTGCTGTATCAGGAATGATGATTCCACCGACTTTTTCTTCTGCCTGTGCAGGGAGTACGAGTACTCTGTCTGCTAATGGTTTAATGTTCATAATTCTTATGCTTTAAGTTTTTATAATTACTATTGGTTGTTGTGACGGCTCATCTGCCGTCCGCTTTCGTTAAGGATATAGCCAAAAGCGTGCCAAAGCACTATCGAGTTACAGCACATGACAAATATGACAGACCGAGAGTGACAGAATTGACACATACAAACGTTCTTTTACTTTTTTACTTTTTTACTCTTTTACTTTTTTACTCTTTTACTTTTTTACTCTTTTACTTTTTATTACCTTTGCACATTAGATTAAGCGACACCTCTAAATATATACTGTCACAAAGCAACAAGACAAACAAAAATAAATGAAAAAGTACATACTCGACCTTACGGTCAACAGCGTTGAAGCTCTGAGCGACAAGCACGTGCTCATCAAGCTCACCGACGACAAACCGCTGCCCGAGATGCTTCCGGGTCAGTTCGTAGAGGTGCGCGTAGACAATACGCCGTCTACATTCCTACGCCGCCCTATCTCTATTAACAATGTCGATTACGACCGCAACGAGCTCTGGCTCCTCATAGCTGCCGTGGGCGACGGCACACGCCAGCTGCAGAAATTGCAGAAAGGCGACCGCCTCAACTGCGTGCTGCCACTCGGCAATTCGTTCACAATGCCTACAGACAGTACACAGAAGGTGCTGCTCGTAGGTGGCGGCGTGGGCGTGGCTCCGCTGCTTTACTTCGGCAAGCGCATCAAGGCGATGGGCGGCGAACCGACGTTCCTGCTCGGCGCACGCTCGGCTAAGGACGTGCTGGAGCGCGAACTCTTCGAGCAGGTAGGACGCGTGCTCATCACCACCGAGGACGGATCCGAGGGCGAAAAGGGCTTCGTAACCAACCACTCCGTACTGGCTCAGGAGCACTTCGACCGCATCTCTACCTGCGGACCGAAGCCGATGATGATGGCTGTGGCTCGCTACGCCTTCAAGAACGACATCGAGTGCGAGGTATCACTCGAGAACAAGATGGCGTGCGGTGTCGGAGCATGTCTCTGCTGCGTAGAGAAGACAGTGGAAGGCAACAAGTGTGTATGTAAGGAAGGTCCGGTAATGAATATAAAGAAACTGACATGGCAGATTTAAGTGTAAAGATTGGCGGTCTGAAACTGAAAAACCCCGTGATGACCGCATCGGGAACATTCGGATACGGTCTGGAGTTCGCCGACTTCGTGCCGCTCGAAGAGATTGGTGGCATCATCGTTAAGGGCACCACACTCAACCCGCGCGAGGGCAACGACTATCCGCGCATGGCTGAAACACCGCAGGGCATGCTCAACTGCGTGGGTCTTCAGAACAAGGGTGTCGACTATTTCTGCCGCAACATCTATCCGCAGATAAAGGACATCGACACAAACATGATTGTCAACGTGAGCGGTTCGTCGCCAGACGACTACGCCGAGTGCGCTGCACGCATCAACGAATTAGAGAACATACCAGCTATCGAGCTGAACATCTCCTGCCCTAACGTGAAGCAGGGCGGCATGGCTTTCGGTGTAACCACAACGGGCGCAGCCAGCGTGGTGCGTGCCGTACGCGAACGCTACAACAAGCCAATCATCGTGAAGCTCTCGCCGAACGTGACCGACGTGACCGAGATTGCAAAGGCTGTAGAAGCAGAGGGTGCTGACAGCGTATCGCTCATCAACACACTCATGGGCATGGCCATCGACATCGAGCGCCGTCGCCCAATGCTCAGCATCAACACCGGCGGACTGAGCGGTCCGGCTGTCAAGCCTGTTGCCGTGCGCATGGTATGGCAGGTGGCTAAGGCTGTGAAGATTCCGGTAGTGGGTCTTGGCGGCATCTGCACCGCCGAGGACGCCATCGAGTTCCTCATGGCTGGCGCAACAGCCATCGAGATTGGCACCGCCAACTTCCTCGACCCTACCGTGACCATCAAGGTGCGCGACGGCATCAACAACTGGCTCGACAATCACGGTTGCTCTTCTGTAAGCGAGATTATCGGTGCATTGGAAGACTAATTTCTATAGCCCTGCTTCAGGACTTCAGACGGTTGAGATGGTGAGCCGTCAAGATGTCGACATCGCTACATCAGCAGTGGCAAACTATTGACATTTACTATAAATAAAAACGTAGCGGAGACTCTCCGCTACGTTTTTTTTTGTATTGTCCGCTATAATTGATCGCTTTCGCTATGAATTCTGTTGAATTACGACAAATTTGAATCTATTTCAACGATTTTTTCGACGGAAGTATGTGATTTTCGTCGAATTTCGACGGTTTTTCACAGAAGAAACCAATTCCGTCCATCGTTTTTTAGTAGAATTGCCAATTGTTAATTACAAAGATAAAAAATCTTATTCAGACAAAAGAATGATTCATTTGAAATCTTTACTTTGGAGTGGCACAATTCTGTAATTCGAGGTAATCTGTAGTGTCGATTGCAACAAATAACCTCTCAATTTTATTATCTGAGATGGCGAGGTACCAATATGTTGCCATCGCTGCATCTACAATAGCAAACTATTGGACATAGACTATAAATATAAACTGAACTGTGTCACGGCTCTGTCTTAATATTATTTCCAATATTTTTCTGCCATAGGCTGCAACCTTTTTCTTATCACCTCCATTACAGTTTTAAAGTCAAGTGTCTCTTTCCATTGAATATTTTTCAGGAAAGCTTTCCATCGGGTAATGCGTGCTACATCTGTTGAAAAATCTTCTGTGAACAACTGTAATTCAGGATTGTACGTAAGACCACGATTGTCGAAAGTTGCCTTGATAGCATCGTATAATGTTTCATCATCCAAGTCTCTCTTTGTCAAGAGTTGATAGCAGTCGAAGAAATCTTTCATGCGACTATTAAGTACATCACGGTCTATCATCGTATGGAATTTCTCGGCGACAACTGTCTCCAAGGAATATGCTTGTATGTTTACAGATGGAATGTCTGGCAAAAGCAATGGAAAATCAATGGTTGTGGGATATGGGGTAACAACATCACCAAAACCAATGTCAACAGACATGTTATAAGAAATGGTATCCATGTGGGCAGTAAAGTAGAATCGGGTGCCAGGATATTTCTTTTCGACAGTGATAGGTTCCAACCTGATGCTGTCAACGTCAAACGACACTCCATCCTCATCGCATACTATGTCCAAGATTTCTTGGAATACATGCGCAAGGAAATCCCTGTCACGACTGATTCTGTCTGCCAAAAAGTCAACATCTACCGTAGGACGTGCCTCAAGTCCATTCATAGCATAAAGCAAAGAGCCTCCTTTTAATAAGAAGTTGTCCTTATATTGGCTAACAGATACTCTGTAAAGCAACCTTTCGTTAAAGTATCTTGCCAAGAGATACATATATTTATAGCCTGTTTCATTCATTAGATTGAGCAAACGTGTCTTTACAGACTTGCCGTAGTTTTTCTTTCCCATTTTATTCTATTGCTATTTCAAGGTAATTCTTCAATGTGTTAAATACTCTGAGGCGTTTGGCATAATCTTGCAAACGAGTGAGATTTCGGTTGGGCTTTCTCAGATAGGAGCGTATCACTTCTGTACAAACATCCAGCCCCAATTTGTTTCTGTATTTCACAGCATCGCAAACACTTCGCTCCATGTCGGTGACGCGAACATGATACCCAGAAATTTCTGCATTCATAATGCCAAACTCCAAGTTCTCTTTCTTCCAATAATACAACTCTATCGGTAGCGTATCAGGTATAACTACTTTCCGTTTGTTGGCGATGGCAATACAAAAAGCAGGTGGAACAGTTGTCGAAAGCTGATGGTAAGCCCACGCATTGTATAGACATACAATGCCATTAGGTACAATCCGCTCCACATCTATCATTGTATTAAGCAAGGTATCGGGAACGGCATATATGCCATGACGCAACTTTATCAAGTCGCCACGCTCTTTAGCTCTCAACAGTCGTTTATACTCTGACAAATGAGATATATCTGTAGTGGAGATAGTGCCACCAAGTGCTGCCACTTTACTAATTATATTATTATCCATCTCACATCTAATAAAATGTCATTACTACTGCAAAAATACAATTAATTACGAAAACACGGCAATATTCTACGGATAATTTTATAAAATACCGCACATTTTTGCATGTTTTTATAATTCTATTTGAAGTTTTAGCGGACAGCAATAATTGTATTAACATTCATCAAGATCTTTTCCCAGAAAATATAGAACTATTAATAAAATTGTTTAACATTTATTTTTTAGTCTAAGAAAAATTGTGTAATTTTGTCTTTGGATTATCATGTCTCAATTTCAATATTGTGTCAAGACGAGTTCTTGTAAAAATATCATGAGACAGCTCACGCCGCGTGGAGCATGGCGAAATCGAAAGAAAGATCTATGCGAAGCGGGCTTGGGTGGGACGATAATCCAAGACATATTGAAGGCGTTTACTCGACGCTGTGTTTAAGACGTACCGAATCTTGCAAATTCAAAATCCAGTCTTGAACGTAGCAACGGTAGATGTCCCGGGTGTGATTATATCAATCCCGTGGAGACCTTGTAAGCATAGATAGTGTCCTTTGGGGTGCAATGTAATATGCTGTATAGGTCTCTTTACGGATGCGATTTTCATATCGGCGTGGGCTCTAACGTTGTCTGTTCAACTGGATTTGGCAATGCAAGAGCCTTAGTACGTGGGACGGACAACAGGACGACTCACGCTTTTTTTGTGTCTGTGTATCAAGTCAAGTCTTTGATAAGATACCATCACGATATGGAAAAATATTGCGCCACGTCAGATGTAAAATGCATAGTAGGAGCCGACCGGTCTCCTCTAAGCGCTGGACTTACCTCCAACGCCCTCCCCGAAGTTCGAAAGCCTATCAAATCTACGAACTTACAAACAGGGGTGTCCACCAATAATGTCCAGTTGAAAACATCAGCAGACATAAATAAAGACACAAAAGACACACCCCATTGGTACGCTCTCCGTACCACATACGGCAGAGAAAAGAAAGCATACGACTATCTTCTGAGCAAAGGCGTAGAAGCATTTTATCCTATATTGAAAAGCGTCAAACTTGTTGACGGCAAGCGTATCATTATTGAAGAATCGCGCATTCCGAACATTTTCTTTGCGTATGGCACAGAAGAAGAATTAAAGACTTTTGTTTACGACAACGTAAACCTCCCTTACCTCCGCTTTTATTATCAACATACTCACGTTGGCAACAAGATTGTCAAGGCACCATTGGTCGTACCAGAAAACCAAATGAACAGCCTAAAGATAATTTGTGCTGCTGATTCTGATGATATAATTGCTTCAACAGAAGAAGTGGAGAAATTCAAGACGGGTCAAAAGGTACGGATAATTGAAGGTAAATTCGCAGGCGTAACAGGCATAGTAGCCCGCTACCAAAGCCAGCAACGTGTAGGCATTGTAATCGACGGACTTCTGACTGTGTGTACTGCGTATGTGCCGAGCGCGTTTATTGAGAATAATAATTTAAAACTATAAAATATGAATAGTAAAATTCTAAATTTTATAACTGGAGTAATATGTCTTTTTAGTGTTAGTGGGTTGTATTCATGCAAAAACACTACTCCTACTCCAGAGGATACAAGGTATATTAAAGATTTTCATGTGGCAAATTTTCTTCATTCTGCAAATATGCTTGAAGAAGGTAAATTAGCGTTGTATGTTGATTATTCCACTTGTATCGCCGAAGGCATGAAAACCTCTGCCTTTTATGCAAAGCTAGTTCCGTCTTTTGTAGAAGCTACAAAAACCTTTTATTCAATAAAAGGAGATTCTATAAAGCAAGAAATTCCTGCAGATACATATAATCGCCTTCTGAATATACACGAAGTTAATTATGCGGATTTAAAATCTGCAGCAGAACAAATTGCAAAGGGCAATACAGAAGCTGCACTTCTGACTGATGGCGAATACTATAATCCCACAATAGCTGGTGCCAATCCTAATAATCCATATTTGGCAGACGCTTTTAAAACATGGATGAAAAAAGGACACGATATCTTTATTATCTCTGAGCCTTATATAGAGACCAATAATGGTCTTCAATATAACAAGAAGCGTTTCTATTTTCTTTTCACAGATACAAGGTTGAAGAATAACATATATGACCGTATCGCTCAAACGGCATCTTTAGAACAATTCCCAAATGTTCAGATTTTTCATCTTTCAGCAGACCATCCTAACATTATGGCTGAAGGAAACTCTTCACAGACAAACGATTTGCTTGCTGCAAAAATTGAGCCTTATGGTATTTTTGAGATACAAGATTGGACTTTGGATTGGAAACAAATAGAAAATTATATCATGGGCGCAGTTGATGAACAAACTGGTAATCCACTTTCTAATGGTGATTACGTTATTAAGGGCTTAAAGGTAGATAGAAACTCGTTCGGTGGTTATAAGATTACAGACGTTGATGTGAAAGTTTATGACATGAATATGGCATATATGGACTATTATATGCGAAAAGAGTCTAGAGAAAAAGTAGGCGCTCTTGGTGAAGAACTTCCAGAGTGCCCAAACTTTCTTGTGGTTGATCATAAGGAATTTGAACGACACGGAATGATAAATCTCTATTTTGATGTCATTAATTACAATAATGCCTTCCTTATTGGAAAGCCAAACAATTATTTCAAAATAGATTTCTTCATCACTAAAACAGAAAACGTATTTTCAAAGTATTCTTCCATGTTTACTTTTGATCTTCTTGGGCACCCAGGTATTACCAACAGTTCTGTGGTTACAAGCGTAGAACAATGTCTCGTTGATAAAGATTTGGAGAATCAAATGAAGCACTCCCCTTTCTATACAATTTATATTAAAAGCAATAAATATTAAAAAATATAGGACATATGAGAATAACAACTCTTCCCGCTCTTCAGTCTTTACAGGACGAGACTATGGTTTATGCTGCGATAGTAGGTGCAGTAGCATTAGGTTTTTCATTTTTAGTTGCATCATTGATTGCCTATAAAGGTGGCAATGATCGTTCTTACATAACCCGTAGAATTTGGTATGTAATTATAGGTCTTGCTGCAGTCGCGTTTTTCTACATATACAACGATCTCTTTGTTAAGCCCAATATTACAAATGTAGGTTGGCAAAGTATGTTCTCTGATACAAATTTCATAAGTATCTTTATTAACTTGGGCGTATATCTTGTTGGTGGTATAATTCTCATGTTTACCTTCAGACACAAGAAATTCGGTTCCATTCTTGGTAAAGAAAAGAATGCATAACACAATCTAATTATCACGTGAATATGGCAAAACAGTATTTCGTAATGGGTATCGGTGGTACCGGCATGCGTTGCATTGAGTCCTTGATTCATCTTTGTGCAATGGGCATGTTTGACGATACTGAGATACACCTTTTAGCTCTTGACACCGATAAGAACAATGGTAATTTTTCTCGATTAAAAGAGGTCAAAGAAGCCTATGTTAATGCTAAAAATCTGGATAAGGCAAATCGCACATCATTGACAGATACGTTCTTTTCTGCTGATATAAAATATTATGAGTTCAGCCCTAACTACGAAAAAAAGAGTACCTTCAATGATGTTTTTAACTACGGTAATACCAAGTATAATAATCCTGAGGAGGCAGACTTGGCAGATTTGGTTCTTACAGATAATGTAGAGAACTTTAATTTGCGTCACGGCTATCGTGCACAAACACATCTCGGTTCAATGATGATGTATCACTCGATTATTGAGGCTGCACGTTCGCGTATGGATAATGAGCTTAAGCAGTTCCTTCAAGTTCTTATTCAAGCATGCAATGGTGGTAGCGATCCCAAAGTCTTTATTTTAGGCTCTGTATTTGGAGGAACTGGAGCTTCTTCTATCCCTATTATACCTCAGGCTATTTCTGAGGCTGCAAGTATTATGAGCAATGGTGCAGCTAACATTTTAGGTCGAGCATACTTTGCATCAACACTCTTGACTGCATATTTCAGTTTCAAGGCTCCTTCTGCAGAAGAATTAAAAGACCAAAAGGTTATAGCTACCAGTGACAAATTTGCATTGAATTCCCAGGTTGCAATGATGTTCTATGATGATGATACAACCGTCAAGAATACATATCAGCGTTTCTATATGATGGGAACTGACGGACAGGGTTGGGATCCTATGGTGCGTGAGAAGGACAAGATAACCAAGACGATTACGGGTGGTGGTGAGCAAAAGAATGATTCGCACTACATAGAACTCCTTGCAGCAAGTGCTGCTCTTGACTTCTTTAATTGTGACATAGCCCATTTGAAGGAGAATAAGAGCGCCGGTGAAACGGATTATGTATATCGTGCAGTTGATGGATCTGGCAAGTTTGAATTCAAAGACTTCGTTGGCAACAAGGATAACTATGACAAAGACTTTGCGAAGAAATTCGGCATGCTTATAGCATTCTCTTTCCTCTGCAACGATCCTGATATAGACTTTGTCGAGAGTGTTCGTTGCAATAAGCAGAAGGAAATTACAGGATTCGACGGAATGGATGTAAACCAAGTTGAGTACTTGAAGAAATATTTCAGTCTCTTCAATGTTCGTAAGGTAAATGACGAATTTGCAGAAGGATGGATTCGTCAGATTCATCGTTCTGCTGGTGGTGGCGATAATTTCCTTTTCAACCCTAAGTTGTTTGCATTCCATACTATGAAGGAATTGCACAAATACGATTGGAACAAAAACTTGTATAGGAATGAAGGCATTGGTAAGGATTGGACTTTCTCTGTTGGCTTCTTTGGCTCCAAATTCAATTCTTTTAAGGAAGAATTTATAAAAACGCTACATAACGGAACCCCAACAACGATTACAAATACTGGAGAGCGTTTCTATAAACTCATTTATGATACGCTTTGCAAAATCTATAACATAAACTAATTTGATACGCTATGTCTAAAGCTTTATTGATAAAGAGCTATACAACTCTTACAACCGGCACACAGGGTAATTGGAATGACCTGAACATGGCGTCTTCCTATATCCAGGGAATCCAAACAGGAAAAATTCTTGAAGATGTAAGTGCGGACAAGATTGCTGCACTAATTTCAGGTGTACCTACGCCATGGGCACGAGCAAAGCTTTTTAAGTTTGCGCTTGGAACTTTGGCAAATCCTGATCCTGCAATTTCAAATTCTGGTCTTACCCAGTTCTATGAGATGCTTCACGGAGAGTGGAGAGGTCTCTTAGCTTTGATGGCTTTGTACTCAGATCGCATTCGCATTTCAAAACCTGTAGTCATGAATGCAAAGGGAGGTGATTATGAAATTGCTTCTGCATTCGGTCGTATGCTTTTCAACGACAAGGATATTTGGAGCAATCAGGATGTTCTTGCTAAAGATCCTGATGCACAGCCATACATTCATCTGTTGTATTATAAGGACCAACTTATTGGTGGAACATCACCACTGACAGGTGTTTTTACAGGCGTGAATTATTCAAACCTGAATGGCATGAATGATATTAGCTGGTATAGAAATGGTAAGCTGGAGGATCCAATGCCATATCTCTCACCAGATCAGTTACAGAAGCTCTATCTGTTTGTCAAGAATATTAATGGCAACCTTGATGCTTTCGAGAACAAGGTTAACCAGTTCCGTCAGGATGAGCAGCGAGTAAATATTGATGGCTTCAAGAGCATGAGCCGTGATTGGGAATCTGAAATTCTCCAAAAGGCTCATGGAAATCTGCGCAATATGGGACCAATCCCAACTTATGGTGCTTTGTCTTGTCCATTCAACGTGTTGTTTTGTAGCGATGTTCCTGTATACATGAAGCCAGACTTTACATTTACATATGTCAAAGGAACAGACTATCAGAAGATCGGCGACATCCAGAATCTTCTCAGTTCTGATAGTTATGTACTTGGTTGGGCAGAGGATGCGGAACAACGTCAGAAACGTTCTGAAGCACCTGTTTATTATTTACAGGTAAAGGATCTGCATTCTGGTTCTACATGCTATTTCACTATACCTCTCTCAGAGATGGGTATAGACATTTTCAAGAATCGCTTTGCAGAATTGTTCGATTATAATGCAGGAGGTAATAGCCACATAACTGCTTCAATTAGTGATAATGGCGATATGCTTTCTGTTTCTATGGTAGTTGAGATTGATGGTGAAAGCGTAACACTTAACACTCGTGAGTACCAGATTGAATGGATGGAAGATATGGGACGCGTTATCATGTGGCCAAACTTTGTGTCTGACAGGTGGAATAAGTATTATATGTATACAGAGTTCACTGCTGATGCTAAGAACGGGTTCCAGCCTATTTTCAAGTTCGAAGGAAATATCATCCGTGATGGTAACGAAAAATTCTTTACTCCACAGTATGAGGCAGCACCAAACGAAGAACTTGGGGTACACATCAAACCTTTGATTACATACCCTGCAGGTAAAGTTGAAGACCTTCCAAAGTACAACATTATTGCAGCAGATAAGCCATTTGAAGGTCTTTTAGCCACTGTGCAAAAGGGTGGTCACGATGAGCGTGCTGGTTATCTGATGCTTCGTCATAGCATTATAAAGGATCTGTCTTCTATCGACATGAAGAGTACTGCTGTAGTTGGAATCGATTTTGGTAGTAACAACACTTGTGTTTATTATAATGCAAATGATCGAGGCGCTATGCCAGTTCAGTTTGAGAATAATCGTGCTGTCCTTGTCGGCAATGAGAATGATAACAAGAAGGCCAATGCTGGTAATGATGAACTTTTATTCTTCACAAACTACCCTGCAGAGAATGGACAATTGAAATCATGGTTGCATGAGCATGATTCACGATACAACTGCTACAATCAATCTGAGGAAGTTGCAGGAGGTGTTCCTGTAAATCGTCCAAATGTTGTGGTTCGTGAGATGGATGAATTTGAAATAAAGACTCAGGCTGGTACTCTTCATTATAACATGAAGTGGTTGGACAACCAGAAGGGGCTTGAAAAGAAGCGTGCGTACTTGAAGTCTATTTGGCTCCAGACATGCGCATTCCTTTATAAGAATAAGATTCGTCCCGAAGAAATCAGTTGGAGCCATCCTGGTTCTATGATGGAATCTGATGTAAATGACTATGACAAGATTTTCAACGATTTGCAGAAGATCTATCCAATCACAACAGGTAGAAAGCCAGAGATCAATGAGAGCTATCCTACAGAGGCAGAAGCTGTATGTAGCTTTGCTCTCTCGCAAGATTTCGGTCTAGCTGGCAATAATATGTTCCTTGGTATTGACGTAGGTGGTAGCACGAGCGATATCCTGCTTCTTGGAAAGGATCCTAACAATGGAAACAAGGCAACATTGTTCCGTGAAAGTTCTGTCCGTCTTGCAGCAGGTGTATTTTTCGATGCTGTCATTAAGTCCGAAACATTCCGTCAAGCATTGGTAAACTTCCACGAAAGTAATCAACGTGCGGTTTATGTATCCAATATCCGCGATGTCCTAACAGAAGCCAACAAGGCTCCTTACTACTTGAATAACATTTTTGATCAGTTGAAGACCTTTGATGATTACGAGAATTTCTATGATACAATCAACCGTGATGCTAAATTCGTATTCACAATCCCTGCTTATGTAACAGGTCTGCTATTGTACTATTCTGGTATGTTGATTGGTAAGACGATTAAAGATAATAACTTAGATAATATCGACCGAATTGATATTCTTTCATTTGGTAAGGGTGGACGTATCTTCCACTGGCTCCGCAATTCAGCAGGAAACCGTGCAACTCGAGAGTATTATTCAACCTGCCTCAATGCCGGTGTTCATTGCGTAACAGATGTTGAGTTAACTGTTAAGTATCGTGATGAAATTGAAGTTGACAATAAAGCAGAAGTTGCTAAGGGTCTGTGTGATCCTAAAGATGTTGTCAAGAAACAGAAGGCTGAAGGCCGTGACATATGTGGCGAAATAGGAGTTAAGTATCTTATTCCTGGAGGTAGCATGAAGAGTTTGTCTGTTGAAGATGAACTTACCGGTGACGATTTCTCTGACGATATGGGCAACTTCGATTTCTCAGGAATCACCAACTTTGAGGCATTCATGAATATATTTATCGAGTTTGTTAGCCAGAAGACAAAGCTATATGCTAAGGCTGATAGCGAGTTGCGTGATGATTTGTCTGATCTTCCAAGCAAGATAGCAAGCTTCATTTGCAACAATGATAGAGAATACAAAAAAGCTAAGGATAAAGCGAAGTCAGGTGAAGGTTTCCACTATCATCAGCCAATCATCATCGCAGAAGGAATCTGCTTCCTTAGCACTTTGATTAGAAAAGCTTTTAACCAGTAATAAGTTGGAAGAAATCCAAATAAAATGAAGTCATTAGCTCTATACATAGACAAGTGGTATATTGTCGGTGCTGTAAACACCGACGGTATCACTCGTCTTGTAAATCTACCTAACCGCGAGGATCGCATTTGGCTCTATTTCTATGAAGATGTTGCCAATGACGAAATTTCCTATGGCAAGGGGTTCCAGAGCAAGTTTCGTAACAACGAACCTCACTATTATGGTGATGTATTCTCTTTGATTACTCAGTCTTCGGCCCAATATACCATGTTTAAACGTTCCCAACCAATGAAGGGAATATTTAGGTCTTCAAAGATTTTTGATGATTTACGCAAGGATATGGACGAAGATGGGGATATAACCACCTACATATCATTCTCAAAAGACATTTCTTTGGCTTCACGTCTTCTCTTTATTGAGGAGTTGAAAGAAGAAAGATTTGTTGTACAGGAGAGTGTTGCGCGTATTTGCCATCTGGCTTTGGAATATGCTGCAAAAAAAAGCAACTATACAGAAGATGGATATTACCTTGTTCTAAATGCTTGTAATGAAAATCTTCACTATGCACTCTATCAGAAAACAGATGATCTATTCAATAGAGAGAAGGAAGATGTTCTTGAAGGACTTGGAACCGATGTTAGAAGCCGTGCTTTGATAGAAAATGTAGTTGATTACATTAATGAAAGAGAGTACTTGCTGAAAACAAAGGAAGAACGAGAGTCTGAATATCTGAGAATGAATCAATTTGTAGATGATTGGCTCGTTAAGTTAGCGTCTGCAAGAAGTTATATTCCAGTTGAGCTCACAAACGTAACTTTATCTCGTGACCCTTTTAAGAATTATCCAGTTCCAGTCAAGAAATCAAAGATTGATGAGAGAACTGATAAGATTGTCAAGGACATCATAAACGTAATTGTTCGCTTTGTTAAAGATGCAGGTGTAAGCCATGAACAGATTAAAGGAATATTGTTCTTGGGTAATACATTTACCAACATTCAGTTTAAGAAGGAATTACGTAGCTACTATAATCTTGATGATTGCAAGATGGTAAGTTACAAGGATTCAGACTTGTCATCATTGGTAAGTGCTTACACTTTCATAGATTGTAGTCAGTTCTCTGCTGCACAAAATGTGATGAGAGGTAATGCGGAAGCGGAACTTCGTCGTATCAAAATTGCGGAAGAGGAAGCTGCAGCCATGAAACGCGCTAAGGAAGAAGCTGACGCAAAGGCTGCAATCGAAAAAGAAGCAACAGAAGCAGAGCGTAAATTTAAGGATGCCATGGACATGGGATTTGATGCAGAACGCGAGCATGACTATGATAAAATGGAGGAGTTCTTTAACATTGCTCTTACCTTGCGTCCGGATGATGAAGAGGCAAAGCAAAAACACGAAGAGGCACTCCGTAAGAAAGCAGAATTGTCAGTTCAACAGAATCATTATAAAGATAAGATTCAACAGGCGAAGGCTGCATACGATGAGAACGACTACGAAACTGCAAAATTCAAAGCAGAGGAAGCTCTTAGTTTCATGTCGGACTCAAAAGAGGCATTACGTATTAAAGAGGATTCAATTCGTCGAATTAAGAGCCAGAAAGAACTTGAAAGATATCTTAATCGTGCCGATTTGTTTATTGCACAAAAAGCATATTCTGAGGCTATTCAAGAACTCCAAAAGGCTAAACTTCTCGATGTTGATTATAAGGATATTATTGAGCGCGAGACTCGAATCAAAAAAGAACAACAAGCTACTAATAGCAGAGTAGAGGAACTCTCCAATCAACTTAATTCTGCATTGAATGAAGGTAGATATGATGATGCTATAACCACCTGCAATGAGCTCATAGATGTTGATTTTACCAACTCACGAAAGTGGAGCGCTCGTATTTCAGATATTAACATCACGAAGGAGCGTGCGGTGGAGGACCGGAAGCGTTGGGAAAAACTTGTTAGAGATATTGATTCTGCACAATGGGAAGATGACTGGAGTCGCATTATCACTCTTTGCAAAGAAGCACTTGATATAAAGAACGATCCTGTTATTCGCACAAAGTTAGAGAAAGCAGAAGCTAAGTTTAAGACAGAAAATGAACTTAAAATGCTTGACCAAACTATTGCAGAGATAAAAGATTTGATTCTTGGCTCACACTTTGCTGATGCTGAAAAGAAATTGGCAAGTCTGAGACGTATGAACCTTGACCCATCACGGGAGGCAAAAGTACGAGATCTAAATAGTTTAATCTTCACAAAAGTGGATGAAGCGGAACAACCAAAGGACCCTCAGGGCAATCCACACCCCAAACCTAAGAAAGATCCTTTTGATTGGGACTTTGGCACACCAAGATCCAAGCCTAAACAGGCAAAGCCTGCTACTAAACCTCAAAAGCAAAAATCAAATGACGAATTCTTTGATTCAGCAATAAAGGCAAATAAGCCACTAGAGAAAAAAAGTGTTTCGAAACCATCTGGTAAAATTACGAACGACGATTTTAATTTTTAATACAACAAAACAAAATGGAAGGCGTACAGTTAAAGCGCAAGGTGACCCTCCGCAGAAAGGAGAAGCCAGCAGAATTCACGTTCACAGGTCTTTTGAAAGTAAAGCTCCTGTGGCAGTCGTCAACAGATCTCGATCTTTGCATATTCTTTAAGAAGAAAGATGGAGATGTAGGAGGTGTGTTCTCTTCTGCATTTCGTCAGAGAAAATCTGATCTAGGTTCTCTAACAGAGTTTCCATATATGCTTCACAAAGGTGACGAAGCTGAACCAGAAGCAGGTGGCGAGTCTGTAGAACAGATAAATATTGCAAACCTCAACGAGATTGATACTGCATATATTTGTGTTCTTAATTATGGTAAGGCTATAGAAGGCAAAGAGGTGAATTTCGCACATGATTCTGGCCGTATAGAGATTATGAGTGATAATGGTGACTACTTTGAAGTAGTTATTGATGCAGAACAACAAGGACATGTTTATCATGTATGCTCAATCAAGAATCACGAAGGCGAAAACTCAGTAATGAATGAAGGAGTTGTTATGGATCTAGGTACTGCATTCGATAAGATTCCAGGATTCTCACTTATTTGCGAATAAATCATTATTAAAGTATAACTTATAAATTTTACTATCATGGCAGTAACATTAAAAAAGAAAATTACCCTCAGACGTAAGGGTGAGGCTGCTGACTTCACATTCAGTGGCAAGTTGAAGGTTAAACTCTTCTGGAGTTCTCCGACCGATCTCGATCTTTGCTTGTTCTTTAAGAAGAAGAATGGCGAAGTTGGTGGTATCTTCTCTAACGAGTACCGTGGACGCAAAAGCGATCTTGGCAATCTTAACGAATTCCCATTCATGCTTCACATGGGCGACAACAAGGAGCCTTCAGAAGGTGAGGAAGAGACAGAACAGATCAATGTTGCCAACCTCAACGAGATCGATGAAGCCTATATATGCATTGTGAACTACGATGCTGCAGTAGAAGAAGAGGATGTAACTTATGCAGAAGAAGGTGGCCGTGTCGAGCTTCAGAGCGATTCTGGTGACTATCTCGAGGTTATTGCAGACTCCGCTGATCATGGTCCAATCTACTGTGTTTGCACAATCAAGAATAACGATGGTGTAAATTCTCTCAAGAAGAGTGGCGGTGATGAAAATCATCCTGAAGTTATGGATCTCAGTACTGCATTCGAGAAGATTCCTGGTTTCGAACTGATCTGTAATTCGTAATTATGGTGTCAATTAAGCATAAGGTGACTTTGAAGACTAAGGTAGCTCAGGAGGAAACTCCTGAAGCTATCGAAAGTCCTAAAGTTACTTTGAAGAGAAAACAGCCCAAAACACCTGTAGTTGCTGAGCCAAAGCCAGCTCATGCTCCAACTCAGCCAACAGCAGAGCCAAAGCAAGAGCCCAAGCCCGTATCTCCAACTCCTCAACCGGAGAAAAAGCCAAATACAGGAAAGGTGATTGGTGGTCTCATTGCAGCTGCTATTATTGCTGGTATCTTCTTCTTTATCAATAATAAGGAGAGTGAAAACGGCAATGATAACACTCAAACTGAAGCTATTGCTCAGAATACAGAGAATCAGGATAAGGGTAATAACGCTCTTGCAGCAGAAAATTCTAATGAATATGCTTCTGCTGAAAGCAAAGGTGTATCTGCAAACGGTTCAGAAATGCCTGTTGCTGAAAATACAGACAAATCTCCAGCAAACACAACTTCTTCAGCTAACCATGCTAAGGCAAATGACAACCAGGTTGCAGAACAACCTGCAAAGCGGGAGCCTGCAACTATTGCAGAACCTGCACAGTCTAAACCAGCGGCTACTCAGAATACAAAGCCATCTTCATCTACATCAGCACCTGTAAGTGGTGATGTTGAGGAAAATGCTCGACGTGTTATCCGTGGCGATTTTGGCAATGGTCAGGAGCGTAGGGATAAGTTAGGATCTTCATACTCTGAGATTCAGGGCAAGGTTAATGAAATGTATCGTCAAGGTCTTGTACATTAACCAAAATTTCAAGGAACAGAAAAATGTCTTAGAAGGGGGCGTTACTCATTATGAAAGTAATGCCCCTTTAATAAAAACCATATTAGGCAATGAATATTCGTATCACAATAATGGCATTAGGTCTTCTTACTTTTACCTCTTGCCATCATAGGGACAATAAAGAGAATTCTGTAGTAGAACCTACGCAAGCCCAACAAAAGCTACTTGATGCAGGTTGGACAAATGAAACACCTGATGAAGATATGAGTGAGGATTATGGTGTCAAACCTATTTATGGTATCCAAGACAACTATTTTGATATCGTTATGGGAAGTGGATGCAATGTGGCTGTAAAAATCATGGAATTAGGCACAGACAAATGTATCCGTTACGTCTATGTTGCAGAAAACACAACAACAACTGTTCAAGAAATACCGCAGGGAGTCTACTATTTAAAACTTGCTTATGGATATGATTGGATGGAAAAGGAAACGATTAATGGTAAGCAAGGAAAGTTTACACGTAATGTGTTGTATGAACGGAGTCAAGATACTTTTGACTTTGGAACAAAGAATTCAAGAGAAGAGATAAACTATCGTCTAGATATCAATGTCGTTGATAGTAAGTTGGAGAATAATTTCCAGACGATTACTATCGATGAAAAAGAGTTTATGAAATAAAATGGAACTAATATAACAATGATTCTGTACATAATTCTTGCACTCATATTATGGTTTGTCGTACCTTTGTTTATAGAAGGACATATAAGAAAGAAAACTGATAGAAAAGCTTGGTCAATGTTATCTCGTATTGTTGCTATAACATTGATTTTATTGGCTGTATATAGATTTTTAATTTTATAAAAACTCAGAAAAGACAGCAGTTATTAGAATTTTTGAAGACTTGGTAAATACGGGCAGAATCATACGTACTGGTGATATGCGTTTTATGATTGGATTCATTAAAAAGTACAATTATGAATTTGGGATTATATGAGAAATAGAACTCTATTTTTAATTTTTATACTTTGCTTGTTGTGGACAAATACTTCTGCATTTACGAAGTATGTTACGAATAATCTAAATTTGCGCTATGAGGCAAATACGCATTCGTATATTCTAACAGTAATACCACGAGGAACTGCAGTAACTATAGATGAAGATTGTGATTGTAAGTGGGTCCCTGTTGAATATAATGGATATGTCGGATATATTTCAACAAAGTATCTCTCTAATACACCTGTTCGCAAAACTTACAAACACCGCATAGGCACCTCAGTACGAAAAGGTCGCTATTCTTCATATAACCGAAGAGGTGGTTTACGATATTATACGAACTCATATGGCAACAGAGTTCAATCTCCAACCTATTACAACTCACGACCAGCAGGTGCAACTGCTCTTTGTAGGGATGGAACTTATAGTTTCAGCCAAAGTCGGAGAGGAACATGCTCGCATCATGGCGGAGTGGCAAGATGGTATTAATATAATATATGGATTGTTATAGACTAAAATATTCATGAATATAAGATACAATGGAACAAAAACATCACTACACAGGCTTGACCGATGCCCAGGTGCTCGAAAGCCGCAGAAAGAATGGTGCCAACGTTTTGACACCACCAGAGAAAGAACCTTTATGGAAACAGTTCTTGGAGAAGTTCGGCGACCCCCTCATCATCATTCTGATGATTGCCGGTGCGTTATCGATAGGTATTTCATGCTACGAGTTCTTCGGACTCGGACAGGGTGCTGCCGTATTCTTTGAACCGGTAGGAATATTCGTTGCCATCCTTCTCGCAACGGGGCTTGCCTTCTATTTTGAGTTGCAGGCTGACAAGGAGTTCACGATTCTCAATCAGGTGAATGACGATGAGCCTGTAGAGGTAATCCGCAATGGTAACACAACACAGATTCCTCGTAAGGATATTGTTGTCGGCGACATCGTGATTCTCAATACTGGTGAGGAAGTTCCTGCAGATAGCGAATTGCTTGAGGCTACGTCATTGCACATGGATGAGTCAACATTGACTGGTGAACCGATGTGTGGCAAGAGCGTCGATGAGAAAGATTTCGACAAGGCTGCAACCTACCCTACAAACCATGTAATGAAAGGCACTAAGGTTATGGAGGGTCATGGCATCTGCCGTGTACTTGCTGTTGGTGACAAGACAGAACAAGGTAAGGTATTTGAGGCTGTACAGATTGACGACAGCGTGAAGACCCCACTCAATGAACAGCTCGACGGTTTGAGTGACTGGATAACCAAGGTAAGCTATGGTTTTGCTGCACTTATTGTCATCGGACGTATCATTATGTACTTCGTGACAAATGGAACCGACTGTTTCGGTTCAATGGAGCAGGTCGCTCCGTTCATAGCATACGTTCTTCAGACATTGATGATTGCCGTAACACTTGTGGTTGTGGCAGTGCCGGAGGGCTTGCCAATGGCTGTCACTTTGAGTTTGGCTTACAGTATGCGCCGTATGCTCAAGACCAACAACCTTGTAAGAAAGATGCATGCCTGTGAAACTATGGGAGCAACAACTGTCATCTGTACGGACAAGACGGGAACGCTGACGCAGAATCTGATGAGCGTGGACGAGATGAAGATGTATGGCGATACTCCCAAGGAAGTGCTTGCTGAGGATATTGCCGTAAACTCTACTGCTTCCATTGATTTCTCAGACAAGAGCAAACCGCAGATTCTTGGCAACCCTACAGAAGGAGCTTTGCTTCTTTGGTTGAATAAGAAGGGCGTTGACTATCGTGCGATACGTGAGAGTGTAAAGACTGTTGCGGAGGTGCCATTCTCTACAGAACGCAAGTATATGGCAACCATAGTAGAGTCTGTAGCGTTGAAAGGCAAGAAGGTGCTTTATGTGAAGGGTGCTCCCGAGATAGTGTTCGGTCTTTGCAAAGAAACATCTGTAAGCAAAGAGGATGTTGAAAAGCAACTGACAGAATATCAGAATCGCGCAATGCGCACTCTTGGCTTCGCCTACCAGATATTGAACGATGGTGATAAAGCGATTGAAGACAACAAGATAGTCGCAGACAAGCTCTGCTTCATCGGAATTGCTGCCATCGCTGACCCAGTAAGATTGGATGTACCTTCTGCTGTTAAAGAATGCGTTGATGCCGGCATCAGCATTAAGATTGTAACTGGTGACACTCCTGGAACAGCCAAGGAAATTGCACGTCAGATTGGCCTTTGGAATGATACGGAGGACACAGAGCGTAACATCATTACCGGTCCTGAGTTTGCGGCATTGTCTGATGCGGACCTTCAGGAGCGCATTCTTGACTTGAAGATTATTTCTCGTGCTCGTCCTATGGACAAGAAACGTCTGGTGGAGACCTTACAGAAAAAGAATCAGGTTGTTGCCGTTACTGGTGATGGTACAAACGATGCGCCAGCTCTCCGAGCAGCCCACGTAGGTCTGTCAATGGGTGATGGAACGAGCGTTGCAAAGGAAGCTTCTGACATTACCATTATCGACAACTCGTTCAGCAGTATCGGAAAGGCTGTTATGTGGGGACGTTCGTTGTATCAGAATATCCAGCGTTTCCTCCTGTTTCAGCTGACCGTGAACGTTACAGCTTGTTTCCTCGTTCTCTGCGGTGCTTTCATGGGCACAGAATCTCCTCTTACCGTTACTCAGATGTTGTGGATAAACCTCATTATGGATACCTTCGCAGCTATGGCTCTTGCCTCACTGCCACCATCTGAGAGTGTGATGAAAGACAGACCTCGCGACCGCAATGCGTTTATCCTGAACAAGCCGATGCTTCGAGAGATTATAGGTGTAGGTGGTTTCTTCTTCCTGATGCTGCTCGGAATGCTTTATATCTTCCAGCACGCAGAGGTGAACCAGCTTACCGATCTGCTTCACCTGCAGTTGGGAGCCAAGGGACACGTGTCTACATACGAGCTGACATTGCTCTTCACGACCTTCGTAATGACCCACTTCTTCTATCTCTTCAATGCCCGAGCATTTGAGACTGGTCGCAGCGCTTTGCATTTCAAGGGATGCAATGGTTTGCTTACGATTGTGGCAATTATCCTTATAGGTCAGATTGCAATGGTTGAAATACCTGGTTTGCAGCAGTTCTTCAATGTTGAGGGATTGAAACTGATAGACTGGGTGATAATCATCATTGGTTCTTCATTCGTACTTTGGGTACGTGAAATCTGGCATCTGTTGACAAAGAAATAACATTTCTGATGGAACTACATAAGGAATATTGTGTGGTTTCATCCCTCTGAGCTACATCACGCTACAACTTCAAGATGGAACTACATAAAAATTTTGTGTGGTTCCATCTTTATTTTTTTAACTATGGATATCTACTAAAATCAAGTACGTAAAAAAATCTGCCATATCTTCCAGAATTGCTATATGGTGCTCATTATCAATATTATAAAGGCTGGAAGATATGGCTGAGAAGGGGGATATCTACCAGCATATCTACCAGCATATCTGCCAGCCTATCTTCCAGCCTGAACGGGCTATCTGCCAGCCTACTGCCCTACCCTCTTCACAAGATAGCGCGTGCAGGTTTCGCACTTGCGGCGGTGCATGCCTGGCATGTTGGCGAGCTTGCGACCGAAGGCGATGAGGGTGTTGGCTTTTAGGGAGGAACCGACCTTCTGCTTAATGACGTCGAAGATTTCGGCGGTGGAGAGCCACTCGGCGGCGGGGTCGAGCGGATCGGCGGCGACGGAGAAGCAGAGACTGAAGTATTGGTCGGCGGGTTCCTGTATCTCGTAGCGTCGGTTCCAGAGCATTATCTGCTCGGTCTCTGCCTTGTCGAACCAGCTGCGACGACCGTTGCGCAGGAGCTGCAGTGCCTGGGCGAAGAGCTGACGGTGGTCGGGCACGCAACTGGTGTCGATGGGCGCGGTTAGCTCGATGCCGATGAAACGGCGATTGCCCGAGGGGTCGGCGAGGATGTCGGTCATGTTGCTGGTGGCGATGAACGATGCTTTGCGAGGTAGTTCCTCGATGTGGGTGCCGAACGGGCGTTTCACTTTTACCGACGGCAGCTGAATGATGTTCTTCAGAAAGCCTTGCTGCACACGTGGCGAGATCTGGTTGAACTCGTCGAGGTTGATGAGCAGTTGCTGCGACATGGCGAGCATCACCTGGCGACGATCGGAAAGGGCAAGGCTGTCGGTGTAGCCCCACTTCAAAGCATCGGGCAGCAGGCGACGGCAGAACGTGCTTTTGTTGTAGCCCTGTGGCGAGATAAGCAGTGGTGCAACGCTGTTGCCGTAGAGTCGGGAGGATTGGTTTTGCCACTGGCTAACCATGGCGAGCAGCCACGTGGTGAACCACTCGCGCCATAGCGGTGTGTCGGTTGGCACGGTGCGGGCGAGGTCGCCGATGTGGTCGTGTCCGTCCCATGCGCCTTCGCACTCGGCGAGGTAGTCGCCGACGGGGTCGTACTGGCGAACGTAGTCGGAGTCGATATAGTTGCGTATGTCGTTCTGACTCACCTCGATGCCTTCGCGCTGCACCTCAAGAATGATGCGTCGGCGCGTGCGCGAATCGAGTGGTTCGAAGCTGCCGACTGGACTGTCGACGGGGCGATACTCGGTGCAGTTCATAACGGTGTTGTAGCGAAAGGCGTAGTGCGTGATAAGGTAGTCGATCATGCGGTCGATTGGGCTTGGTGCGGTTGTTTCGTTTTTCATGGTTATTGGTGTTTTGTGTTGTTGTTATAATTCTCACGCTGCGACAACTTTATTGCCACGCTACGGCAACATGATTGGCACGCTACGGCAACATGGTTGTTGTGCTACGGCAACATGGTTGTTGTGCTACGGCAACATGGTTATCGCAGAGCGAGAATAATGGGAAAAGGGTAAAAAAAACTACAGAAAGTCGACCTCTTCTGTCGAGTTATCAAATACTACGTTCGTGTAATCGTACTGTGAGAAGAGCTGCTTTATCCACTCTTGCTGCTCGGGCACAAGCTTAGACTTTCCATAATGATAGCGATAGTACATACTTGTTCCGCCGAAGTATTTCCTCATCAGTAGGCGCAAGTTTGAGGCATCGCGTAGTTTCACATCTTCAAACAGCTGCTTAAATCCTGATGCCAAGCGCACCATACGCACTGGTTTGAAGTGGTCGCACGAACCGTCTGCCCGCAGGGCTGTGGGAAAAATCGCATTACCCTGCGTGCGTGAGGAGTCGAGTGCGACGGACGAGCGAAAGTGTATGCACTCGTTGCAGCGTTTGCAGTTGGAATTGAAGCAATAGGGCCAGTTGTTTGGGATGTTGCTGCGCTTGATAGCAGCGTCGTTGATGTTTGTGTTTTCCATTGTACTTTGTTTTTTTAGTTTATAGTGTTTCTAAAATTGCTTGCAAAGGTATAATATTGCGCAAGCGTTGTCAAGTTTTTTCAGAAAAAAGTTTTTTCGAGACTGGAAGATAGAAGGTCTTGAATGGAAGAAAGGCTGGAAGATAACTCGTTTTTAAAGTTATCTTCCAGCCTTTAATATGCTGATAATGAACCGAATGTGGCAAAACTGGTAGATATGGAGGATTTTTTCGCGTATTGAGGTATAATGTAGGAGGCTACGGCATTCTTGCCATAGTCAAAACCTATATTCTAGCTGCGTGGGTATGGCAGGATGCCATACCCTCCTACATAAGTTTCAAAACTCACAACTGAACAACTCAACACCTCAACACATCAACATCTCAACATCTCACCACCTCAACATCACTTAATCTTGTCGAAGCCCTCGCCGAAGACACCCTGGCAGAATGTCTGCGAAACGACGGCGTCGGGGTCGATTGCCTTGATTACGGCGAACACTTCCTGCGACTCGTACTTACGCGTGAGGACGATGAGCACATCTACATCGTTCTTGCTGTACCAGCCCTTACCCTCGATGAGTGTCACACCGCGACGCACGTCGGTGTTGATAGCGTCGGCAATCTCCTGATACTTCTTCGAGATGATGAGGAACTGCACCGTCTGGCGTGAGCCATTGATGACATAGTCGCAGACGATGGTGGCTACGAGCGTGAAGGCTACACCGTAGACGATGGTCTCGGTGCTGCGGAAGAGCAGGTAGGATGAGCAGATGATGGTGCAGTCGACGAACTGCATGGCGCGTCCGAAGCTCATGTTGAAGTACTTGTTGAGCAGCACGGTGATGATGTCGGTGCCACCGGTAGAGCCATTATGCGAGAAGACCAGACCCAAGCCTGCACCGCCCATCGCACCGCCAATGAGCACGTGCATGAACTTGTCCTCGCCTGCCGTGATGATTGGGTGAGCCTCGAAGAACGGCTGAAGCACACCGACGAAGAATAGCAGTATGCCCACGCCGGTTAAGGTGCGTATGATGAACTGTAGGTTCAGTGCCTTGAGGGCAATGAGCAGCAACGTACAGTTGATTACGGCAAGCGAAATCCATGTAGGAATCTCGGTTGCATAGAAAACAAGTGCTGCAATACCTGACGCACCACCCATAACGACTTTCTCGGGCAAGATGAACGCTGTGTAACCAACAGAATACGAAAGGATGCCGAGCATGATAAAAACAAGGTCCTTCATGTTACTCTTGGTGCGCGACTTCATCACCGTTGTTTTAGCTTCTCCCATAATTAGCAATTTTAAAAGAACAAAGCCATAGCCCCCAAGGGCGTATTGCCTACTTTTGGGCTATGGCTTTGAGCATTAGAGTATTTGATTTTAAAGTTTTATTTACACCTTATTACTTAGCGTAAGCTACCGAACGTGTCTCGCGGATGACTGTGATCTTCACCTGTCCCGGGTAAGTCATCTCGGTCTGAATCTTGTTGGCAATCTCGCCTGAGAGTTTCTCTGTCTCCTTGTCGTCCATCTTGTCGGCACCCACGATTACGCGGAGCTCACGACCAGCCTGGATGGCGTATGTCTTTGTTACGCCTGGGTAAGACATAGCGATTGCCTCAAGGTCGTTGAGACGCTTGATGTAAGCCTCTACAATCTCGCGGCGTGCGCCTGGGCGTGCGCCAGAGATAGCGTCGCAGACCTGAACGATCGGAGCGAGCAGCGTGTTCATCTCCATCTCGTCGTGGTGGGCACCGATAGCGTTGCAGATATCGGGCTTCTCCTTATACTTCTCTGCTATCTTAGCGCCATAGAGTGCGTGCGGCAGTTCGCTCTCCTCGTCTGGCACCTTACCGATATCGTGGAGCAAGCCAGCGCGCTTTGCCTTCTTCGGGTTCAAGCCGAGCTCGGCAGCCATAACAGCACAGAGGTTGGCTGTCTCGCGAGCGTGCTGCAAGAGGTTCTGACCGTAAGACGAACGATACTTCATCTTGCCGACGATGCGGATAAGCTCCGGATGCAAGCCGTGGATGCCGAGGTCGATGGCTGTGCGCTTACCAGTCTCGATTATCTCGTTGTCGAGCTGCTTCTTCACCTTTGCCACTACCTCCTCGATGCGTGCCGGGTGGATACGTCCGTCGGCTACGAGCTGATGGAGGGCAAGGCGACATACCTCGCGACGAACGGGATCGAACGCTGAGATGACGATTGCCTCTGGTGTGTCGTCTACCACGATTTCTACGCCGGTAGCTGCCTCAAGAGCGCGGATGTTGCGACCCTCGCGACCGATGATGCGACCCTTCACCTCGTCATTGTCGATGTGGAACACCGACACGGAGTTCTCGATAGCGGTCTCGGTTGCTACGCGCTGTATGGTCTGGATGACGATCTTCTTTGCCTGTGTGTTGGCGTTGAGCTTAGCCTCGTCCATAATCTCGTTGATGTACGATGCGGCATCGGTGCGAGCCTCGTCCTTAAGGCTCTCTACGAGGCGGTTCTTAGCTTCCTCTGCGCTAAGACCAGAGAGTTCTTCGAGTTTCTCGCGCTCCTTGGTCTGCATTTTGTCGAGTTCGTCCTGCTTGATGGCGAGGAGTTTCTTCTCGTTGTCGATGCGCTGCTGAGACTGCTCTACCTCCTGCTTGCGACGTCCGAGTTCTTCCTGACGCTGGTTGAGCGATATCTCGCGCTGCTTCAGGCGGTTCTCGCTCTGCTGTATCTTCTGGTTGCGCTGCTGCACTTCCTTCTCCAGCTCCGACTTCTTGTTGAGGAACTTCTCCTTCACTTCGAGGAGTTTCTTCTCCTTCACTACTTCTGCCTCCTTATTGGCGGCTTCTACCATTTCATTATATTTTCCTTTTATCACGTAACGGAAAATAGAATAGCCTACAACGCCACCTGCTATAAGTGCCACTAAGGCTGTAATGAATATCTCCATTTTTTAAGTTATTATTTGTTAGTTATTATTTGTTAATGTTTATTTGCAGTTTGCGATGGTAAAGATACAATCTCAAGACGCGACGCTACACACCTTATTATATATGGTGGGCAGTCCGCCCCTCAACATCTCAACACCTCAACCCCTCAACACCTCAACATCCCAGCACCTCTTCTATCTCCGAGGTGAGTTTTTTGATGATGTCGTCATACGGCTCGGTGTTGTTACGCGACTTCTCCATCTCGTAACGCAACGCTATCTCGATGAGTGCCATATAAAGGATTTCCTTGTCGTTCTTAGGACCTTTATATCGCTCGGCATAGGTGTTCATAGTCTTCGTTATCAGACTGGCGGCATCGCGGTAGAGCGGTTCGTCTTGCGGACGGATATTCACCGGCATGTCTGTGTCGTAGACGTGGAGCCTTATGCGTAGTTTCTCTGTTGATTGTTCAGCCATCGTGAAGTTGTTTTTAAGGCGCAAGAATGGTTATTCTTGTTTCTCGTTGACGAGCGTTATGCACTTATCAACATCGCGTATGAGTTTTGCAAGACGCTTCTGCGCCGACTGCATGTCACCATCGGTGATCTCAACCATTCGTGCCAATTTTAGACTTTCGTAGTCGTTGCGCTGTTGCTGCAGCTGAGCCTCGAGCTTCGCAATACGTTCTTGCTGCTCTGCCACCTGACGACACAAGTCTTCGTTCTGCTTCGTTACACTCTGGTACTGCAGAATCATTTGCCTGACACGCGTCGCAAACTGGTTGATAGTTTTCGATTCAGCTTCCATATACAGCGTTTTGACTATTGGCGTATATTTACTACGCCACAAAATTATATTATTTTTACGAATATGGCAAAACTATTACGAGTTTTTTAATCTGGCGAAACGTGTTTTACGCCAGAACATGCCACATTACTTCTTCTGTCCGTCGTCTGCGCCAGCCTTCGGCTCCTTCTTGGCAAGCATCACCACCTGGAACACAAAGTCGGTAATCCACTTCTGCGAGAAGCCCAAACGCTGGTCGTACTGGCGTATAGCCACAACTGCCTTCATCACGGCAGCATCGCTATAATCGTTCTTTGTGAAGATGTCAGCTACGGTTTTCTCGGTCATTTTGTAGATGGCGTTCTTAAAGAACGAGGGCAGGCGGAGCTTGAACTTCATAAGGTTGCCCATGAGCATCATAATGTCCTGTGTGAAGTTCTGGAACTGAATGAGATACACCTGCACATCCTGCAGCTTGCGGCAATTCTTGCGGATACTTGCATCCACTTCTTTAAAGAAGTTGTCGTCAACGCCGTATATGTCGCGCAGCATCTTGCGACATGCACTCTTCTCACCAACACCGAGTTTGTTATTCACTGTCGGAACGTGGAGCGTCGACTTGAACACACGCAGGTCGGGGAGCATTGCAAGGTTGGCAATACCTACGTTTGCAGCTATTGAGGCCTGGAAGTAAACACGCACAAGCTGCATGTAGTTTTCCATACCATTCGCTTTATCGTTATCAGCTTTCTTTCCGAATAGTTTTGAAAAAAATCCCATAAAATATTTAATTTATTTATTACATCAAATCAGCACACGTGTCAGTTTTACATCCACGATGCCAACTTAAACTATATTATGCAAAATTACAAATAAATTACATAACCGCCAAGTAATGCCGACTTTTTTCTTATTTTACGAATTAAGGTTTCAAAAATCAGCAGATAAAAGCATATTTTCTGACTTATTATTATTAACTTTGTGCACTTTATATTTATATCAATAGAATATTGTTGAACAATTAAAGCATTTAACAAATATGAAAGGTATCGTTTTAGCCGGCGGTTCGGGCACACGCCTCTACCCCATCACCAAAGGTATTAGTAAGCAGCTCATACCTATCTTCGACAAACCGATGATATACTATCCTATCTCAGTGCTCATGCTCGCTGATATAAAGGAGATCCTGATCATATCCACCCCCACCGACCTGCCAGCCTTCAAGCGTTTGCTTGGCGACGGTAGCGACTTCGGTGTACACTTCGAATATGCAGAGCAGCCCTACCCTGGCGGTTTGGCGCAGGCGTTCATCATCGGCGAGGAGTTTATCGGTGACGACAGCGCGTGTCTCGTGTTAGGCGACAACATATTCTACGGTGCGGGCTTCACCAAACTGCTGCGCGAAAGCGTGCAGAACGTCGAGCGCGACGGCAAGTCGACAGTATTCGGCTACTATGTGAACGACCCAGAACGCTACGGTGTGGCTGAGTTTGACGCAGAGGGCAACTGCCTCAGCATCGAGGAGAAGCCAGAACATCCGAAAAGCAACTACGCCGTGGTGGGACTCTACTTCTACCCGAACAGCGTGGTAGAGATAGCCAAGAACATCAAGCCAAGCGCACGTGGCGAACTTGAGATAACCACCGTCAACCAAGAATACCTGAAACGTGGCGAGCTGAAAGTGCAGACACTGCAGCGCGGATTTGCATGGCTCGACACTGGTACACACGACTCGCTGTCGGAAGCAAGCACCTTCATCGAGGTGATTGAGAAACGCCAGGGACAGAAGGTGGCTTGTCTGGAAGAGATAGCATTCAAGAAGGGATGGATAACCAAGGAAAAACTCGTAGAGGTGGCACAACCGATGGTGAAAAACGAATACGCCAAATACCTGCTGCGACTCGCTGAAGGCAAGTAACACCTAACACTAAACGAAACTCAAACAAATAAGCAAACGTAACAAACACGCTTTAGATACACAACGCAAAGAAAAGAAAATGGAAGAGAACATCAACCAAGGAACAAACAACGTACAACAAGAACTCGAGGAGAGCTCTTCATTCAACTTTAGAACCATCTTCACAGCACTGGTTCTGAATTGGCAATGGTTCGTACTCTCGATTATCATCTGTCTGAGCGCAGCTGCCATAAAGTTGCGCTACGCCACACCAATATACCAATCGTACGCAAAACTGCTCATCAAAGAAGATGAAGACAACGGACGACATGGTAGCAGAAGCTATATCGCCAATTCGACAACACTCGGCATAATAAGCAACTCTACTGGCATCGATAACGAGATGGAGATACTGAAATCGTCGACACTCGCTTGCGAAGCCGTAACCGAGTTGAAACTCTACACCGTGTACACAATGGAAGGACGCATCAAAGACCACCTTCTGTACAAGAACCAACCCATCAACGTAGACCTTGACACTGCCCACATCGCAACATTGCAGATGCCTATCCAACTCACCATTGGCAAGGAGGGCGACAAGCTGCGTGTTGTGGGTTCGTACACCTATGTACCAGAGAACCCAGACAAGCCATCGAAGTGGTACTCCATCGACCGCACCTTCGAGAGTCTGCCGGCAACTATCAACACAAGTGTTGGCGCAATAACACTCTCCAGCAACTCCGGTATCCAGCTGCCTGCCAACCGTAAGGAGTTCGTGACTATCTATCCGCCGAAGATGGTTGCAGGCAAGTATAGCGGTTCGCTCGATGTCAGCCAGTTGTCGAAGAACACATCTATCGCAGGTCTCACCCTTACCGACGAGATACCACAACGTGCCAACGACTACCTCAGACAGCTTGTCTTCAGCTACAACAAACAGGCTAATGAGGACAAGAACGAGATAGCCATGCGTACAGAGCTGTTTATCAACTCGCGTCTGGAGAAGATAAACACCGAGCTGGGCGCAACAGAGGGCAATCTGGAGGCAACAAAGCGCCAGTATAAGATCGTAAGCCCGGAGGCGACTGGAGCCTTAGGCTACACGAACACCGACTCGTACACACAGAAGCTTGCCGATATGGACATGCAGATAGAGCTGCTCCGCAGCCTGCAGGAGTACATCAACGACCCAAGCAACAAGTATCAGACACTGCCGTCGAACGTGGGTCTGAGCGACGCAGCCGCCTCTACGCTCATCAACGACTACAACAAGATTGTGATGGAGCGCAACCGCTTGCTGCGCAGTGCCAACGAGAACAGCCCAACAATCACTCCGCTCACCGCACAGCTCGACGACCTCTCGGCAAGTATTCGCCGCGCAATGGCTCAGGTGCAGCGCAACGCAAAGATACAGCGCAACTCCATACTGCAAGAGTACAATCGCTATTCGAGCATGATCTACTCGACGCCCGAGCAGGAGCGCGTACTCACACAGATTGGACGTCAGCAGGAAGTGAAGTCGGGTCTGTACCTCATGCTTCTGCAGAAGCGCGAGGAGAACTCTATCTCGCTTGCTGCGACAGCCGACAAGGGTAAGCTCATCGACAACCCGGTATCTTTAGGAAAGATTAGTCCGAAGACATACATGGTTCTGCTCATTGCCTTAGTATTAGGCATTGCTATACCTGGCTGTATCCTGTTCCTCATCAACTTCTTCCGCTACAAGATAGAAGGACACGACGACGTGGCACGTCTCACCGAGTTGCCTATCATCGGCGACGTAGCCGTTGCCAACGAGTCGGTAAAGACAAAGGCTGACATCGTGGTGCATGAGAACAAGAACAACGTCATGGAGGAGGTATTCCGCTCGATACGTTCGAACATTCAGTTTATGCTGAAGGAAGACCAGAAGGTCATCATGTTCACCTCTACCACCTCGGGCGAAGGCAAGACGTTCACGGCAGCCAACCTTGCAGTAAGCTTCGCGCTGCTGGGCAAGAAGGTGCTGGTCATGGGTCTTGACATCCGCAAGCCACGACTCACCACACTCTTCGAACTGAACAAGGAGAAGATAGGCATAACAAACCTGCTCGTGCACGAAAATCCGACACGCGAGGAGATACTGGAGAACATCACCAATTCGGGAATCAACCAGTACCTCGACATCATGCCTGCAGGTCCTATCCCACCAAACCCTGCAGAACTTGTGTCGCGCGAATCGCTCGACAAGGTGTTCGCAATACTGCGTAAGGAGTACGACTACATCATCGTGGACACGGCACCTGTGGGTCTCGTCACCGACACGGTGGTGATTGCACGTATAGCCGACCTTACTGTATATATGTGTCGTGCCGACTACACTCCGAAGTCGAGCTTCGAGCTCATCAACTCGCTCAGCAGTCAGAAGAAGTTGCCACAGATTTGCATCGTCATCAACGGCATCGATATGTCGAAGAAGAAGTATGGCTACTACTACGGCTACGGCAAGTATGGCAAGTACGGACGCTACGGCAGATACAGCGGTTACGGAAGCAAGTATGGTGGCTATGGAAGCAAGTATGGTGGCTATGGAAGTTACGGAAGTTATGGCAGCACATATACCTCTTATGGTGCTTACGGCAACTACAGCGATAGCAACTACGGCAACAAGAACGATGACTCTATAAAGCGTAAGAAGTAAAATGGTTATAGCAGTTGACTTCGACGGCACTATCGTGGAGCACAAATACCCTGCCATCGGCAGGGAGCTGCCCTTCGCCACGGAGACGTTGCGTATGCTGATACGCGACCGCCACAAGCTGATATTGTGGAGCGTGAGGGAGGGGCGGTTGCTGGAGGAGGCAGTGGAATGGTGCAGGGAGCGCGGCGTGGAGTTCTACGCCGTGAACCGCGACTACCCGGAGGAGCGCAGGGAGCACGAGACGTTCTCGCGCAAGCTGAAAGCCGACCTCTTCATCGACGACCGCAACATAGGGGGTCTGCCCGACTGGGGTACTATCTACCAGATGGTGAGAGAGCGGAGCACGTGGGAGGAGGTGTTGGCGCAGCGCAACAGCAGCTTTGAACAGACGGAGGCTCCGAAGCGCAAGAAGAAGTGGGGCATCTTTTAGGTTGGGTGCACTCTGAACGAAGAACATTGAGGTTTGTCTATATAAGGACTTACAAACAAAAAGAAAGACCATGCCGGAATACCGACATGGTCTTTTTCGTTAAAACATCTGTTAGATTATATCATTACTACTACATTGTCTTTCTACTCCAGCACCAACACATGGCTTGTGCCGTCCTGCGGTGTGAAGACGTTCAGACCGATCTTCATCAGATAGTCTCCGCTGTACTGCTTGCCGTTGCACTCCAAGTCTGACTGCTTGCCTGGCATGAGGTTTGTCTCCTTCACGGTGTACATCTTTGCGGCATCAAGACCCTGCAGCTTCACGTTCTGCTGCGGCTCCTTATAGCGCGGATGCAGGTCGTAGGCGAAGAGCACCGCACGCTGCTTGTCCTTGCTCACGTAGTTGATAGCGCAGTGGCTGCCTTCGTACGGCGAAACAAGACGATACTGGTCGCCTTCGAGAATCATCGGCTTCATGCTGTTATAGTTCTTTACAGCCTGCTGCACAAACTTGTAGTCGTCGGCAGAGAGCGACTTGAGGTCGATGTCGAATCCCAACTTGCATGAGCTGCATACGTCGGTGCGGAACTTTACGGATGTGTTCTTGTTCCAGTTGGTGACGTGCGAGCCCATTGTCTTTGTGGGGAAGAACTTCGAGAGACTCCACTGGATGTAGATGCGCTCGTACGGGTCGGTGTCGTCAGAACACCAGAACTCTGTGAAGTATTTGAGCATCTCGTAATCCATACGTCCGCCACCGCCAGAGCAGAGCATCATCGGCAGATTAGGATACTTGTTGTGGATACGTGTGAGAACATTGTAAATGCCACGAACGTGGTCGATGTAGAAGTTGCCCTGATTCTGCTTGTGGTATGGCGAGTAGATATTGGTTATCACGCTGTTGCAGTCCCACTTGAAGTAAGCCACTTCCGGATTCTCGGTCATGATGCGGTCGACGATGCCGAACACATAATCCTGCACTTTAGGATTAGAGATGTCGAGCACGAGCTGGTTGCGATAGTAATATGTGTCGCGCTGCGGCTGTAAGATGACCCAATCAGGATGCTTCTCAAACAGTTCGCTCTTCGGGTTCACCATCTCCGGTTCAATCCATATACCGAACTTCACACCAGCCTTCTTTGCGTCTCTGACGAGGCCAGGTATACCCTCCGGCAACTTGCTCTTTGTAGCCTCCCAGTCGCCCAGTCCGGCGTGGTCGTCCTTGCGCGGATACTTATTGGCGAACCATCCGTCGTCGAGCAGGAACATATCCACACCAAGATCCTTGGCATCCTTCATCAGTTCGGCAAGACTCTGCTGGTTGAAGTCGAAGCCTGTATTCTCCCAGTTGTTCAGGAGCGTGAGACGGTCGCCCGTGCCCATGTTCACCTGATGCTGACGAGCCCAGTCGTGCAAGTTGCGCGAAGCCTCGCCCATACCGTTGTCGCTCATCGCGAAGATGAACTCAGGAGTGGTGAACACTTCGCCTGCCTTCAGTTTATAGTCGGAAGCGTAAGGATTGATGGCAGGAATGACGCGCAGCGCGCCGACGTTGTCCACCTCAAAGGTGAAACGGAAGTTACCTGGCCATCCTATCGTTCCGAGCATCACCTTTCCCTCGTTCTCCTTAGCAGGCTCGTCGAAGCCCAACTCGAAGAAAGGCTCAGCATGCATAGCGGCGCGTGTGCCGAGCTTTGTGTCGATAATCTTTTTGCCCGTGCTCAACTGGGTTGTCTCGGGCTGACCTTCCTTAGCCCAGTCGCTGTGATAGTTAGTGAGATAATACTTTGAAGATTTGAAGTAGAGCATCGTAGAGCTGTAGCGCCAGAGTGTGATGGCAGACTTCTCCTTGTGAGAGATCTCGCTCCATGCCTTTATCACATTCTCCTTCGGATAAGCCACATAGTGGAGCTTCACTGTCAGCGGATACACTTTATCCTGAAGTGTGATGACTGTCTCAGTGCCGCCCTTCACAGCCTTCTGCTCCGACGACTTATAATAGAGATATGTAGTCATGTTGCCGTCGGCATGTGTAACGGCTACAGCCGGTTCGAAGTAGTCTTCAGCGCCGGAAGTGGCGTACACCTCATGGCCGCGCTGGCACACAGCACCGTCGGAAGCGGCATAAACATCCCACTTAAGGTTCTCGTAGTCGGCAGGATTCTGCAACTTATCGCCGAGATAGACCTGATAAAGACGGCCTTTTGGCGACACTTTCATCACGAGGTCGGTCTTTTCGGTAGACACACGGATGATTTCTTGAGCGAATGTGATGGCAGAAGTCATGCACATTGCTGCGATTAGCATAATAGTTTTCTTCATTTTCGTATGGTTTTTTATTAGAATTTGATGCTTGCGTTGAACTCTACGGTGAACGGGCGGAGATAGTTGCCGCTCATATACTTGCCGGCATACTTGCCTGCCTCATCCTTTGTGATAAGTTCCGAACCGCTGATTGTGCCCTTGGCACCCTTCTCGTTGAAGATGTTAATGACGCTGACACCGAGACTCAGATTCTTGTTCACATTCCAGTTGACACCACCGAATGTCTCCCAGTGACCGTTGAAGTAGAGTGCCTCCTGAAGGTTGGCGTATGTCTTGCCGAAGTAGCGGAAACTGAGCCAAGCACTGAGGTTCTTCGTGATGTCGTATCTCGGGTCAAGCTCAATGAGCACCTGCGGAATCTCCTTCACAATCTTGTTGTTGGCATTCACGCTCATAGTCTGACCGTCGCTGAACGTAACGCTCGCATTATAGTTCTTGTAAACTGGCTTCTGATAGGTGAAGAGAGCGTGCATGTGGAAGTTCTTGAACGGGTTGATTTCGGCAGACGTTGTCCAACCCAATGTCTGGATGTTGTAGATGAGCAACACGGTCTTGCCCTCAGAGGTACCAGGCTTGGTGAGGTTCTGCTGGTCGATATTGTTCGACTTTGAGATGTATGTCACCATCGACGAGAGGTCGAGCCATGAGTTCTTGTAGAAGATACCACCGCGAACCAACGGAATAGTCACGCGCTTGTACTGCTCCTCCGTAGGACCGGTGCCGGCATACTCGCTGATGCGCGGGAAGCGTGTGGCGATGGTAGCGTCGGCAGTAAGACCGAACTGGTTTGTTATGTTGTATGTCATCTGCAAGGTGGCAGCATAGTTGAGCTTGTTCTTCGTAACATTGGCTGGCGCGATGCTATGCTCTGTGGCTACGATAGATCCGTCTGCGGCTGTAGAATATGTATTGAAGTTGCCGAGATGGAAGCCACGGAAACGTGACGCAGAAATCTGGTATGCCGACATACGATAGTATTCGAGACGTCCGCCGTAGAACAGCTTGAACTTGGGAGTGATGCGCCATTCGTCGGTGAAATAGAGAGCGAGTTTGTTCTCCGAACCCTTTGTATATTCAGGACTAAGCTCGTTGTAGCCGAAGGTTTCAAAGCGGTGTGCAGTCTGCGTAGGGTCGAGCGGATTGACGTACATCTGGCTCAGCGTACGAGGATAAGCCTCAACGGTGCCCGCCCACTGGAACGAAGACGAATAGTAGTTGAGATGGTAGTACCACTCGTTCAAACCAATCATCAGTTTGTGGTTGTTCAGTTGCTTGCTCATCTCAGTTGTAAGGAGGGCGTTGCTCACCTTACCGATGTGCAGCCAAGTGCGTCTGCCTTCGATGAGTCCGCTATAAGCCGAACCGTCTGAAAGCTGGTAGCCGTCAGCCTCAGCAACCTCAGAGATGGTGCTGCCGCCGTAGTCTACAAAGTTGGCGCGCGGAGCGTTCATATACTTTGCGTTCAACTTCCACAACCAACCGTTGTCAAACTGATACTTGCTCACCAAAGCCACCTCATTGGCACGGTTATCATTGCCGTCGGTCATGTTCCAAGTGTCCATCTTGCCGGTCTTGGTGTTCAGATAGCTGAACGAACCCTGACGCTGCACGTATGAATCCATACCTGGGTCGAAACCAGCAAGTTTCTTTATGCTGCCGTCGCCAGCGTAGATGAACGGAGCGGCATTGGCGAAGTTGCCGGGGTTCTTGCTATTCGAATATTTATATAATAAAGAAATGTGACCTTTGCCGCCGTTCAGTATGCGCGTAAGACCCAAATGGTAAATCTGCGTGCGGTCGGCGTAGTCGGTGAAGCGCAGTTTGAAGCTGCCCGGATCGAAGTTCTGATACATTCCGGCGGTGTAGAGCCAGTTGTTGCCGATGCCGCCAGAGAGGTTGAGGTCGAAGTTCTGCATACCGAAGTGGTTAGCCTTATAATTGAGTTTGCCGCTGAACTTCTTCTCGCCCAACTCGCTGAAAGCCGACACAGCATAAGCGATATTGCCGGTCTTGATGGCACTCTCCGACGGAGTCATAAGGTCGGTGCCTTTCAGCGAAGCGTCGCTGCGCCAGTGGGCAGAGAGTTTGTGCACGGACGACGAATAAACGGCAGGCAGTCCGTTCTCGTATACCGTTACGTCTTCGCTCGGCAAGCCAATCTGAATCTCGCGCGGTTTGTTAGCGTCAGAAGCGTTGAGCATCACGTTGCGCTCTTCCTTCTTCTGCGGTTCCGAATCGTTTGTTGAATTATTGTCTGTATGCGTCTGTGCATACATGCCCGTAGAGGCAGAAGCCAAGAGGGCGAATGAGAATGTTTTAAGTTTTAGGTTCATATCCGTTGTGTGTATGTTTACGATTGCAAAGTTACAAGATATATCGACTGATTGTATGTGTGCGTAAAATGAAAGTAGACATAAATTAAGGCATAAAAACTTATAACTTATTATATATCAGAATGTTTAAAGATTTAGTCTTTTTTATCAAAGTAAATGGTTTTATCTTAATAATATTAGCTAAATTTGCAGCATTAAAACTAAAAACCCACTATTATGCGCATCTTTTTATACCTATTATTCATTTTTTTGCCGCTGCAGACTACAGCCCAAACCAAGTTGGCTACAGCCGGTATCTCTGGCGAGCAAGACCTACTGGGACTTCTCGACAGTTATATCGACAAGCGCGAAATGTACTCGGAGCAGAAGGAAAAGAAGATTGACCAACTGAAGCTAAAGTTGCGAACGGTGGAAGACATCCCGCAGCGACTCGCACTCCTGAACAGTATCTATCGAGAATACTATACATACCATTACGATTCGGCAATGGTATATGTGAACCGCGGTCTCGCCCTATCAGAGAGCGAGAACAACGCCTACTACACAACGCTCAACAAGATAAACCGTGCGGTGGTGTTGTCTACGGGTGGTTTCTACAGTCAGTCGGAGGAACTGCTTGATGATATAAAGAAGAGAGGTGTGCCTAAGCAGTTAAAACAATACTATTATTATACGCGCACGTGGCTGTACAACTATTGGGAAGCGTTCAGCAAGAAGTCGGAGTTCATGGACTATTACCATAAGAAGAAGTTCGAGAATCTGAAGCTCACGGTGGAAGCCACAAGCAGCAAGGATGTGGCTCTGCATGCCTATCTTAGCGGCGAAATTGCTTTCCTCACCAACCCCATGAGCAAGGCTGTGCTGCAATTCTACACAAAGGCTCTGCAGAACAGCCGGGTAGACAGCCGTGTGCATGCCTCGGCAGCATACTGCATAGCACGCTATTATCGCGAGTTGGGCGACACGCAACGATATGAAAAGTACATTATTGAAGCGGCTATCTCGGACATAACATGCCCTTTGAAGGAGAATATTGCGCTGCAGGAGTTCTCTACATATCTGTATGAGAAGGACCAGAAATATGCCGACCGTGCGGCACGCTACATCTATTGCTCTATGGAGGATGCCCGATTCTACAACAACCGACTGCGTATGCTCGAGATTTCGAGCATACTGCCTATCATTGCCACAGCCAACCAGGAGGCGTTGGCGCATAAGGAACGCATCGTGAGAGGTGTGCTTGCGATAGTTAGTTTTCTGTCGCTGATGTTGCTGGCAATGGCTATCTTCGGCTACAAGCAGAATAAATGGCTGGCGAGTAGCCGTAGAGAGGTGAAGACGCAGAACCGGCAGTTGAAGGAACTGAACGAACGCCTCATAGCGACGAACCATCGTCGCGAGACCTACATGCGTCTGTTCATGGACATCAGTGCGGTGTACATACGCAAGCTTATGGAGTACCGCAAACTGGTGAGCAGGAAAATAAAGGCCAACCAAACGGCTGACCTTCTAAAAACTATCAACAGTTATAAACTCGCGGAGGAGGAGGCGACAGCGTTCTACACACGTTTCGACCGCGCCTTCACGGAGCTGTACCCCAGTTTCGTTGACGAGCTGAACAGTCTGCTGCTTCCGGAAGGAAGGATTGCGCAGCCGTCTCCTAACGCCCTGACGACGGAGGCGCGCATCTATGCGCTGATGCGCTTGGGTGTGAGGGAGAGTCAGGAGATAGCCACGCTTCTGTTCTACTCGACGCAGACGATATACAACTACAGGTCGGCGATGCGCACTCGGGCTGTTAACCGCGAGACGTTCGACGAGGATATCAACAGACTGTGCCGTGTGGGGTAGAAAAAGGCTTTTCACGAAACGGGAGGGATTACTTCAGCAGGAAGTGCTCGGGGTGCTGGAAGCCGTTGAGGTAGTCGCGGGCAGCCATGCGCTTCTTGCCGGCGGGCTGCAGCTCCAGAATTTCGAGCCACTCGTCGACGGTGGCGACGAGGAGGCGACGGTTTTCGGCTTTGAGTGTTCCAACTTCTACACCGGTTGGTTGGTCGTGGGTATTTGCTGCTTTATAGTCTGGTGCACTTGAGACAAGTGCACCCCCTGCTGTAGACTCGCCGGTCTTTGCTGTCTTATAGATCTTAAGCACTTGGGCGGGAGCGTTAGCATCGCGTGGAGTGAGCATACACCATGCGCCGGGCACGGGCGAGAGTCCGCGCACGAAGTCGTAGATGCGCTTGGCTGTGAGCGAGAAGTCGATGGCGCAGGTGTCCTTGAAGATCTTGGGGGCGGCGTGGCGGGCGTCGCTGTCCTTCTGCGGTTTCGAAGGCACGTCGCCGTCGGTAGAGAGGACGAGGTCGACGGTGTCGGTGCAGAGCTGGGCACCGAGCTGCATGAGTCCGTCGTAGACGTACTCTACGTCGGCATCGTCGGGGATGGGGAACTGGCGCTGGGCGATGATGCGACCGGTGTCGATGTCGTGGTCGAGGAAGAAGGTGGTGACGCCGGTGAGGGTCTCGCCGTTGATGACTGCCCAGTTGATTGGCGCTGCGCCGCGATAGTCGGGGAGCAGGGCGGCATGGACGTTGAATGTGCCGAAGCGTGGCATTGCCCACACTACCTCGGGGAGCATGCGGAACGCAACGACGACCTGGAGGTCGGCATTGTAGCTGCGCAGCTGCTCGAGGAACTGCTCGTCCTTCATCTTCAGGGGCTGCAGCACGGGCAGGCCGTGGGCAAGGGCGTACTCCTTGACGGGCGAAGGGCGCAGCACAGAGCCGTGGCGACCGACGGGTTTGTCGGGCTGCGTCACGACAGCCACTACGTTATAGCCATTCTCTACAAGTCGCTGGAGCGAGCCAACAGCAAACTCGGGTGTTCCCATGAACACTATGCGGAGGTTTTTCTTTTCCATTGTTTTTTGGTTTTGTTTATTTTAAGCCGAACTAAGCCGGTATAGGGCGGCGGTTAAGCCGAACTAAGCCTTCTTGGGCCTTCCTAAGTCCTCCGCGACGGGGAGGGTTGGGAGGGGTGGTGGTATGGGCCTTCTAAAGCGGCGGTTAAGCCGAACTAAGCCTTCTTGGGCCTTTCTAAGCCCTCCGCGACGGGGAGGGTTGGGAGGGGTGCGTGGTATGGGCAAGATGCCCATACCTCCTACTTTTTAC
>ERZ791760.62-NODE-62-length-65670-cov-237.663248_pt1 | contig 65670 bp, 45 predicted proteins | sample MGYA00509950_ERZ791760 | MGnify/ENA primary metagenome ERZ791760 (study PRJEB30046, sample SAMN00792002) | human gut metagenome | study: EMG produced TPA metagenomics assembly of the A metagenome-wide association study of gut microbiota in type 2... | reverse complement strand
GGTCTGGTATGCACCAGGAAGAATAAGAAATAAGAGCAAACAACTCTCGCTGGAACTTCATGGCTGGTATACAGACTCTGTTCCTTTTTATCATAAAGCAGACGAAACATGGTGGTGCAAGCCCCTGAAAGGCGGCAGTTACAACGAAAAGGAACACTTTGACAATAGAATATACACTACTGAGTGGAAATCAGCTGAATACCAATCTTCAGGATGGGTTCATCCGACAGGCGCCTTCAAAGATACGGTAAACTATATCTTTGTTGACCAGCTGCCATACCTCACCCAGAACAAACTTCAAATGGTATTAGAACCATACAAGGAGGAATTCGATCATCAGGGATGCCGTATAGACTTCGGACGTCCGTTCCGTGGAACCATCCGGCTCACGATACGCAATGCCAGCAAAGGAACAACACTTCATATTAACGGAAACCAATATGTATGCAGTGGCGAAATGGACGAGCAAGCCTATTACCGCATCCATGCTGAGCATCAAAAAGATTTCGTGATAACATGGGATAAAGGTTTTAGAAGAAGTAATATCACAAATATAGAAGGATTAGAGATTTCGGAATAAGCTCAACAGCGTTTCGAAATCTCTTTTTTTATAAAACAAAAAAGACTTCGGAACTATTATCTTCCAAAGTCTCTAACTGAATTTAGTCTTCCAATTCCGCAAGTACTTGCTCTGCCACTTCGCAAAGCTCATCATACCATTCCTTGCCGAATTTCTCTACCAACGGACCCTCCAAGAACTTATAAACCGGAAGATTCAACTCCTCTCCCTTCTTGATGGCATCCTTGCAGATACGCCATTTGTTATAGTTGATGCCATACACCTCGTTGCCGAAATCCTTGGCACGGATAGGATACAAGGCACAGGAGATAGGCTTCTTGAACTTCGACTTTCCTTCGCGATAAGCACGCTCCAAGGCACAGAGACAACAATTCGGAATCGTATGTCCATCGCCCAGGTCTTTCAAATCCTGGTAGCAGGTAAACACACAATCCTTACCATTCACGATGCTCGTCACCAAATCGCCTTCAATATCGGTATAAGCCACGCCCTGCTTATCTATGATAGCCTGGGCAGAAGCCGAGAGATCATCCCAAACTACATCCAGCGCATTCTCAATCTCCATAATCTCATCCAGGGTAACAGGAGCTCCCGCATCGCCTTCGATGCAGCACTCGCCCTTGCAGGCATCAAGGTCGCAACAGAATTTTTCGGTGATAATATCAGGTGAAACCAACACGTTGCCCACCTGCAGAATACGCAGTTCGTCTTTCTTCATAATGTTTTTGAGATGAATAAATTTCTTTGAGTGTATAATAAAAATAATGATAGCTACCCATGAGTGGATAGCTATATATTAATCGGTGTACCTACCATTGGATAGGCGCAATTCCGTTCTGCTGCAGATACGCATTGCAGCGGGAGAAATGATGATTGCCAAACCATCCGCCACGGTTGGCTGATAATGGCGAAGGATGAACGCTTTCCAATATCAGATGCTTGCTTGTATCGATGAGCTTCGCCTTGCTCCGGGCATAACCGCCCCAAAGAATAAACACCAGATGCTCCTTGTCCTTGCTGAGCGCCTTGATAGCAGCATCTGTGAATTCCTCCCAGCCCTTGCGCTGATGACTCGCTGCCTGATGGGCACGAACGGTCAACGTGGCGTTGAGCAACAATACTCCCTGCTTTGCCCAGCGGGTTAAATCGCCCGTGGCTGGCATCGGAGTACCGAGATCCATCTGAATCTCCTTGAATATATTAATCAATGATGGTGGGAAAGTGATTCCGTCCGGCACAGAGAAACTCAGTCCCATCGCCTGACCCGGCTCATGGTATGGATCCTGTCCGATAATCACTACCTTCACATCATCAAAAGGACAGAGATTGAAGGCATTGAAAATCAAGCGGCCAGGAGGATAACAGGGCGTACGCAGGTATTCCTCTTTCACGAAGTTTGTGAGGTCAACAAAATACTGCTTGTCGAACTCTTCTCCTATATGCCGTTTCCAACTTTCTTCTATCTTTACGTTCATGCTTAATATAAATTCAAAAGTATCCTAAGATACTTACGCAAGTATCCTAAGATACTTGGCCAAGTATCTTAGGATACTTTTTTGAGGTATATAAAATCGTTTTTACTTGTTGTCAGAAATCAAGTTCTCACCTGTCATATCTGCAGGCTTCTCCAAGCCCATGATATGGAGGATAGAAGGAGCTACGTCTGCCAAACGACCATCCTTTACAGTAGCTGAATTGTTGTCAGTTACGTAGATGAATGGAACTGGGTTCAAAGAGTGAGCGGTGTTAGGGGTACCATCCTCGTTGATAGCGTGGTCTGCATTACCGTGGTCAGCGATGATGATAGCCTCATAATCGTTAGCCTTAGCAGCCTCGATAACGTCCTTTACGCAGTTGTCAACAGCGTGAACAGCCTTAGCGATAGCGTTGTAGATACCTGTGTGACCTACCATATCACCATTAGCGAAGTTTACAACGATGAAGTCGTACTCCTGAGTGTTGATAGCACCCACCAACTTATCCTTAACCTCGTAAGCGCTCATCTCTGGCTTCAAGTCGTATGTAGCCACCTTTGGAGAAGGAACCAGGATACGGTCCTCACCCTCGTATGGAGTCTCACGACCACCATTGAAGAAGAATGTTACGTGAGCATACTTCTCTGTCTCTGCAGTGTGGAGCTGCTTCTTGCCCTGTGCGCTCAAGTACTCACCGAGGGTATTCATTACGTTCTCCTTAGGGAAGAGGATGTGAACGCCCTGGAAGCTTGCATCGTATGGAGTCATGCAGTAGTACTGCAAGTCCTTGATGGTGTGCATGCCTTCCTCTGGCATATCCTGCTGAGTCAATACCTGTGTCAACTCCTTGGCACGGTCGTTACGGTAGTTGATGAAGATAACAACATCACCCTCCTGGATAGTACCGTCAACCTTTGAGTTATTGATTGGCTTGATGAACTCGTCAGTTACGTCCTCATCATAGCTCTCCTGCATTGCCTTCACCATATCGTCAGCCTGCTTACCCTTACCCTCAACGAGCAAGTCGTATGCTTCCTTCACACGGTTCCAGCGCTTGTCACGGTCCATAGCATAGAAACGACCTACGATGCTTGCGATGTGTGCACCATTCTTGTCGCAGCAAGCCTGAACCTCCTCGATGAAGCCCTTACCGCTCTTAGGGTCTGTATCACGGCCATCCATGAAGCAGTGAACGTATGTCTCCTTCAAACCATATTCCTTACCAATCTCAATCAACTTGAAGAGGTGATCCAAAGAAGAGTGAACACCACCGGTAGAAGTCAAGCCCATCAAGTGGAGCTTCTTACCTGTCTTCTGAGCATAGCTGTAAGCGTTGATGATCTCCTGATTCTTCAAGATGTCACCGCTCTCGCAAGCCTTGTTAATCTTAACGAGGTCCTGATATACCACACGACCTGCACCGATGTTGAGGTGACCTACCTCTGAGTTACCCATCTGACCGTTAGGAAGACCTACGTCCTCGCCACAAGTCTGGAGAGTAGAATGTGCTGAAACTGCTGTCAAATAATCGAGATAAGGAGTTGGAGTCTTGAAGATAACATCACCCTTATCATGCTTACCGATTCCCCATCCGTCGAGAATCATTAAAAGAGCTTTTTTTGCCATAATTACATAAAATAATTTAAATTCGAATTTCTGCCTGCAAAGTTACAACAAAATAGGTGAAGGACAAAATAAATTAAGATAAAAAAACTCCCACCTTTCTAAAAAGATGAGAGTTGATAACAAGATCAACAGGTTCGCAGGATATATCCCTTCTTGATGACAGCTTCGATACTTACCTTTTCATCCAGGTTCAATGCCCGGCGAAGATAGGTAATCTGCACGTTCAGGGCAAGGGAATTGGAGTATGAGTCATCACCCCAAACTTCATTCAGTATGAAATCCCGCTCTACAAGCTGGTTCTGGTTCTCGGCAAGAAGCTTCAGAATTTCAGCTTGACGAGATGTGATGACTACTCTGGAATTACCACATTGCAGTTCATTCTGCGCATAGTAGAAAGCTATGGAACCGATAAAAACTGCAGATTCTTCACCTTTGTCGCCTTCTTTCGGTTGCTTCAACTCATAAATCATATTCTTCAGGAACTCATGGCGAATGCCGTCAATGCGTTTCTGGAAGACTATGGTCTTAACCAGATAATACAGACATCCTATCAATATGAAAAAGAGAAAGATGCTTCCTATCAATTGCCACATCATGGCTTTGAACGTTCGAGTAACAGGAATGAGCACCTGAAAAGAAATACCTTGGCGAAACATTGGGTTCGTCTGATACTTCACCGTCACCACACGTGACCATCTGCCTTCGACATCATATTTTGCATTCAGGAAGACGGTCTTGTAATCAAGATGACGAAAAAAGGATATCTTCCCATATCCCTTATCATCCAGTAATCTTTGATAAGAAGCCAACGAGGGATGCTTACCTATATAAGCCAGATATCTGCTAATGATGAGATAAGCATCATCACCCGTAAGATCAGGATCATTCAAACGGACAAGAAAGCGGTGATTGTTCCAAAAAGAAAGCGTTGTACGGCTACATCCCTTCTTCATATCATATTCAGATTCTACCTTGAGCATAACCGTATCTCTTCTACCTTTCGTAGATGAATTTTCCTGTAACTTTTTTCTATTCTTCAAATCTTGCGCCAACACCTCATCACAATCCTTCTTGAATTGCTCTACCTGCTGGTCTAAGCTATATTGACATTGAAGATGGAGCCAATAAGCCTGCGTGCAGAACAACAATACAATTGCTACTCCACATACCATCCATACTATTTTCAGCTTACTGTTACTGTTCATACTTTCCTGATCTTTTGAATTTGACGGCAAAGTTACTGAAAAATCCGTAAACAAAGGCAAGAGTAATAAAATAATAATAGACGAAAAGATGCAAAAGTAATAACTCAGTAACAGAAATCATCGATTTCATCGGATGATCTCAGTACCTTTGCATCACAAAAACGAATGAAACAGATAAAATAATGAATAATAGACGAAGATTATGGAAAAGGTATTATTAATAGCATGGCTTGCATTATATGCTTGCATGCTCCAAGCTCAAACAGTAAACCTGTTCGATGAATCAAGCATTGGCATGGGAGATTCCATTGATCAGGTAAAGTATCAGGTAGTATATGATGCCGAGTATATTTACGAAAAGAAATATACCAAGACCGACACCCTCATTGGCCGCATCGAAGAGAAAATGCTCTTGCAGATTGGCAACAAGTATTCCGCATTCTACAGTTATCCGATATTCCAAAGAGACTCTATCATCTCCGCAAATATGGCAAAAGGAATACCTGTCAATTTCTCCGGTAATGGCGGACAGATTAATTGGAAAGTATATAAGAACTATCCAGAACAGGGCAAGACTGCCTATCTCGATTTCTTTGCTGCTGACAGATATTTGTGCATTGAACCGATGGAACCGATAGACTGGCAACTCACAGACAGTATCGATTCCATCTGCGGTTACGAGTGCCACCAGGCTATTGCCAAGTTTAAAGGTAGAACATGGATTGCATGGTACACGGAAGACATCCCTATTGACAATGGTCCCTGGAAGCTGAGCGGACTGCCGGGATTGATTCTCAAAGCTCACGACTCCGAGAACGATTATGGATTTACAGCTGTAGGACTCACAACAGGCAAAGGCTCCATACCTATCTATTATAAAGGTAAGACTTTCGAGCCTATCGACCGCAAATCATTGACCTCCATTTACAAGAAATACTATGCTGACCCTATCGGCTATCTGCTTCAAGATGCCAAGTATGCTGCAATTGTAAAGATCAAGGATGAAAAAGGAAATATCCTGAAGCATTCCAAGCGTGCTGAGCCATACAATCCGATTGAAAGATAATTAGCAGTTTACTTTTTTGCCAGACAAGCGTCTTAAAGACATCAGCAAGATAAGTGTCAAAGGTAAAATAGAAAAGAGAGAAAAAAGATGAAGAAAATAATAGTTCTTTTCACTATTCTGTTCGTGGCGTGCCATGCGTTTGCCCAAGAGAAGATTAGCGGTTATGTGGAAGATTCACTTACACACAACCGCCTGGCCAACGTATCAGTTACTCTGCTGCGCAATGGAAAGCCCTTGAAGTTTACACGCAGCAAGGAAGACGGAACTTTCCTGATTCCCATAGCACAAAAGCAAGCCAGCGATATGCTACAAGCTACCTATATGGGCTATAAAAAGCAAAAAACGGCGGTTTCATCGGGAAAAGAAACCATCATCAGTATGGCTTCAACAGCTTTTGTCTTGAAGGAAGTACAAGTAAAAGGCTCTCGCATCACAGGGCGGGATACCATATCTTTCGACCTCACACGCTTTGCCAACGAACGAGATAACTCACTGAAAGATGTACTGAAAAAGCTGCCAGGCGTGGATATAGAGAAGAATGGCCGTATCAACTACAATGGTAAGCCCATCAACCGATTCACCGTGGAAGGTCTCGACCTGACCGGTGGCAAATATAACCAACTAGAGGAGAACATCAAGGCAAAAGATGTGAAAAAGGCCGAAGTCATCGAGCATGACCAGCCTATCAAGGCGCTCCAAAGCAAGACCTTTACGGATAATGTAGCGATGAACATCGCCCTGAAGGATAGTGCCCGCGACAAACTGATGCCTACTCTCAAGCCTTACGTGCTCGCAGGGCATCCATCCCACGTAGGCGGAAGCATCAATATCATGCAAATTGGCAAGAAGAAACAGATGATGTATGATGCAGAATACGACAGAACAGGTAAAAATCTCGGTTATGCACTTAACCAACTTGCATCTTACAGCAATCGTCTGGCTCCTGCCTCCCTTCCATCATGGATATCAGTACCATCGCTTGACACTCCTATCGACGAAGAACGCCTGCGCTTCAACACCTCGCAAAAATATTCCATCAACCATATCAAGAAGAATAAGGATGATGCAGAGACTCGCATAGAAGCCAACTATCTTCGTACGGTAATCCGACAAGAGCGAGAGAACATGAGTATCTACGACCTCGGCGGCGAAGCTCCTACAGTTACCACGGAGCACAACCACAAGACGATGATCAGCGATGCCTTCAATCTGCAATGGGAGAACAAGGTAAACAAGGCTGAGCATTATGGCAACGAGAGCATCAGCCTCAGCACAGCACAAAGCGACGGTTTGTCAAACATCAACGACACGCTTACCCAACGTGTCCGCATCCCAAAGCTCGACCTCTCGGCAAGTATCTACCGCCTCTTCGTCTTCAAGAAAAGTCAACTCTCCTGGCGTAGCACTGCCGACTATCACCATGGTGTGGCGGACCTCTACGTTAACGACGAGCGCAATCGCATCCGCACCAACCTTTGGCATACAGCCCACGCCTTACAGTGGATGAGGAATCGCTTCCACTGGACACAGGAATATAGAATGAGTATCGACCTCAACAACATCTATGCGAAATATCAGAAAAGAAGCGATGAAATCGGAAAAAACAACGGATTCACCGAAAACAGTCACGATGAAATCGGCAAAAACAGTCTTAACATCACAGGGAAGTTCACCCCTTACTGGCAATACAAGACCGAGACGTTCCGTATGTCGTTCTCTCCCGATTTCATCTGGGAACGCTTCACCTATCCACAGAAAACTTTACTTACCATATCACCCTACCTTTACTTATATAAGAAATTGGATTTCCGTAGAGAGTTGACTATCTACACAGGATACAGTACAGGAACAGGCAATGTCACCAACTACGCCATGAAACAATATCGTCAAAGTTATCGCTCTTGGTACACTTCGAGCGACATCATTCCGATAACTCGTTCTCTTTATGGCAAGTTGAGTTACGACTACAAGCGCCCTATCAAGGAAATCTTCTTCAGCGCATCGGTCAATGCCAGCAAAAACTGGATGAACACGGCATCCGACCTACGCATCGTGGATGGCAAATACTATACCTCATTATATAAGCAGGACAGCAAGAGCAACAACCTAGGGGCATCACTCTACATATCGAAGGGCTTCTACGACCTTCATCTGAAAACCCGCCTGGAGGGCAGTTACAACTACAGCAAGGGTGAGCAATACAGCAGCGGCAAAGCCATCAGCTACACCGCGAACAACTATACTGTGAAGCCTAGCATCGACTTCTCGCCGTCCTGGTGTGCCTTTAGCTATGAGGGAGAATTCTCTTTTTACAACTCGAAACGTCAAAAAATAACGAAGTCATCGTTATTTAATTGGCGCCAAAGCGTATCTGCCACCGCTACCATCAGCCATGTGGACCTCTCCTTCTCGCTCGTACATTATCACAATGAGCTGCAAGAGGGCTACCACCTAAACACCCTTCTTGGCGATGCCTCGGCAGTTTGGAGACTGAAAAAGCTCCGCCTTTCTGCAGAGCTTCGAAACCTTTTCAACAAGAAGAACTATATGGAAACCATCTATAGCTGCATCAGTACATTGACCGACAGCTATTATCTTCGCCCTCGCGAACTGATGATTTCCGCCCAGTATTCCTTCTAAACAAGAACTCCCATCTCTGAAAAGAGATGGGAGTTCTTTGCTTTTAAGGATAAGAGACAAGGTTATAAGGGTTTTTGACTTTTTAGTTCATTTTTATTTGGAACATAACATTATTTTTTGTATCTTTGCAACTGATAATATCTTGTTATTATCCCAATGATTATGCAAGAAACGAATAATATATTAGCAATATTAGACAACTACCTCCACGACAATCCTGATGAGATTGCAAAGGAGATGGCAAACGACTTCAGAAAACGAAGAATAGAGAAGAATCTGACACGTGAGCAAGTGGCAGACAAGTCAGGCGTTGCCGTCAGCAACATCACCAGATTCGAACAAAAGGGCCTCATCTCCCTCAAAAATCTGATAGGTATCGCCATAGCTTTGGAATACACCTCAGAAATCAAGAACGTCTTCTCGCAACCCAAGTACTCCACCATGGAGGAGTTGCAACAGATAAAAAGAAACGCTAACAAGAAAAAGGCTTACAGACAATGAAACATATAGAATCTTTAGCCGTGAAATATCACCAGGAGAAAGTCGGCACACTATCATTGAGTGCCGATGGAAAAGTATGCACATTCGAGTATGACAATCAGTGGTTGGCATCTGGCTTTAGTATATCTCCGTTGGAATTGCCACTGAAGCCCGGTCTTTTCATTGCCAAAACCACCCCTTTCAACGGGAACTTTGGCATCTTCGAAGACAGCCTTCCCGATGGATATGGTAGATACCTATTGCATAAAGCCTTGCTAAAAGAGGGTATCAACGACTTTGAGCTATCTGCTCTTGACCGACTGAGCATCGTGGGCAATGGAGGTATGGGCGCATTGACCTACGAACCTATAACTTCTATCCAGACTGGACACGAGATAGAGGACTTTGACCTTTTACAAGCCAAAGCCTTGGAGGTGTTGAAGGAGCAACAGGATAATGACGCTGGATTGCTATTATATAATAGTGGTAATAGTGGCGGTTGTCGCCCGAAAGCCATTTTCACAAATGAGGATGGTCATTGGTTGGTCAAATTTCGCCATACCTATGACCCACAAGATATGGGAAAGCAAGAGTATCATTATAATGAGATAGCCAAGCAATGTGGTATTCAAGTACCAGACTTCAAACTGATAAACGACAAGTATTTTGCCTGCCGTCGCTTCGACATTTCTCCAACAGGCGAACGCATTCACGTAGCCACAGCTGGAGCCTTGCTCAACGTTTCCCTTACCAACCCCATTCTCGATTACCTTAACCTTTTGGCACTTACAGGTTATCTTACTCAGAGCCAAGAGGATGTAGAAGAGATGTTCCGCCGTATGGTTTTTAATTATATAATGGACAACAAGGACGACCACTGCAAGAACTTCTCTTTCTTGGTTCAGAAAGAGAGCGATGGCAAATGGCATTGGCATTTAGCCCCAGCCTACGACCTCACCCATTGCACCGAGGGATATAATGGTGAACACGCAACATCTGTAAATGGAACTGGGCATCCGACCGTAGAGGATATGATTGCCGTTGGCGTAAAGAATAAAATGAAGGAAAAGAGATGCCGCGAAATCTACGAAGAGGTAACCGAACAATGCTAGAATAAAAGCGTACTATCTGCGTGCGCTGTGTGGTCTATTCCTGTAGCAGAATTACGAGAATATGCTATTTGGGGAGGAGTGTCTCGTTATTGGGAATTGCGTAGGGATTATCCTGATAAGGAAACGGCCATTCGTAAGGTATTGCTTGATCCGCAGGGACCTTTGATAGAAGAACCTCAACGCCTACTTCGTGATGATATGAGGGATATGGTGCAGGCATCTACTTTGTTGACAATTATAGGCAATGGTGACAACAAATTGTCTGAAATCGCAACTAGGGCAGGTAAAGATAGCAACACGATTTCTGAACCTTTAAGCAAGTTGCGAGATCTCGGCTATGTTAGTCGAGATGTTCCTTTTGGTGAGAGTCCTAAGAAAAGTAAGAAGGGGATTTATCATATCAATGATTCTCTTTTACGTTTTCACTATCAGTTTATTGTGCCTTATCGTTCTATTTTGGAATTGGGAAGAATGGATATGGTGATGCAAGTGGTTACAGCTCAACTTCCACAATTTATAGGTCAATGCTGGGAATTACTTTGTCGTGAATATGTTAGTGGAAATATTATAGATGGCATAGCCTACAATGTCGCATCTCGTTGGTGGGGTAAGATATTTTCACCAGAATATAAGGATGATAAGATGGTTGAGTTGGATGTTGTGGCAGAGTCTATTGATAAGAAGCATATCTTGGTAGGAGAATGTAAATGGACGCACGATGAAGATGCCGACAGGCTCATGGATGTTTTGGAGCAGAAAGCTAAGAACTTGCCTTTTATTAAGAAAGGGCAGGAAGTTCATCTTGTACTATTCTTAAAGGAGTCTCCAACTCATTGTGTAAAGGGTATGCGAGTATTCCTGCCATGTGATGTGATGAAGATTTAATTTGTATAGGGAATAGCCGATAGCGCACGAAAACATACTTAAAAACATCAACTTTCGCACGTTATCGGCTGTTTTTACTCCAAAATAATGACATTTGCAGATTTATTATCCATATTAGGCATGGTCAAACCGACTGGTGCTCCAATGTAGGTTGGGTCACAAACCACAAACTTATTGCCACTCAGCAAGATGTAATCTCCTGTCACTTGCTGGTTGAAGCAAACGGCCGAGGCGAGGTGACCGGGATAATATATCAGTATACTCTTTAAGCCGAGCAAGTCACGAACTATACGAGTGAATAGAATGGCTCTATCCTCACAATCGCAATAGGGATAGAATAACGTTTCTTCTGCAAAAAAGCACGGTCGTGCCCCCAAACCTTATCATCATAGTCATATACGAATGCCGTTTGAACCCAGTTCAAAAGCTTATTGACGGCATCGTGTTCATTCAGACCTGCAATCTTTTCTTGAAGAATAGGGTACAGTTGTTTTTGCACTTCTTGCTCCATAGGTGTATTGGCATACATTGCCCATCTCGTCATGAAATTACCATTGACTTCCGATGTTGGATAAGTGTTATAGAAGTCGATGAGGTTCTTGTTGACTTGCACATTCAAGGTCATATCCTTATATCTATCGGAAGATAGATTCCTTATCGGGGTAGGTTGGTAAGTAAAGAGTTGACTTTGTGGCATATATAGCGAAAGGGATTGTTCTTTTGGAAAAGCAAAGTCGCATACTTCCATTTTTTGAGTATCATTGCTAAGAGAATAGTAGTGGATACCATCTATGAGGAAGTATCCTTTGTCGTAGATGCCATGCTTGCTACCAAAAAGTAAATACAGTTTGTTGCCATTACGACCTACTCTCATCTGGTATCCACTTTGACTATAGATATAAGCTGTGGTGAGTGTCGCCAAGTTCCCTATGCCAAAGTGGTCTTTGGCAAAAGTATCTATTAAGTTGAGATACGCCCAATCGCATAGCTGCATTCTGATTCTTATCTCTAGGAAGTCTCGAATGGTATTGTCAAGTTGGTCGGTTGACAGTTTCTTCCATGCTTCTGCAATATGCTGATTATCACAGACGTCCAAGTCTATATAGATATCAGATGGGAAGCGAACACTACAGTCCGTACCACAATATATAAATTGACATTTGTTTTCCGCTTGTTGTTCCTTTTCATAGATAGGGGTGATAGGCTTGGGTTGCGGAGCTTGTTCTATTGGTGAAACTATATCCTTGATGGTGATAGCCTTATCCTCCATCTTCTTCCCTTTATCTTTGTTAGGTCTGATAACAGGAAAAACTATCTCGTCTTTTGGACGAGGAATAGCAGGAAGGGCCTTGTACTCCTTCCAAGCTTCTTTTACAAACTCTACATATTCTGCATTGCATTGAGCACGAAAGTCCTCATACTCTGCCTTTGCTTGCTTTTTAAAGTTCTCATATTGAGACTGGAAGTCGTTAGTTTGAGCAGAAGAAGTTGTCGGAGCAATAAAAAATATTGCTCCGGCAATAAAAGCTATTTTGAAATGTGGGATATTCATGCTGCCATTATTTGTTTAATGTCCAGTTTTTCCATTCATTACCAATTAAAGAAGTCGCCATAATAGAAGGTGACTGTAACTTTCCATTGGTAACAATCGATTGGCGTTCAACTTGTTCCTTAATATAGTCGCTAAGTTCTCCTAAAGTGGCATTTCCCTTCGTCTCTTGTAACTTCTTCAAAAGATAATAAGTAAACAACCCATGTTCTTCTTCTTTGTAAGGATATGCAGTTTCATCTCCTTGTGCAGCGGTAAAGACAACCATATTTCCTACAGGTATAGTTTGTTTTACTTTAATGGCTACTCCACGAGCTGAAGCTAGCATATTTCCGTCACGTTTAGCTCCGCTGAAACAAGCATCCAAGAAAACTGTGATAGACTTTGATGGTAAACTTCCAAAAGTTTTATATAAGTTTTCTAATGAATAACCTGTAGCTACATCTGAACCATACCCGTCTGTTGGTAGTAGATAAGCATTTTTGCTTTTTTCGTCAGGGATACCATGCCCTGCATAATAGAAGATAATTTTGGCATCGCCTTTGTAAACTTCTGCAACATCTTGAATCCATTTTACTTCATGTCTGATGTCATTAAGTGTAGCATTTGTTATTAAATGTATATTCTTTTCAGGAATGCCGAGGCAATTCCTGCAATACTCTTTAAAGATATTTCCATCATTGACTGCATATGGTACATTTGCCTCTTTATTGTATGTTTCATTAGCTATGACAATGGCAAAGGTGTTGCTATTGGAATTAATTGCTTCAGGAATATTTTTGTCAATGTCTGAACTGATAGAAGCAATTTTTATATCTTGATTTTTTGTGTTGATTTCCTTTTCTTTGATGATGATATTATTATTTGTAATACTCTGATTAATATGTAAATTGATGGTTTTGTTCTCTGCATATTCACCATACTTTTCTTTGACATATAGAGTAATAGGGACATCATTTGAAGCATAGTTATTGTTTATAATGAGCGGGTAATTGATGGATTTTGTTTCTCCACCACTAATATAAGCGAAATCTTCTTCTTCTTTTTGTGATTCCATTAAAAGCACATTAGTTGGTAGCCCAATTTTTACTTTTACATTGTCTGCACTTCCTTTTTTTGTGTTTTGTAATAAAACTTGCAAATAAAAAGGGCTCATTTTCTTAAGAGTATTACCTTCTGATGGTGAGACTTTAGAATCCACTATTTGTAGTAGTGGAGCATCAAATTTTTTAGTATTTATACTGATAGATGCTGTTTCCGTTCCAAATCCATGCGGCTCTTCTACTTTAAGTATGAGATTTGCAATTCCGTCAGACACTTTAGTCGTAGAAGTTAAAGGCATACTTACATCAATTGTTTCTTGAGGTTTTATCAATGGTATATTTATATCTGCATATTTTATTTCTTTAGTTGTTTCATTTGGTATAATTTTTGCAAAACAATTTATGGCATTTCCTTTTCCATTATTATGGATTTTAAATTTTATACAACAATTCTCGTTAGCATCAATGGCGTTATTTTTATTTGCATCTGTAAACAGAATGGAATTTGGGACAATTTCCAAAATTGGTGGTCTTGATGGATCGAATGGGTCGGCAAAAATAATATCATCCACATTAATTTGATTTTTTATGGATTTTACCATTTTTTTAGATTGACTATCTCCTTTTTGGGCGCATTTTGTGAACCAATAATATGCTTTGCGTAAATCTTTTTTTACACCTTCTCCATAGTAATAACACCATCCCGTAAAATACATTCCTACTTTGTGATTTTGCAAAGCAGCTCTTTGAAACCAAGGAAAACCTATGGAACTTTCATTAATATTTAGATAGAATCTACCTAGTTTGTACTGATAATCTGCATTGCCAGATTCTGCTTTTTCTAACAAAACTTCAAGTGTTTCTTCTTGTGAGAAAGAATATGTACAGCTAATTAAGCCTAAACATAAAAGAAAAATTTTAATTCTATTCATAACTATTTAATTTAATATAACTTTTACTTTAAAGTCCATTTTTGCCAACTATTAGCAATAGTTGCTGTTGATACAATAGAAGGTGATTGCAATTTTCCATTAATGACTATGGATTGGCGTTCAACTTGCGTCTTGATGTAATCACTAAGTTCTCCTAATGTAACGTTCCCCTTCGTTTCTTGAAGTTTCTTAAGTAAATAGTACGTGAACAATCCATGTTCTTTTTCTCTGTATGGGTATGCAGTTTCATCTCCCTGTGCAGCAGAAAAGACAACAATGTTTCCTACAGGTATAGCTTGCTTTACTTTTATTGCGACACCACGCGCTGAAGCTAACATTTCACCATCACGTTTTGTTCCACTGAAACAAGCATCCAAGAAAACTGTTACTGATTGTGAAGGCAAACTACCCAATGCTTTGTATAAGTCTTCTAAAGCATAGCCTGTTGTTACGTCAGAACCATAGCCGTCAATAGGCAACAAGTAAGCACTCTTGTTTTGCTCGTCTGGGATGCCATGCCCTGCATAGTAAAAGATGACTTTTGCATCACCATTATAGACTGCTATTACATCTTGCAGCCACTTTATTTCATGGCGAATGTCATTTAATGTTGCATTTGTAATGAAATGTATATTAGTGTTTGGTATACCTAAAGTATTTTGGCAATATTCGCTAAATATTTTTCCATCATTGGATGCGTATGGAACATTTACTTCTTTGTTGTATAGCTCATTAGCTATGATGACAGTGAAAGTACAGCTATTTTTATACTTTTCATTTGGAATGTTTTTATCAACATCAGACCCTATAGATGCAATCTTTATATTTATGTTTGAGGGGTCTTCTTGATTCTCATTTTTTATAACGATACTATTGTTTGCTACATCTTGATTTAAAGTTAAATTGATTATTTTATCTTCTCCATATTTCCCATATTTCTCTTTTATTTTGAGTTTTATGGGAATGATGTTGTCGTAATAGTTATTGTTTACAATCAAAGGATATGTAATGTTTTTTGTATCACCTCCTTTTATAGATTCAAATTTTTCTTGTTTTTTTTGCTCTTCCATAAGTAATACATTTTGTGGGAGTTCAAGAGAAACAACAACATCATTAGCTTCTCCTCCTTTTGTATTCTGAAGAAGAATTTGTAAGTCAAATGGACTTTTCTTTTTAAGGGTGCTTCCATTTGCTGATAGTATGGCAGAATCCACAACTTTTAAAAGTGGAGCATCAAATTTTTTGGTAGTTATGTTCATCGTTATATCATCTGTTCCAAAGCCATGAGGCTCTGTGACTTGTAGTATTAAGTTTGCTGTTCCGTCTGTCAAATCTTTTATTGCATGAATTGGTATAGATATTTCTTTTTGTTCATTGACGTTTATAGAAGTTATAACCAGTTGTGATGATGGGATTTCTTTAGCCATATTGCTGCATGAAACTTTTGCAATACAATTATATGCATTGCCTTTTCCTATATTTTTTATTTTAAATTTAATGGAGCAAGACTCATTTGCATCAATTCTATTGTTTTTGTTGGGGTCAACAAAAACAATAGAATTTGGTACAATTTCCAATATTGGTGGCTGAGAGCTATTGAATATGTTTTCTTTATAGTAACTTATTTCTGGAACTTTTTCGTTAATCTTATGTTCTTTTTTCAATTCAGAAAGCTTTCTTTCATTCATCAAGCCATTGGCGCCTTTGCCTACTCGATAGTACCAATTGTATGCTTCTTGATAATTTACCCTAACTCCCCATCCCCATTCATAGCAAAAAGCTAAAAGATCTTTTGCTATATTTAAGTCTTGCATGGCTGCTCTTTTTATCCATTTAAAACCTTCTTTTTTATTTCTTTCAATTCCATCTCCAAGCAATAAACACTTTCCATATAGGTATTGGTCACTTACATTTCCCAAAGCTGCGGATTGTTGCATTTTTTTTATGTAAGATTCATTATACCCCATGTTGTTAAAATGGCTAAATGCCTGTGAGTGTATTGCAGTAGAATGAATGACTACCCCAAATTGCATTAGTAATAAAATACGTTTCATAATTTTTATATTTTTTGTTTATTAAAACAATCTATACCTACTTTCTCTGTCAAGATTATAATAATTATGAGTGAAAAACACTTGTATTTGCTGTACAGAACCATTAAGCCATAAGTGGCATCATCGACATAACAGTCAACATATTCACAATAATAATTCTTGCTAAATCAGAGAGATTGTTGTATATCTCTTCTATGTTTCTATTCTTTGCCATAATTTTATAAGATGCAATCGATTAAAAAGAGTCCTAAGTTTTTGCAAACTTGAATATCCTTGTCTGTGATGTATTCAAGGACAATATTGTGCTTGATTAAATCATCCTCAAAACGCATAAATGAAGCAATAGCTTCAGGATATAATGCACAAAGAAATTTATTGAGCTTTTTTGCGTTGAAACCTCGTCCAAATTCTTCTTTTGTAATTTTTTCAAGAGACTTGTGTCGTTTGTTTAGAGTGATTTGCCACAAATATTCTAGAATCTTTCTGATTTTATCTAAGCCTGTTATTATATCCTTTTGTTCGTCTATTGCTTCTAATGCTTCTATTAGCAATATTCTGCATTCGGGATAAAACGATATTCGTTCTAATAATTGGTTGTTTGTTACCAATGCGTCAAAATGTCTCATATGAGAATTCAGAAGCAACTTGACAGTTTCTAAAACTTCAAGATCATCATATTGCTTGGTAAAATAAGCATATATGATATTTTCCTCTTTGTTTGATTCTATGTGGGAAAAACACCATAATTGCTCTATTAATGCTTTTATTTCCTGAAAGTCTTCTTGGAATTTTGGCTTAATTTCTATATAACCATTTCCACTGGATTTCAGGTAAGAAAATGAATCATACTTAAACCCCATATTATTTCCTTTTAATTGTTAACAGTTTAATAGTCTCTTTTAAGTTCGTATCTTTTACCTTACATTTCCCCAACCACTTCTGGAACTCCTTCAGTGGCAGTTGTCTTGGAAGTCCAATGTTCTCATCCTCTGCAAATGCCTTTGCAAACATATTCGGCGAAAACACGATGTAAATGGTGTTTTGTTCTATAGAATGTTCACAAGTCATAGTGTATTCATCAACTTCGCTTGGTTTCTCTTCTGCTTTTTGGCAAGAGAAAAACACATAAGGCTTGTCGTGAATGATCTTATATGCAGGCTCTCCAGAACTTTTGTATGGCAAGAGGCAAAAGACTTGCTGCGTATTTTCATCCAACAGATAAACGGCGAGATAACCATTGATGGGTGACTTAAAATACAAGTATAGATCATCTCCATTTCTGAACTCATCGCTTTCATATTTCTCTTCCGTGCCGTTGCGCAAAAGTTTTGCCTCAATGTCGATGCTTGCATTCTTGATTTCACGAGCCTTTCCGTCAATGCTTACTTTGATGGTTAGCATGTTGCTCTCATAAAATATGTCAAGCTTTGGATCACCAATCGTCTCTATCCATTCCCCTTTTACATCACTTCCGCCTATCGATAAGAAATCAACAGATGATTTTCCATTTTCATTCTTTATAATGGTAGAGTTGTTTTGAGAGACAAGAGTACCAAAGGCATCGGCAAGGGCTTGAATCTTGGCACGTTCGAGGGCTGTACGCTTACCTTCCTCCAACGAAACGTTATCTGGTACGTGGTAAGTGTATTCTCCATGAACTTTCTCTATCTCTTGAGCAGATATGGAGAGAAGGTTCAGAAGCATCAGTAGGATGAAAACATAGCGCAATCTCATTTACCAACCAAGCAATTTGTCCAAGTCCTTGTGCAATTTGTCGCCTTTCTTCTCTAAGTCCTCACGTACAATCTTCTTGGCAGCTTCTTTTGCCATGTTGCTATTGTAAGCAATGCGGACGAGTACTTCCTTGTTTTTGTTGGAAAGTGTGCGATAAACTTCCATTACAGAAATGGTTCTGCCAATACTTTGAGAAATGAGATTCTTGCTTACCATAATGCTTTGAGTGACGGATGCTGCTTGCTCTTGTGAGAGTTGCTTGTTGGCAACGGTGTTTTCCACCAATGCAGTCACCTCTGTCTGGATTTGCCCGGCAAGATTTTGCTTGGCGAGTTCCAAGGCTTGCATCTTAGCGGCATCATAATTTTCACCAATGCTCATAGCTTCTCCCATGATATACTTAGGAAACATGTTGTCGTCGTATTCGTAGGACATCATGTAAGCCTTATCCAACTGCTTCTCGATTGGGAGTGAGCCTGGGGTAGTAGTCCATCCCTCTTTGCTCAATTTCTTGGCTTCTTTTCTTGCCACCTTTGTTGCTTTTTGTGTTAGCTCTGATTTTGACGATTTCATGAGAACCTTGCGCTCTTTAGCTTGCTCCTTTGAGATTTGAGCAAATGAAGGCGATGCACACATCGTCAAAAATAGGACGCATAAAATACCAACTGCTTTCATTGTCTTTATTGTCAAATAGGCCAACGACTCCCTGATTGGCAGTTAATATTTAGTTTCTTGGATATACAAAAACGAAAACGTGGAGCCAGTCTGCTGCTCGTTCCACGGTCTATAGGCCTTCGCATTGCCCCTGTCAGTCGAAACGAGCAATGCCGAAAGCCCCACGCCGATGCATGTATATAATTCACCCTCCCTACCAACGAACGCTGACATGTCCGAAGCCAATGAGGGCTGTATATAATACACCCCATAGGGCGTCCCCATTGCTTTGTTTCTGACCGACAGTTGAAGTTGCGAAGTTCATAGACCGTCAAAACCAAAGCGTCAGTTACGCCTTTATTTATGTATATGTATCCCCACCTTAGCCCAATCGTGGGCTTTCAGCAAGGATTACAGTTGCAAAGATAATGATAATTTTTGAAAGTTGTATCAAAAAAAAAAGAAAAATACAATTATTTTCTCAGTTATATGCCCAAAAATGAATTTATCTGCCTCATTTTGGTGAAAAAATGAGGCAGATAAATCGGAAATGAGGCTGTAAAAAACAACTTTGTCACAATATTCCTAATGTTTTAGATTGCTTCATCACATTTTTCCTGCTTTTGAAGGGACAATACCCAATGCACTTTTCACTTCTTCATAGATTTCACGGCACTTGCTTTTCAGCATCTTGTTTTTCACACCTACTACTATCATATCATCCAAAGTAGGATATGATTGCCGTTGGCATAAAGAATAAAATGAAAGAAAAAACGCCTCTATCTCTTTTTCTGGGATAGAGGCGTTTCTGTCTAATCTATTTCATTTTGCACAAACCACGAATTATTTCTGCTTCAGATAGTTCAACTGAACCTTAGGAGCGCAAGCATTGCTTGTTTTCTCAGTGTATTCTGCCACCTTCAAAGTAGCAGTACCCTTGATGTTCTCTACATCACTACCTACCTTGAAGAGATAGTTACCTGCATCTACCTTCCACTGGCTGTTGGCCTCATCGAAGCTGGCAAGATCGCGCTTTTCGAGGGTCATCTTCAAAGTCTGGCTCTCACCTGGTTTCAGTTCTCTTGTCTTGCCGAAGGTCTTGAGTTCCTTGGCTGGTTTCTCGTAAGCGCCCTTAGGAGCGGTGACATAAACCTCAGCAACTTCCTTGCCGGCAACCTTACCGGTATTCTTGATAGTTACGCTAACCTCGATATTGTTGCCTTTAGCCTTGACAGATGGCTTGCCAAACTCGAAAGTAGTATAGCTCAAACCATAACCGAACGGATAAGCCACATTCTTCTTGAAGGTGTCGAAGTAGCGGTAACCTACGTAGATATCCTCCTCGTGGTTGCTATAGTCGTAACCCTTGATGTTGCCCTTGCTCCAATCCTGCAGATTCTTGTAGGTGTACATATCGTAATCCTTGGCGAAGTTGGCGGTAGAAGGATGATCGGTAGCTGCAATAGGCCAGGTCATGGTCAACTTACCCGATGGATTCACCTTGCCAGTCAGGATATCAGCTACAGAGTTACCACCCTCGATACCAGGCTGCCAAGCTACGAGAATAGCATCCACACGGTCTCTCCAGCTGGCTGTCTCCATCACAGAACCAGAGTTGATGATTACAATCACCTTCTTGCCTTTGGCATGGAAAGCATCAGATACACGGAAAATCATATCCTGCTCTATCTGACTGAGATTGAACTCACCATTGATCTGGCGATCCATTCCCTCACCTGCCTGACGGCCGATGGTGATGATGGCAGCATCCGCCTTTGGCTCCTCACCGGCTACACAACGCTCAGTAATCTCGATTTCATCGAGCTTTGGCTGTCCCTGATCCAGGAACCACATCATCGGATTCTTGTCTGCCTTCAACTTAGCCTTGGCATACTTTACATAATTCTGATAGATTTCTGTAAGCTGAGGAGTAGTTGCCACGCCGATGTTCTTCAAACCGGTAACCATATCCACAGAATAGCCAACATTAACGGCTCCACTGCCAAGACCACCCGACATGAAGTCGTAAGAGTTGACACCGAAGAGTGCCACGGTCTTCAAGCCCTGAATAGGAAGAGCGGCATCATTCTTCAGGAGCACCATACCCTCGGTAGAACTCTGACGGGTGATGGCTGCATGAGCCTTCAAGTCTGGCTCTCCACTATATTTATATCCCTTGAATCGAGGAGTCTTCACGATATATTCGAGCATACGGCGAACATTGCGGTCCACATCCTTGATATCCAGCTTGCCATTCTTTACGACATCAACAATATCCTGTACCTGTGCAGGATAACCCGGCATCATCAAGTCGTTGCCAGCCTCAACTTCCTGCTCCAGCGGAAGGTCGGCACGCTTACCAATCCAGTCGGTCTCTACGATTCCCTTATATCCCCAGTCGTTGCGGAGAATATCTGTAAGGAGGCCCTTGTTGCCCTGGGCATACACACCATTAATCTTATTATAGGCAGACATGATAGTCCAAGGATTGCTCTTGCGAACCATCATCTCGAAACCCTTCAGATACAATTCACGGAGAGCACGCTGGCTCAATCGCTCATCCACCTTGGTACGGTCAGTCTCCTGGGAGTTCACGGCAAAGTGCTTGGCACTTACACCCACGCCCTGGCTCTGCACACCCTGTACAAAGGCAGTTCCGATAAGACCTGTTACGATTGGATCTTCTGAATAATACTCAAAGTTACGGCCACAGAGCGGATTGCGATGCAGGTTCATACCCGGTCCGAGCACAACATCACAGCCATACTCGAGGGTTTCATTACCGATAGCCTCACCCACCTTGCGCACCAGGTCGGTGTTCCAGGTAGAAGCCAGACAGGTTCCGATAGGGAAACCGGTAGCAAAGTAGCTACGGCTGTCACCTTCGCGATGAGCATCGATATGAACACCGGCAGGACCATCACACTGTACGGTAGTAGGAATACCGAGACGAGGGATGGCTACAGTAGTACCCGCAGCACCCGGCACGAACTTCTTCTGATGTCCGAGCATAGCGCCACTGCCCACGAATCCATCGTTACCACCACCCACCAGCATCTGGGCTTTCTCTTCCAAGGTCATCGCCTTGATTACTTCATCGATGTTGTTGGCATTCAGTTTTGGTGCAGATTGCGCCATCATTGTAGTTGCCATCGCTCCTGCCGCAATGGTAAGAGCCAATTTCTTGTAGTTCATCATTTTGTCGTTTATTTAGTTAGTCATTATTATTCTGTTCTTTTAGTCGTTTCATCAGGCTTATGCAGCCCCAAAGGTTACTGCATTTCTTCAAAAACTTGCTGCAAATTTAATAAAATAAGGTGGAAACACCAAGCATTTCCACCATTTTCTTCTCGCTTTAACAAGATTCTTCCCGTAATTAACAAAAGATATAGTAAGATTATAACATACTATACATATCACTAACCTAAGGCTAGTCCTGATATTTAATCTGGAAGTAATCGAGCAGACGCTTATAGAAATCCTGTGCTGTAAGACAAGTATCCATCAGATAACCTTTAATGTGATTCCACTCGTGCAATCCTCTACAATAAAACATCTTCAACTCATCTGTAATGATAAACGGAACGATACCATTGCTTAGGCACTCCTTGAACATGATCAGTCGTCCTACCCTTCCATTACCATCTTGGAAAGGATGAATAGACTCAAAGCGCTGATGGAAATCGATAATATCCTCCAACGTTTTTACTTTCTTGGCATTATACTCCTTCAGCAACCTTACCATTTCCTTATGAACCATTTTCGGTTCACAAGTATCAATGTCCCCCACTTCATTTGGAAATCGCTTGTAATCTCCCACCACAAACCAATCTTTGGTGCAATCAGAAGTTCCTGACTTGAGGATAAGATGAAGTTTCTTGATGAAGTCTTCGGTCAACTTCTCATCAGCCTGCTCGATAATCAAATCGATACACCTGAAGTGATTGGTTGTCTCAATGATATCATCCACCCTTACACTTTGGTCTGTAATGCCTATCGTATTGGTTTCAAAAATAAAACGAGTCTGCTCATGCGACAACCTGCTTCCTTCGATATGATTGGAATTATAGGTTAAGTCTATTTGAGTACGATGATAAATGCCTCCTTTCAGCTTCATATTCTTCTGTTCCCGAAGGATAGAAAGAAGTGGAGAAACCTGTTGCTTCTTGGATTTACGCATAGGCAAGGTTGCATCGGCAGGAATATTCCATGTCTTTCCCACCAACACTACTCCCTCAATTTTCCCGGAAGCACAATAATTACGCGCAGTTCGTTCTGACACCCCATACTTCTGCGCAAACTCTTTCACTGATATATAGTCCATAAATTATCGGCAAGTTTATGTTTGAATTTCGACTGCAAATATAACACTTTTTGCCGATAACGGCAAGAAAATAACAAAAAAAGCGATTATCCTCCCTCTTTTTTTGCCGATAGCGGCAAGAAAGCAACCCTCAAAAACGAATGCTTTTCTTAAGACAAAACCATTTCAATCTTTCGTAAGTTTCATCAAAAAGAAGAAAAAATACTAGAAAACCTTGTAGGAATCAAACAATTATCGTATCTTTGCCGAATTATCCAAAAGTTGGGTACTAGGTAAGGACATTTAAATAATGAAAGGTATGGAGCAGAGAAATTCTTCCATCGAAATCTATCGTTCCCCAGAGGGCAACATAGAGCTGAATGTAAAATTAGAAAATGATACTGTTTGGCTTACACAAAGCCAAATGGCAGAGTTGTTTGCTGTTGACAGAACATCTGTTACACGACACATTCGCAACATTTACAAGAGTCAAGAACTAGACGAAAAGTCAACTTGTGCAAAAAATGCACAGGTTCGTTTTGAGGGTAAGAGACAAATCATTCGTGATATTCCTTATTATAATCTTGACATGATTATTTCGGTAGGGTACAGAGTGAATAGCAAGAATGCGACCTCTTTCCGCCGTTGGGCAACCTCTATCTTGAAGCAATACATTATCAAGGGTTATGCCATCAACCAGAAACGCCTAGACAATTACAACGAACTGAAAGAAGTGGTTCGTTTGATGTCACGTGCGATTACATTGCAAGATCAGGTTTCAGAAGGTGAATATAACGGACTATTCAATGTCATCAGCGACTATGTTTATGCCCTGGATACTCTCGACAAATATGATTATCAGACATTGCTTATAGACAAGACGACTCAAGCCGAGCCGTTCCATGCCACCTACGAAAATGCAATGGAAGCCATCAATGCTTTGAAAGAAAAGTTTGGAGGCAGTAAATGGTTTGCCAATGAGAAGGATGATTCTTTCAAGAGCAGCATAGGTCAGATTTACCAAACCTTCGGTGGTGAAGAACTCTACGCTTCGGTAGAAGAAAAAGCAGCCATGCTGCTCTACCTTGTCGTAAAAAACCATTCATTCAACGATGGCAACAAGAGAATTGCGGCCATGCTTTTTCTTTGGTTTATGGAGAAGAATGGCATTCTGTATGCAGAAAATGGACATAAGAGAATTGCCGACAACACACTCGTTGCCCTGACACTGATGATTGCAGAAAGCAGAACTGAGGAAAAAGATGTTATGGTAAAAGTGGTTGTCAACTTGATTAATAAAGACAATCAATAGAATTGCCATTAAAAAACCGCACAACAGCTGTTCTACGCATGCACAACAGCTGAAAGACAAGCGCACAACAGCTGATGTGCGACCGCATATCAACTGTTGTGCGCTTCGAGATACTTACTGTTCCAACAACTTCTATTGTATCTCCGAACAACTTCAGTTACTTCTTTCAGATACTTATGACGCATTCTTCAAACGCCAATAACGCTTGAGGAAAGACATTCAAAGCATTGCGGAAGCTTATTCAAATCATTGTAGAAATCTACTTCGCTGTATCCTTTGAGCTTCGCTTATCACGGCGATAACTGCGATAATCATCCAGCGGAATCTCAATATCAGGTTCCACCAACTCGCCCTCACGTGGCAAGGCGAACTTCTGATACTTGATGTTCAAGCCACGCTCTATCCACATACTCTCATAATAGGTTTGGATAGAGAGAATCTTACGGGTTTCCTCATCGATACCCTCCTGATGATAGAGGTCCTCTGTGCGGAAGAGCACAGGCAGATGGTTGCCATCCACCATATAAGTAGTATAGGTGAAGAGGAAGTTGGAGTCCGTCTTCAGATGGATGATACCGCCATCCACAAGGAAGTGGCGATAACGGTTCATAAAGTAAGTAGATGTAAGACGCTTGCGAGGGTTCTTCATCTGCGGGTCAGAGAAGGTGAGCCAGATTTCCTGCACCTCATCCTCGGCAAAGAAGCGGTCGATAATCTCGATGTTGGTACGGAGAAAAGCCACGTTCTTCTGTCCTTCCTCTATCGCCTTCTTGGCACCGGTCCACATTCGTGCACCCTTGATATCCACACCGATGAAGTTCATTTCAGGATAGAGCTTGGCAAGTTCCACGGTATATTCACCCTTGCCGCATCCCAACTCCAGCACGATAGGGTTATCATTGTGGAAATACATCTCACGCCACTTGCCCTTCATATCGAAAGGCACGTCATCTACTACACTATATGGATACTGGAACACGTTCTCGAAACGCTCCATATCCGCAAACTTTGCTAATTTTCCTTTGCTCATTGATTCTTTTTTTCTTCGTTTGAGTGCAAAGGTAAGCATTTAACGATAATTATACAAATCATATCATGGAATTTGTATAATATTAACGGAAAAAGTTTATTCCGCCTGAATACCGAAGTACTCGTTGAGTTCGGCGATGGCAGCACCATCGGCATTAGGAAGATCCTTCACCAGCTTGCCTTTCTCCAGCAGAAGGATGCGGGAGGAGATGTCGGCAACGAAGTTGAGGTTATGGCTGGAGATGATGACCGTGGTGCCCTGCTCCTTGCAGATACGCTGAATCATGTGGGCGATAGTCATCTGAGAAGATGGGTCAAGATAGTTGAAAGGCTCATCCAGGAGAAGAACCTTCGGATTGATGATCATCGCTCCGATAATGCCAATCTTCTGTCGGTTACCCTGAGAAAAATCACGGAGATACTTCTTGGTTCCCATGATTTCATCGTGCATAAAGCCCTCAAACTGAGCCAATCGCTCCTGCAGGGTTTCATCGTCAATGTGATAAACATCAGCGATGAAATCGAAGTATTCCTCAGGGGTGAGGAAGTCAATGAGGAATCTGCCGTCGATGTAACTGCCGGTATATTCCTTCCAGGTTTCACTCTCGTTCACCTTCTGTCCATTGCTTTCCACGAAACCGTCATCAGCCTGAATCAGGTCGAGAATCAGACGGAGCAAGGTTGTCTTGCCCGCACCATTATTACCTACGAGTCCTATCAGCTCGCCCTTTGCAACACCCAGATTATCAATATCGAGTACGGTATTGCCATTATATATCTTTTTGAGATTCTGAATCTTGATCATATTACTTTGAACTTTGAATTTTGAACATTGAACTTTATGATTACCTTGAGTTTTGAACTATATGATTAGTAAAGCTATTGAATTGGCTTTCCCTTCGGCCGCCGAATGTTGTTTCTTCACTCTTCGTTCTTCACTCTTCACTTAATTCTCCTAGCTTTCCATAAACTTCTCCATGCGCTTATACTTGTTCTTCTCGAAGATGGCAGCTATCTTGGCGATAAACCATTTATGGATGGCGATGCTGAAGACTGCCAGCGTTATGCAGGTGACAAACCATGCCGTCTCACCGAAGAAATAATAGACAGCACAGACACCAACCAGCGGGAAGAGAAAGGCGATGGCATAAAGATTAATCTTCAGATTAGCTCCCTGCATGCTGAACATGGAAGTCTGGAATATCTCCAGACGGGAAGAGAAGAGTGCCGTAGGCAGATTGAAGAGATTGATGAATACTGCCAGACAGAAACCGCTGATAAGCACCTGGATTCCGATTCCTACCTGCAGGAAAAGGAACGGAAGGGTAAGCAACAAAGCGACAGCACTCACCACCATATAATAATAGAAGCAATTCTGCAGCATCTGTTTAACCTTAACAGGCTTGGTCATCAAACCATGGAAGAAGTTTGCCTCAATGCCAAAGGTCCACTGCGACAACACCACCGATGGCAGCAGGATGGCACCCGCCACATAGAGGGTAGTCATAGCCACCTTGTCCCCCATTTCCTGTCCCGCTTCTGCCGGGAGCAAGGCAAAGAGATAGGCATCGAAAAGGAAGATGGCAGCAATCATAATCACCATCGTACGGACACGCTTTGCTCTCAATGTGCCGATATATTGCAGACTGAAGAGGTTGATATGGCTGAAACCACGGAACTTGGAAACCTTCTGCTTCTGCTCGTTATAAATCTTTTCGTGATAGAGATAGATGGTAAGTCCGGCGAATACCGCTCCAGCAAGGAAAAAGATACCTATCCATCCCATCCATACCGGGAAGAAGGAAGCCACAAACATATACCCTATCAGCACGGCAAACATTCCCATCCATCCCAATATCAAGGGCCATTTCAGAATCCACTCTGTTGCCTTGCGGTAACAGGTGATGTAGATGCCGTTGATGAAAGAGAACCCCAGGAACAGGAAGAAGCTGGCAACAACCTCACTTGCAGGCAGGAAATAGATAAATACCGGAAGCATAAGCACCGGAAGCACATAGTTCCAGAAACTCACGAGATTGGTAGTGAGCAGGAACTTGTTCCAGATTTTCTCCGGCACAGGGCGCGACTTCACATAATCATCCATCGCCGTAATATCCCGCTTCATCACCATCTTCATGATGATGTCAGGAATCAGCATACCGACAACGATACCGGCTCCCAACAGGGCTGGCATGTCTTCGCCCCCAAGTTCTCCCCCATTCTCGGTGAAGCTGAGAAAGAAGCTCACACCCATCACCACATACAGGAAGATGATGTAGCACGCCACGAAGGCATCTCTCTTATGGAAGTTACGGCGCTGCTGCAACCACCAAAGCCTTAAAAGTAATCTCAACATAAATTATTCTTTTTATGGTTTATGGGCACAAAGGTAAACAAAAATATCCGAAATCTCCTACAAAATGATAAAAATAACTTAAAAATAACATTAGATGAAAAGTAAGAGGAAACAGAAAGAGAAGAAAAGAAAGAATAGGAACATACGCAAAAACGGCATCTCCTCACGAAGATGCCGTTTCTTCCAAACTAACATTAACTTATATATCAACTATTCATCAAAACTATTATAAACCTAAAAGTCAACCTAAACGTATGTCATCTAAAACTTATAATACTCTTATTCAGGCTGAACCGGCAAGATGTTATCATCCTCATCATAGAAGAGAGGAGCCACCTTTACGCTGCGAAGCCAGGTTGTATCATTTGATGGCACGCAGTCGTGATGGAACAGATACCACTGTCCCTTGTACTCACAGATACTGTGATGGGTTGTCCAACCTACTACCGGTTCCAGGATGACGCCCTTGTAAGTGAACGGACCATAAGGATTATCACCTACAGCATAGCAGAGATAATGAGTATCACCGGTAGAGTAGCTGAAGTAATACTTGCCCTTATACTTATGCATCCAGCTGGCCTCGAAGAAGCGATGTGGATCATCAGCTGGCAATACATTACCCTCTTCGTCAACGATGACAACAGGCTTTGGCATTTCAGCAAACTGCTGCACATCATCCGTCATCATGGCTACACGAGATGGCAATGGATTCTCCTTGCCCTCTGGAAGATGCTCATCCTTCAGTGCCTTGTTGTCCTTGTACCACTGAAGCTGACCGCCCCAGATACCACCGAAGTAGCAGTAAATCTTGCCATCATCATCCTTGAACACGCAAGGGTCGATGCTGTATGACTTGCGGATTGGGTCGGCATTCGGAACGAAAGGACCTTCAGGCTTATCAGCCACAGCCACACCGAGATGGAACACACCATTATAATCCTTGGCAGAGAAGATGAGATAGTACTTTCCATCCTTCTCTACTACATCGTTGTCCCACATCTGCTTCTCAGCCCATGGCACATCCTTCACATCGAGAATCACACCATGATCGGTTACCTCACCTTCCATCACATCGTCCATAGAGAGAACATGATAGTCTTTCATCTGGAAGTGACCGCCATCATCGTCGAAGCTTTCGCCGCTGTCCCAGTCATGAGATGGGTAAACATACAGGCGACCGTTAAACACATTGGCAGATGGATCTGCCATATAATCCTTTGGGAACAAATATCTTGCTTTCATTGTTGTTTATTATTTTAAGAGATGTACAATATTATCTAAAGAGATTTTACTTAAAGAGATTGACGATTTCCTTCACCACTGGCTTCACCTCGTTGTTACGATCGATAAGCAGTGGATAGTTGGTTCTGCCAGGGATAGGCCAGCCATTCAACCAAGAGTGACCATCGTTGACACCCCAGAAGGTAACACGACTGATGACATCCTTATGACGCTCTACAATCTTAAAGAGATCGAGATAACGCTGGTTGAAGAGCTTCTGCGCCTTCTTGTCAAGTCCCTTCACGTATGGATTGTACTTTTTCTGAAGTTCAAACTTCTGGCTGATTTCCGCTCCGCCGAATCCTTCCGGATTAGGAAGCATGTTCATATCCAACTCAGTCAGCATCACCTTCACGCCTTCACCAGCAAAAGCCTCGATGCTCTTCTCATACTCAGCATAGTCAGGATAATCAAAACCATTGTGGCTCTGCATACCTACTGCATCGATGCGGAGACCCTTCGCCTTCAAATCGCGAACCAGTTTGCAGATAGCCTCTCGCTTAGCTGGCTTCGAAGTAGAATAATCATTGTAGTAGAGTTCTACGTTTGGATCAGCCTCATGCGCAAAGCGGAAAGCCAGTTCGATGAACTCCGGACCGATAATCTTATAATATAGAGACTTGCGGTAAGAGCCATCATCCTCGAATGCCTCGTTCACTACGTCCCAACCCTTTACTCTACCTTTATAATGAGTAACCACATTCATAATATGGTTATACATTCTGCCGATAAGCACTTCACGGCTTACCAGATTACCCTTATCATCGGTAAACATCCACTTAGGTGGCTGAGAATGCCAAACCAGACAATGCCCGATCAAGGTCTTGCCGTTCTTCTCTGCCCAGTCAGCGAGTTTATCGCCATCAGTGAAATCAAAGCGATTCACCTCCGGATGATTCTTCTCACCCTTCATACAGTTTTCGGCAACTACCTGGTTAAACTGTTTCTTCACTACTTCCTCACCTGCAGGGTCTTGTCCATTAGGCAAATCTGTATTAATGGCAGCACCTACCAGGAAGTACTTACCCATAGTTTCCTGGAATGTTGGGATTTGAGCTGCTGAGTTCGCTTTTTGAGCGAAAGCTGTTGAAGCAAGCATCAGCCCCAGTGCCAGAGTTGTGATCTTTTTCATATCTTATATCTATTTTTCTCGTTAATAATTATAGTCTCTAGTTTTCATCCTTGTGTCGGGCCTCAATCTTCTTGTTGATGTCGTCGATGACCTCATCGGTCAACTCATACTTAGAGATGATGAACATCGCCAAGCCCAGCAAGATGGCAGGAATCACACATACCAGCCAACGGATACCCTCCTGTGCCAGAGGAGTCTGCTGCTCCAAATCATTCATGAAGTAAGCACCGGCAGCATTACCTACAGACATCATGGCGAAGGCTGTAATGAAGAAGAGCGCCACGATACGGAGAGGACGGTTGTGGAAGAATTCTGTCCACAGGTCGCTCACCTTCACGTTCTTGGTTTCCTTCTCATCCATCACCACACGTTCCTTGGTTTGGGTAAAGCAGAATACCAGAAGGGCAAAACCTACCAGAGCAAAAATCAGCATGGCAACAAACCAGGCATTACTGTCGGTAGGAAGCGAGTTGCTCTCTTGAGCTGCCGCTGCCTGATAACCGGTCCATGCAAGAACGGCACCAGGAACAACACCACCCAAAGCCATACCAGCCTTATAGAAGATACCGGTCAGGGCATTGACGATGCCGGCAATACGCTTGCCGCTGGTATATTCTGCAAAAGAGATAACCTCCGGAATCAAAGCCCACATATATCCTGTAGCTACGATTACGCCTGTTGATTTGATGAACTGAGCGATATAAACCAGCGTGATATGATCCTTTACAGATCCCATCTTGCTGATGATATAAAGCATCGCCATACCCACGATAGCCACTGTAAGGAAGATGTAGAACATATTCTTCTTGCCCACCTTTTTCTTGATGGCAGGAACGAGTGGCATAAAGATGAAAGATGGCAAAGAGCCCAAACCCATGAAGAGTGCCATCTCGATAGGGAGATCCTTGGCTGCTGCGAGCATGGCTACCAGGATTGGAACACCTGCCGATACACAGAGTCCACCCACATTTGCCATGAACATACGTACAGAGGTAAGAATGGTTATTTCGTCTGTATCGCGGGTCAGCGAAGAGTTCAAGGCTCCGTAAGGTACATTGATCAATGTATAGAGCATAGACAAGCCTACGTATGTTACATAGGCATAGATAAGTTTGATGGTTTCTGTCTGTCCTTCCATACCATTCCAAAAACAGAGGATGGCAAGTACGGTGAGTGGCAAACCCGCCAGGACGAGATAAGAGCGATACTTACCCCAACGTGGATTATGCTTATCTACATAAGTTCCCACCAACGGGTCCCAGAGTACATCGACCAAGCGAACCACCAAGAACATGGTGGCAGCAACACCAGGATTAAGTCCATAGATGTCGGTGTAGAAGAACAACAGATACATGCAGATGGTCTGGTAGATGAGGTTTTGCGCCAAGTCGCCAGATCCGAATCCGATGCGTTGTAGCCAATTCAGTTTGTAGAATCCCTTAGATTCCTGTGTTACAGATGTCTGTTCCATATTTTATTCTGTCATTAAGTTTACACCTTATTATATATATAATATAAAAGATGCATATAATATATTTACTTCAATTTCTCTGCGGCAAACTTGCCCATTGCCTCATATCCCTTCGGATTGAGATGCAGCCAGTCATCTGAATACTCTGCCTTCAGACGCTGAGGATCTTTCGGGTCGCGGGTCAATTCATCGAAATCGATAACCCCGTCGAAGGCACCGCTCTTTCTGATCCATTCGTTCACGGTCTGACGCATAGCCTCATGCCAGAAAGAATACCATCCGTTGCCCTTGGTTGGGGTGATGGTTCCGCCATATACCTTGATGCCTTTTGCCTTGGCTTTTGCTATCAGCACCTTGTAGCAGGCAATCAGGGTATCTGTTACATGCTCATAATTTCCGCCGCAGCAACCGATATCGTTGGTTCCTTCGAAGATGATGAGCTTATCCACACCAGACTGTCCCAGGATGTCACGGTCGAAACGCTTCATGGCTGGTTCGCTCAATCCACCTTGCACCACGCAGTTGCCACCGATTCCAAGATTCAATACACCGTATGGCTTCTCTGCATTCAGGGCATCCGAGAGGAAATCGGTCCATCGGTTCTGATGGTTGGTGGTACTTCCACGGCCATCGGTGATAGAGTTTCCGAGGATAGCCACCACAGGAGTAGCCTTATCGGTCTTCACATCAATGGCAGAAAGATTGTACCAGTGGTCAGCCTTTTCCTGCTTATCGAAAGCAGCATCTGCTGGTTTCACCGCCTTGCCCTTTACATTACTTACTATATAAGAGGTAGTACGTGAACCACGATGGGATGTTGCATTCACTGGAGTCTGCTTGCCATAGTCGATGGTAATCGTAAGGCGCTGTCCACTCTTCAAGGCATATTTCAAATCATCTGAGAAGATAGCCTTGCCCGGAGCAATGGTTACATTCTTCTTGCCATTAAACTTGAGATACTTCACCGTCTTGGCATTGATTCCCCAATTGCTTGGAACATCAGTATCTGCAATATACACCGATTTGATTTCTACCGGCTCCTTGCTCTGCTCGTTGCTGAGCTTCACTCTGAGTTCCTCTCCGCCAAAGGAAACATGAACTATCTGTCGACAAGAACGGTTGCTCAAGCTTTCCTTAGGCATATCTCCTTTACCAGTCCATTCCACTGCAGTAGCCCAAGATCCTTTCCATACCTTCTGGGCAAAAGCTACAGAACTTGACGCAGCCAATACGAGCGCCAGCGATAAGATTTTGATTGTTTGTCTATTCATTGTTATTATGATGCTTTTAATGTTTCTATTGTTGTTGACGATGCAAATTTACTGATAAGTAATGAAATAACAGGTATTTAATAGTTACCATTACTTTTCTATTTGTTTCATACTTGCAAAAATGGCACAAAAAGATAAAGAAACAAAAAGAAATGAAACATTTTGTTGCATTAGAATTTGTTTCTTTCATTGTTTTTTGTTATTTTTGCAGCCGTAACAACCTATTTTAAACAAGAAAACGGACAGAAAATATGAAGCATATCAGACATTGCCTAACGGCACTCTTCGCTATCACCATCTCGCTCATGGTATGGGCTGACAGTGGTGAACTTTTCACATCGGGCAAACTGTCAAGTTCGCTTATCAACTGCATTGTGCAGGATAAATACGGATATATCTGGGTGGGAACCGAATACGGACTCAGCAAGTTCGACGGCTACCGCTTTACCAACTATCTGCATAATGAAGAAGACACAACCTCCATTACCGACAACATTATCTCCGACCTGCTGGTAGATAAGAAAGGTAACCTGTGGATAGGTTGTGCCAAGGGACTGATGCGCTATAATTATGAGACGAACGATTTCACCCGTCTCCAGTTTCCTGATGGCAGAAAGCCACGTATCTATTCTATGGTAGAAAGTCACAATGGCGATATCCTGCTGGGTACTGCAGGATATGGTCTCTATTCTGTAAAAGACAGAAATACCCGGAAAGGAAGCGATCATCTTTTCACTATCAGACAGGAAAGGCAATACGCAGAGCGCGATTCTGATGTATTCTTTACCCATATCTACGAAGATAAGCATCATTATCTCTGGCAGAGTAGCCACCTTTCTATCTTTACCCGTTTCATCAAGAAACAAGGCAAGGTGCAGCGCAAAGACTTCAAATCGCCATGCGGAGCACCTGTGGCTTTCATCCAGCATCGTCCGCAGACCATGCTCATCGCCTGTATGTATGGCATCATCTATTATGATTACCGGACAGGCCGCATCGCTGATGCCGGCTACGACTTTGGCGGTTATCAGAATAATGTAACCATCAACAATGCTACCTTCGACCACGAAGGCAACCTCTATATCAGCACCTCTGAGCATGGTGTTCTCATGATCAGGAAGGGAAGCAACAGGGTAGAACAGTTGGAGAACAGCAACAGCAGTTTCAATCTGGCTACTGCCTTCGTCAACGATATCATCGAAGATAAGGACAACAATCTCTGGATAGGATGTTACAAGAAAGGTCTGTATCTGATAAACCAGCGCCAGCAGGCTTTCAACAGCTGGAGCTTTTCGGCACAGAACTACATCATCGGCAGCAGCGTTTCATCTATTGCACAAGGCGAAAATGGTGAAACATGGTGTACGGTACAGAACAGTGGTGTGTTCTGTTTTGATGCTTCAGGCAAGATTATCGCCCACCCTCAGTCACCTGCCGGTACTTGCATCATCTATAAAGACCGACGTGGCAATTACTGGATCAGTAATGGCAGCGCACTCTACAGCTACAACCCTCATACAGGTACATACCAGCAGAAACTCACATTTACCAGTGCCGGCATCTACTGTATGACCGACGATGCACAGGGCAACCTTTACATTTCTGTATACAGCAAAGGTCTCTATATATATAATGTGGAAAGCGGCAAGGTTACCGTTCTGAATATGCAGCAAAGAGGCGATAAAGGATTTCTCTGCAACGACTGGGTGCGAAGCATGGCGCTCGATCATACAGGCCATTTATGGATAGGAACCTCTAATGGAGTTTCCTGCCTCAATACCAGAACGCTCAGTTTCAAGGATTTCGGATGGCACAACATTCTGAAAGACAGACAGGCAAATGGTATCTGCGAAGGAAAGAACGGCGATATTATCATCGGTACGGAAGAAGGACTCTATCTGTTTGACAGAAAGAGCAACAAGACGAAGAACTTCCCTCATGCAGAAGCGTTGAAAGGCAAGCAGGTCTGCAGCATCATCAAAGACAGGAAGGGTGACTTGTGGGTAAGTACAACCATGGGCATCTGGCAGTATGAACAGAAGAACAGACAGTTTATCGGGCACATCAACGGCAACGGACTTACTACCCATGAGTACGTGCTGGGCTCTTCCATGCATACCGCCAGCGACCTTATCGCCTTCGGAACCAGTGATGGTATCACAACCTTCTATCCTGACGTTGTCAGAGCCAAGAAGATGGAATTGGGAGATGTACATCTCACCAACTTCATCATCAACGGAAAGCCAATCAACTGTACGGTCAAAGACTTCAGCATTCCTTACTCCCAGAATTCATTCACTCTGGAGTTCTCGCTGCTCAACTACAGGAACACCGATAATATCAGTTTCCAATACCGCATCAACGACGGCAAATGGAACAGCACCAATGAGGGAGCCAATGCCGTAGCATTCAACAAGTTGAAACCGGGCGACTATACGCTGGAGGTGAGAGCTACCAGCAATGGCAGATATTCCAAGAATCCTACCATCATCAACATCAAGGTATGCGACCCTTGGTATGCATCACCCGAGGCATATCTCCTCTATATCCTGATCATAGCAAGCGTCATCCTGTATGTCATCTACACATACGAGCGCCGCCGCAAGGCAGACCTGGAAGAGACCAAGATGCAGTTCCTCATCAATGCCACCCACGACATCCGCTCGCCGCTGACATTAATCATGGGGCCGCTCAACAAGCTGAAAACAAGATTAACAGATGCCGAAAGCAAACAGGATATCGATACCATCGACCGCAATGCCCAGCGCCTCCTGCTTCTGGTAAACCAGATACTTGATGAGCGAAAGATAGACAAGAACCAGATGCATCTCCATTGCCAGGAGACTCCGCTCAAGGATTTCCTGCATGGCATCGTATCGCTCTACCGCTTCAATGCACAGGAGCGCAACATCACCCTTGAACTCAAAGAAGACGAAAGCCTCAGCGGCGATAAAGGCAAGCTGAAGGTTTGGATAGACCGCATCAACTTCGACAAGGTTATCTCCAACCTGCTCTCCAATGCCATGAAGTATACCTTTGATGGCGGCGAGATTACTGTTATCATAGGTAAAGACGAAAAGAATGCCACCATCAGGGTAGAAGATACAGGTATCGGACTGAAAGAAGAGAAGACCGACCGCCTCTTCGAACGTTTCTATCAGGGAAACAACAGCAGCGGTCTCCATATCGAAGGAACCGGTATCGGACTCAATCTCTGTAAGGCATTTGTAGAAATGCACGGAGGCAAGATCAAGGCCTACAACCGTACCGACGGCATCAAGGGTTCCTGCTTCGAAGTAAACATTCCGCTGGGCAACAGCCATCTGCAGCCAGGCGAGATACTGGAAGAAGAAGACAAGAAGGAGCAGGAGATTACCAAAAAGAAAGTACAGGCCAACCGTAACTTCAATATCCTGATAGTTGACGATGACAGCGAGATTGCCCAATACATCAAGACCGAACTGAGCGACTGGTACCGCTTTGAGCATGCCTGCAACGGCAAGGAGGGTTTGAAGATGCTGCTCACCGGCAAGTACGACCTTGTGATAAGCGATGTGATGATGCCAGAGATGGATGGAATCACGATGCTCAAGAACATCAAGAGCAACAGCAACATCAGCGATATTCCAGTCATCCTGCTCACCTCGAAGAGCGAGGTGGAACACCGGTTGGAGGGACTTCGCAGAGGAGCCGATGCTTTCCTGGCAAAGCCTTTCGACATGGAAGAGCTGCATATCCTTATCGACAACCTGGTGGATAATGTGCGACGCATCCGCGGCAAATACAGCGGAGCACAGGGGCAGAAGGCGAAGATTGAGCAGATTCAGGTAAAGGGCAATAACGATGCCCTGATGGAACGCGTGATGAAATATATCAACGCCCACCTTGCCGATCCCGACCTCAATGTAGAGAAACTTACCGAGGAGGTAGGTATCAGCCGTGCACAACTCCATCGTAAACTAAAGGAGATTGCTGGTGTTTCTGCCGGAGAATTTATCCGTAACCTCCGACTGGAACAGGCGGCACGACTCATCGAAGAGGGGCAGATTAATATCACGCAGGTAGCCTACTCTGTAGGTTTCAACAACCAGACCCACTTCTCTACCGTGTTCAAAAAACACTATGGCATGTCGCCTAGCGAGTATGCTGAAACAAAGAGAAATGAGAAATAAACAACAAATAGAAGAGAATAAGGTATTTTTTCGTATCTTTGCAGCAGAAACAATAATAATACAAACTAACGATCTGGAAAGATATGAAGAAATACCTCATTTTATTATTTACGGTACTTACATCACTCCATGTTTCTGCACAGAGTGATGGTTCACAGTTATGGCTCGGAAAGCAGTATGCTAACTCATGCCAAGTTATCTCACAGTTGCCTGATGATGCAACAGCCAAGATTGCCAAGCAGGAGCTAGAAAACAACTGGCGTGGCAAGAATGTTGAGCTCAAGATAGACAAGAGTCTCAACCTGGGCGAAGGCTATAATATCTACGCCCGTCCTGCCCAGCAAGGCGACAATATTCAGTACGAAGCAACTATCACCGCCAGCAATCCTATCGGTTTGCTCTATGGTGCCTACGAGTTAATTCGACTTCAGAACACCGATGCCTACAACACAGGTAGCGGTAATCAGCAGAACTTCAGCAAAGCTATCGATGAGACCGAGAAACCACAAGTGGGTCTCCGCATTCTCAACCATTGGGACAATCTCGATGGCAGCATCGAACGTGGCTATGCCGGAAAGAGTATCTTCAAATGGGAAGAAATCAAACTCGGAAAGAACGGCAAAGGCGGCAGCATCAGCAAGAGTCTGCACGACCGTCTCATCACCTATGCCCGTGCCAACGCCTCTTTGGGCATCAACGGCAGCGTGCTCAACAATGTGAATGCATCGCCAAAGATGATGACTGCTGAATACATTAATAAGGTGAAAGTCATCGCCAACATCCTGCGTCCTTACGGCATCCGAGTGTATCTCAGTATTAACTTTGCTTCTCCTATGGCATTGGGCTATACCAAGACTGCAGATCCATTGGACAAAAAGGTACAACAGTGGTGGAAGAAGAAGGCAAAAGAGATATATGCTACCATCCCTGACTTTGGCGGATTCCTGGTAAAAGCCAATTCTGAAGGACAGCCTGGTCCTGGCGATTACCACCGCACACATGCCGATGGAGCCAACATGCTTGCCGATGCACTAAAACCTTTCGGGGGCATCGTGATGTGGCGAAGCTTTGTCTATGGTGCCAACCATAAGGGTGAAGACCGTGTGAAACAGGCTGTGAGCGAATTTAAGGGAATGGACGGAAAGTTCCGTGACAATGTTATCCTCCAATCAAAGAACGGTCCGCTCGACTTCCAGCCTCGTGAACCATACGCTCCCATCTTCGACAACATCAAACAGACTCCACAGATAGCAGAACTACAGATTACCCAGGAATATCTCGGTCAGTCTAAGCACCTCACCTATCTCGCACCTATGTGGAAAGAGTTCTTTGAGTTTGTTAATCCAAACAGAGTGAAAGGTATTGCGGGTGTAGCCAATATCGGTGATGATGCCAACTGGTGTGGTCATCCTTTCTCACAGGCTAACTGGTATGCTTTTGGCCGATTGGCATGGAATCCTTCACTTACAGCCGAGGAGATTGCTCACGAATGGCTCGTACAGACCTACGAAAACCAGGACGAGAAATTTACCAAGCCGGTAGAGATGATGATGATGACTTCCCGTGAAGCTTGCGTCAACTATATGATGCCATTGGGTTTGCATCATATCTTCAAGTTCGATCACCACTACGGTCCGGAACCAGATGGTTTCATCGCAAGTTATCCTCTGGAATGGTGCCCAGTATACTATCACAAGGCAGATGCTCAGGGTGTAGGTTTCGACCGCTCATCCAAAGGTACAGATGCCGTTGGTCAGTATCCGGAACCATATCGCAGTCTGTATGACAACATTGAGACTTGCCCAGAAGAATATCTCCTATGGTTTCATCATGTAGCTTGGGATTACAAAATGAAATCAGGAAGCACCCTCTGGCAGGAACTCTGCATGAAGTACAACATGGGTGTAGCGATGGTAGAAGTTTACCGCGACTTCTGGCATACCTCAGCCAAGCAGTATATGAAGGGACATGAGCAGGAATGGCAACATACAGACTCTCTGCTCAATGTACAGTTGGAGAATGCAAAGGAATGGCGCAATACCTGTCTCAAGTATTTTCAAACCTTTTCTAAAATGAAGATCTATGAATAAGATCGTATTATCTTTTCTTGCATTATTATGCTGCATCAACATACAAGCTGGAGTGAAACTGCAGAAGCAAGGCTCTGCAACCCAGCTTGTTGTCAATGACAAGCCGATGCTTCTCCTGGCTGGTGAGTTGAGCAACTCAGCAGCAACAAGTCCTGCCGACATCAGAAAAGCATTGAAACGGATGAAGATTAGCGGAGTCAACTCCGTCTTCGTTCCTGCATATTGGGAATTTGTAGAACCTAATGAGGGCAAATATGATTTTGCACTTGTAGACAGCGTCATCACAACTGCCCGTAAGCATGACTTGAAGATTGTCTTCCTATGGTTTGGTGCCTGGAAGAACTCCATGAGCTGCTATGCTCCACTATGGGTAAAGGAAAACACCAAGCGTTTCCCTCGTTCACTCACAGAGAACAGCAAGCCATTGGAGATATGCACTGCCTTCAGCGATAACCTGCTTCAAGCAGACAAGCGAGCATTCTGCGAACTGATGAAGCACATCAAAGCAGTAGACAGTCAGGAGAATACCGTTATCATGATGCAGGTAGAAAACGAAATCGGCATGCTCGAATCGGCACGCGACCATTCTCCTCTTGCCGAAAAAGCTTACAGACAGCCAGTTCCTGCTTCATTACTCAAGGCGCTCAAGCTCAAGAAGAAAGGTACATGGGCAGAAGTTTTCGGTACTGACCGTTATGCTGACGAGAAATTTCAGGCATATTACTATGCTAAATATGTAGAGCAACTAGCCTCAGCAGGCAAAGCGATCTACAATATTCCGATGTATGTAAATGCAGCAATGAACAGTCGTGGCAGAAAACCAGGCGAATATCCTTCTGCCGGACCACTTGCCCATCTGATTGATATCTGGAAATGCGGTGCACCAAGTATCGACATCTTTGCACCAGATATCTATGATACCGGTTACAAGGGATGGGTAGAGAAATACAAGCGTGCCGACAATCCTTTCTTCACTCCAGAAGTGAAATGCGATATCAATAGCGGCATAAAGGCATATTATACCTTCGGCGAAACAGATGCCATCAGTTTCAGTCCATTTGCTCTCGATGAAGCTAACTACAAGGTGAAGAACAGTCTCAGAAGTTCATATAAGGTTATCGAGCAACTCTCTCCTATCCTGCTTCAGCATCAGGGAAGGGGAAAAAACTGGGGATTACTCTTCAATCAGGAAGATAAAGAGCGAATCATCGAAGATGGAGATATCACCATGACCTGCCGTCATTTCTTCACGCTACCATGGGATCCTCGCGCTACAGATGGAAGTAAATGGCCTGAAGGCGGTGGTTTGATTGTGAAACTAGCCAAGAATGAATACATCATAGCTGGTAATGGTATCGTCGTAGTTTTCCAAAGCAAGACTGAAAAAGCGCAAGCTGAAGAAAAGAAACTCGGTGAGGACGGATTTGTAGACAATGGTGGAACCGAAACAAAGAAACAAGCCACAACCTTCAAAGGTAAGCGTATCGGTATCGGATATGTAGACCAGGTTGAAGTAGACAAAAACGGTAAATTACAGTTTATCCGTCGTGATAACGGCGACCAGGACCACCAGGGGCGCCATGCCCGCATCTCATGTGGCGATAATAAAATACTCCACATCAAGCTATACGAATACTAAAACATCTATATATAATAAGGTATAAAGGGGATTTGCAGCTGCATATCCCCTTTTTTCTGCTCTAATATGTCTATTTTATTGCTCATGAAACATTTTAAAACACGCAAGATACAAATTTTAACTGTACTTTACGAAAAAGGACATATCTTTGCAGCAGAAAATCAATAAAAACGAAATTCGTATATAAACCAACGAACAAGTTTTAAACCAATTAAATCATAAAAAACCAATTAATCATGAAACATGCAGGTAATGCTTTAAAGTACCTGTCATTATTGTTTATGTTCGTTGCATTCCCATACCAGAATGCAGTGGCTCAAAACGGTAATGTAAAAGGTACAGTGGTCGCAGACGATGGTCCAATCATTGGCGCGACAGTTCGTGTGAAGGGGCAGCCAAATATGGCAACCGTTACCGACCTGGACGGTAACTTCACCCTGAAAGCCCCAAAAGGTGCAACTTTACAGATTTCTTATCTTGGCTATAAAGATAAGGAGGTGAAAGTTGGCAATGGTCCTATTGATGTAACTCTAGTAACCGACGCCCAGGCTCTTAGCGAGGTGGTGGTAGTAGGTTATGGTACAATGCGCAAGGCCGATTTGACCGGTGCGGTTACCCAGGTAGACAACAAAGCTTTTGAGAAATCAGTCACAACGAGTATCGACCAGGTTCTCCAGGGTCGTGCTGCCGGTGTGCAGATTCAAGCCAACACAGGTACTCCTGGTGGTAGTAGTACCATCCGCATCCGCGGTACGAACTCTCTGAATGCCACCTCCCAACCTATCTTCGTTATCGATGGCGTCATCATCGACTCAGATGGTTCTGACAATGGAAATTCCAACCCATTGGCAGGCATCAACCCTAGCGATATCCTGACTATGGATATTCTGAAGGATGCTTCGGCTACCGCTATCTATGGTTCACGCGCATCTAATGGTGTCATCATGATTACCACCAAGCGTGGTCAGAATGGTGAGGCTCAGATAACCTACGATGGTTATGTGGGTTGGCAGGCTATGCCTAAAAAACTTGACGTGATGAACTTGAAGCAGTATGCTGAGCACTACAATGCTATCTCTGATGCCAAGATCAAACCAGCATCCAGCACCTGGCTGCGCCCTGAACTTCTCGGCGATGGTACTGACTGGCAGGACGAACTGTTCAGTACAGCCTTCATGACCAACCACAGTCTTTCTCTTTCTGGTGGTAACGGCCGCACTACCTACGCTATTTCTGCCGGCTACCTCAACCAGGCTGGTATCGGTCTGAAGACAGGCTTCAAGCGCCAGACCTTGCGTGGTAACATAGATACCGAACTCAAGAAATGGCTCAAGGGCGGTATTTCTTTCTCACTCTCTGATTCAAAGCAGGAAATGGAGAAAAACTGGGACATCATCATGACCGCATTGAAGTCTCAGCCTTCTGTTGCCGTGCGCAATCCAAATGGTGGTTATGACGGACCAGACGACCAGTGGATGCCAGACAACGCAGTAGCTTTGGCAGAAATCAAGACAAATTATGCCAAGCGACTCAACTTCCGTATCAATACTTATCTGGAAGCAACTCTCCTGAAGGGACTTACCTTGAAGACTGAGCTTTCTACAGATTATAATCTCAACAAGACAAAGACATACCAGCCAGACTATAAGTTTGGCGTGCGCGAGAGTTCACAGCGCGATGGTGCCTGGTACAAGAACGATACCAAGTACTGGTCTTGGCGCAACATCCTGACCTATAACGGAACAATTGCCGAGAAACATAATATTAATGTAATGGCTGGTCAGGAAATGAGCCAGAGCTATTGGGAGAACTTTGCTGCCAGCAACTCCGGTTATCTTTCAAACTCAGTAACCGACCTCATTGCCGGTGCAACAACAGGTGCCAACATCAACCTGACCCAAGGTAACCAAGACGGCTACAAGCTCTACTCTTACTTCGGCCGTGCACTCTATAATTATGCTGACCGCTATCTCCTGACAGCAACACTCCGTTGCGATGGCTCCAACAAGTTTGCCGAGGGTCACCGCTGGGGTTGGTTCCCATCAGCAGCCTTCGCATGGCGCGCCAGCCAGGAAAACTTCCTGAAGGACAACAAGGTTATCAACAACCTCAAGTTACGTTTGGGCTGGGGTGCTACCGGTAACCAGAACGTACAGCAGTGGGCCTATGCAGCCATGCTCAAGAACTATACCACTTCATGGGGTGTGGGCGTCATGAATGCCAACAATGCCAACCCGGAACTGAAGTGGGAGACCACCTACTCTACCAACGTAGGTTTCGACTTATCTCTCTTTAACAGCCGCATCGACATCGTGTTCGACTGGTACTACAAGAAGACCAACGACCTTCTGATGATGCTCGACCTGCCAGCCTTCATCGGTTCTGGTACAGGTTCCAAGTATGGTACTGCCTCCAACCCTTGGGGTAACGTAGGTAGTCTGGAGAACAAGGGTATCGAGTTCACCATCAACACCGCCAATATCGAGAACAAGAACTTCTCATGGCACTCTAACTTCGTATTCTCACTGAACCGTAATAAGGTGGTATCTCTTGATTCAGAGACAGGTAGTCTTCCTCAAACCGTACAGATCGGTTCTGAAACTGCTACCGTTACCAACACCAGGGTAGGTCAGCCTATCGGTCAGTTCTGGGGTTACAAGGTTATCGGCCGTTTCGACAAGCCAGAAGATTTCTGGTATAAGGATGCCAACGGCAACGTGAAGCAGGTTGCTCTGCCAGAAGGTGCCAAGATTGCTACAAGCCCTACAAGTGGTGGTGTATTCATCGGTGACTACATCTATGAGGATATCAATGGCGATGGTGTCATCGACAACAACGACCAGACCTTCATCGGCAACCCAGAGCCTAAGTTCACCTTCGGTTTCGGCAATACCTTCTCTTATAAGGGCTTCGACCTGAGCTTCCAGTTCAGCGGCTCTTACGGCAACAAGATTATGAACTATGGCAAGCGTTTCCTCAACATCACCGGTTCTACAAGCAACCAGTTGACTGAGGTGATGGACTATGCACGTCTGGCTAAGTATGATGAAAACGGTCCGGACGACTACCGCAACTACTACGTTGTTAACACCGGTTCCATCATGCCTCGTCTGTCAACAGAAAGTGGTGTAAACAAGAACAACCGTGTAAGCGATGCTTATGTAGAAGATGGTTCATACATCCGTCTCCAGAACATAGCACTCAGCTACACTTTGCCTCGCAAGTGGCTCAGCCACACATTCCTGAACAACGTCAAGCTCTACTGCAACGTTCAGAATGTATTCACTATCACCAAGTATGATGGCTTCGACCCAGAAGTTGGTTCGATGCGCGGTAATGCTCTCCTCAACGGTGTAGACTACAGCCGCTATCCATCACCACGCATCTATACTTTCGGTGTAAATGTGCAGTTCTAAATCATCAACTTCTTAAAGTAACAAGAACATGAAAACAAACATATTAAAATATACATTGGTGCTGGCGGGAATGCTCTCATTCACGGGCTGTGCCAACGACTTCCTGGAGCAGAAGAATACCTACCAGATTTCGCAGGATAACTTCTTCGACAACGATGAAGCCGTATCACAGGCAGTCATGCCGCTATATAGCTATGTTTGGTACGACTTCAATGATAAGTTCTATTATGGAATGGGCGATGGTCGTGCCAACAACATCACAGCTCAATACTCAGACTACCTTTACCCATATACAAACTTCACTGAGACTGGTCTTTCCATTGGTCTTACCGAAGCTTGGGGTTCACTCTATTCGGTTGTAGCTCAGGCAAACAATACCATCAACAACATAGCCAACCACTCGTCTTCCAACGTAAGCGAGACGGCTAAACTGCAGGGTATTGCTGAAGCCCGTTTTATGCGCGGTCTCGCCTACTGGTATATCAGTTCACTCTGGGGATGCGCTGTCATCTACAACGACACCCAGAGTCTGGTTAACAATTACGTAGTTAGTCCAAACCCTGGAATAGACGGCATTGAATATGCCATCCGCGATATGGAGTACGCAGCCGTTCATCTGCCAGCAGCCTCTCCTGCTACAGGCCGCATCAACAAGTATGCTGCTTATGCCATGCTGAGCCGCTTCTATCTCTCAATGGCAGGTTTAACCACCAACGGCCGTTACGACGGAACCAATGCGGCTACAGATAAGAACCGCGGAACCCGCAACGAATATTATCTCGATGCTGCCAAGAAAGCTGCAGCCATTGTTATTGAGCAGGGACCTTACCAGCTGGCTGATACCTATGCAGAGCTGTTTGCAGCCTCTACCTTTAATAATAATAGCGAAAGCATCTTCCAGTTGCAGTTCCAGGCAGGTGCAGAAGGAGGCCTTGCCCAGTCTATGACCCGCTTCCTGGCATGGAGCACACAGGTTAACCAGGGCAACTCTTGGGGTGGCGCTACATTCTGCTCTTACGATCTCTGGGAAGAGTTCAAGGAGTATGAAGACCCAACCCTCGGCACAAAGGTAGATGATGCCATTCGCCGTCACAACTGCGTGGCTTCTTATGGCGAAACTTACCCTGAGCTTTCTGCCAATCCAGAGAAGCCATATATATATGGTGAAACCGAGAGTCCGGGCAACCAAGGTGCCAACATCAAGAAGTATGTCATCGGTACCAATGCTGTAAACGGATTTGCGATGAACAACAACTCGGGTATCAATACTTACATGATGCGTCTGGCTGAGGTTTACCTCAACTATGCCGAAGCAGTATTGGGTAATAACGCAACGACTACCGATGCTACGGCACTCAAGTATTTCAACGAGCTACGCACCCGTGCAGGTGTTCCTACCAAGAACAGCCTTTCCTTCGAAGACATCCGTCACGAATTCCGTCTGGAAACAGCATTCGAAGGCTTGTACTGGTACTTCATCGTCCGCCGCGGCTACTATCAGCAGCAGGAAATGGTGAACTATATCAACAACCAGTACCGCAATGCCAGTTACTTCAAGTCATCTACTCACGAATATGTTCTGAGCGAGGATTATACTGCACCAGGTCCTAGCGTAGCCACAGCAACAGCCAAGAATCTGACTTTGCCTATCGCTGATACCGACCAGACCAAGAATCCTCTCCTCAAGCCAGACGGTAACGGCAACATAGCTACCGTAGCTTACCAGTTTGGCAACCGCGAGGTAGAAGACACCGATTTGTTTAAATAACAGGCTCAACCTGTATCATTCATCTTTAATAAATAAAGAATTATGAAAACAATTAAATATCTCTGGACATTGTGCCTCGCATTGGCTGCATTCACCCTTACAGCATGCAGCGATGACGACAACGGCGGAAGCTCGGCTGCAATGCAGATTAACCAGATATACCTGGAGAATGTGGACGACGAGGTAAATCAGGATCGTCCGGTGGAGTTTGCCCGTCTGGGACAGTTGCTCCGAATTGAAGGTTCCGGCTTCAGCGGCTTGAAGAAAATCTATGTCAACGGTTACGAAACTTACTTCAACAACGCCCTGATGACCGATAATAATGTATGGGTTACGCTGAATGCCGCTACTCCGATAGACAAGGCAGATGCTGACGTTCGCAATACCATCGTATTCTATAAGAACGACAACAACAAGCTGGTTTACGAATTTACCATTCGTGCAGCTACACCTGCTGTTACAAGTGTAGACAACACCTTGCCTAAGGCTGGCGAAACGGTAACCGTTTATGGAGCCAACCTGCAGGAAACAACCAAGGTTACACTTCCTGACGGTACAGAAATTACTGATGGCATCCGCAATGATGCCGACGGCAAATGGTACAGCTTTACCGTTCCAAGTTCTGCCGACCTCACCAAGTCGGGTTCCATCACCAGCGAAGGTGCCAATGGTACAGCCAAGTCACCAACCTATTTCAACGACTTCGGCAACTTCATTACCGATTTCGATGGAAATGGCGAACTGGGTTCATGGAGTGCTACTTACGGAACGGATGACCTGGTAGACGATCCTCTGAACAGCGGCCGTGGCAAGGTAGCATTGCTAGCTCCACAGTCTCTGCTCGATGCAGGCGGTCTGGATGCAGGCGGTAATGGTAAATACTGGGCAACAGCAGGCAACGATAATGCAAACGACGACTGGAGCCGCATGTACACCACCATCCCTGCCGAGACAAGTGCTTCCGACCTGGCTATCCAGTTCGACATCTATTGTCCGGAGCCATGGGATCTCACAGGTCAGCTCGAAATCTCTCTGCAGAACAACCTGAACGGCTATGGTTGGGGATCAGCTCCTACAAAGTACAGCGCAGAGTACACCAACACAGCTACCGTATGGGTTCCTTGGCTGAACACAGAGGATGGTTCTCATACAGCCTGGAGCACAGGCGAGCGCTGGCAGACCATCACCATTCCGATGACTGCTTTTGGCAATTACGACCCGGAGAAGGCTCCAGACGTAACCTTCCAGAAGATTGTAGAAGACAGAAACGGAGGTTCATACAGGAACTTCGTCCTGTTCCTCGCCAACAGCGACCTGGAATTCTCTGACGACATCAAGTACAAGGCAAGTACCTTCAACCTGAAGATTTATGTAGACAACTTCCGCGTTGTCAGCACCAAGTCTATCACGGTAAAGGACTTCAATGATGACGAAACAGCTACAGAATAATAACCCTTAAATGAAAATCATGATGAAAATCAATAAGATAATGATACCAGTAGTAGCATCAGCAATGCTACTCACTGGTTGCGACGACCAGATCATGCAGTGGGGTAAGCCAGCCAATCATGCTGACGTTACCAAGGCAGAGATTCCGCTCGCCGTAAAGGAAGTCATCGCCAACTACGATAATATCAAGGACTATGCCCAGCAGTACACACCGAACATGAAGATAGGTATCGGTATGGGTGCTGACTTATATGCGAACAACGAGAATGGCGAAGGCGATCTGGCAAATGCCAACTATCAGGTCTTTACACCGGGCAATGCGATGAAGAATGATGCCATTATGGGCAACAGCGGTTCTCTGAACTTCACTACCGTAGACAAGCTCCTTGCAGCATTGGATGGCAACATGCAACTCTACGGTCATAACTTCTTCTGGCACACCCAGCAGAACCAGACTTATCTGAAATCGCTCATCGCCCCTACCCTGGTGGTAGAAAGCACCAGCGACATCAAGACCATTATCAAGAATGGCGATTTCGAAGCAGGTACCAACTCCGGTTGGAGCTCATGGGGTAACGATAGCCAATCGGAAGTCTGCAAGGAAGCTGCTAAAGACGGAAGCTATGGATTGAAACTCGTCAACCCTAAAGATGGTTCCGACTACTATGTGGCACAATGTGCCCAAGATCTGGATGGCACGCTGCAGGTAGGCAAGACCTACACCATCCGCTTCCAGGCAAAGTCATCAGTAGCCGGTGAGGTATTACAGTTTGCCACACAGAACAGCAAGACATATGCAGGAGAAGGTTATCACTCCTTTGCCGTAGGTACAGATTGGACCACTTGTGAATACGACTATACCTGCACCAAGGAAGACCTGAACCGCATTCTCATCAACTTTGGTAAGATAGCCGGTACATTCTATATCGACAATGTAGAGTTCGGTGTCAAGGAAGTTAATCCGATGGACAATGTATTGGCAGACGATTCATACGATTTCGAAGGCGGAACCAAGGGCAATTGGGGCGCCTGGGGAAGCAACTGTGAATCAAGCGAAGTTGAAAAAGGTAAAGGCTACAAGGATAGCTACGGACTGGTATTGAAGAATAAGGGCGACGGCAATGCATGGGAAGCCCAGTGTGCCTATACCTTCGACGATGCGCTGCAGGAAGGCAAGAAGTATATCATCCAGTTCTATGCCAAGTCTACTTCTTCTGCAGGTGAATTGCAGTTCCAGTATCAGAATGGAACCACATACGCTTCTCAGGGCGGTTACAATACCTTTAGCATTGGTACCGATTGGGTGAAATGCGAATTCACCTTTACCCCTGCTTACGATGATGCCAACCGCATCATCCTCAACTTCGGCAAGGTAGGCGCTACCTATTATATAGATAACATCAAGTTCGGTCTTGCCAAGGATCAGAGTAGCGCAACAAGAGGCATCCAGTATGTTCTGGCTAGAAACGGAAAGGCAAGAAAGGCCACCCGTGCCGGCAGCAAGATGTACTACGTACTGAAGACTCCTGCCGAGAAGCAGGCTGCCCTCGAAGGTGCAATGGATGCATGGGTTAGCGGCGTAGCTAATCACTTGAAGGAAAAGAACGTGGTGCCTTTCGGCTACGATGTAATCAACGAACCTATCGCCGACGGCAGCAATGGTCGCCGTGGATATGATGGTGTATTCGGAATGGAAGGCGACAGCGAACCTACCGAGTCAGAAGCAGATGGTCTGAGCCTCAACTGGGAATCAGGTCACTGGTACTGGGGCTATTACGTAAAGGACTACCCTGTCAAGGCATTCCAGCTGGCACGCAAGTATCTGCCTGCAGATACCAAGCTCTTCGTCAACGACTACAACCTGGAGACCTCTCCTAAGAAGCTCGAAGCGCTCATCAAGTTCGCAAAGGAAATAGATGAGAAGAACGGCTCTCCTATTGTAGATGGTATCGGAACTCAGATGCACGTCACCCTGAATTGCAGCGACGATGCAGAGAAGAACGCAGCCAGCATTGCGGAGCTGAAGGCAAAGGTAGATGCCATGTTCCAGACGATGGCTGCCACAGGCAAGCTGGTTCGTGTAACCGAGCTCGACCTTTCTCTCGGCACCGGCACTCCATCCAGCAACCAGTATAAGGCACAGAGCGATGCCTACCGCATGATAGTGGAGAGCTACAAGGCAAATGTGCCAGAGGCTCAGCAGAGCGGTATCACCATCTGGAGTCTGTCAGACAACGAGGCTGAACACGAATACTGGCTCAAGGGTCAGGTGCCTAACCTCTTCGACAAGGACTACAAGCGCAAGTGGGCTTACAAGGGCTTCTGCGATGGTATCGCCGGCGAAGATCTCGGTCTGAAGTATGGTGGTGAAGAATACAAAGCTTTCTATGAGGAGAACAATGTTTCTTCTACCGTAGACAAGTAATTAAAGAGAAAATTCATGAAAATCTGTCGTAATCTCACTTTTTTATCGAGATTACGACAGATTTCTCGTTTAAAAGTTGTCGTAATCTTGCTTTTTTTCTGAGATTACGACAGAATTCCCCCTAAAAGTCCTTAGGAAAATGTGATGATTTAACAGAAAAGTCCTTAGGAAAATGTGATAAATATACTTAAAAGTCCTTAGGAAAATGTGATTTTACTTGCGTAATTCACTGTTTATTAGTATCTTTGCCAAAACATAATTTTTAGCGTATGGAAAGACTACTTATATCCCAATTGTTAAAATGGAAAGACAGTCAAGGAAGGAAGCCACTCATACTGGAAGGTGCAAGACAAGTTGGCAAGACTTGGCTACTGAAAGAATTTGGGCGCAAGTACTTCAAAGACGTATGTTACATCAACTTCGAACAGAGTGATGTACTCGAAGAGATATTTGCTGGCGACTTATCACCACAACGCATTATAGAACAGCTCTCTATATATAATAGTAAGATGATAATACCCGAGGAAACTCTTATTATCTTCGATGAAGTACAAGAAATGCCAAGAGCACTCACCTCTTTGAAGTATTTCTGCGAAGAGGCACCAGAGTATGCCATCTGCTGCGCAGGCTCATTGCTAGGCATAGCCCTGCACGAAGGCACATCCTTCCCTGTAGGAAAGACAGATTTCCTGCATCTATATCCCATGTCCTTTAAAGAGTTTCTGCTAGCAAATGGAGAGAACATGCTGGTAGACTATATCGATAAAGGAAACAGAAACCTGGGAGCATTCGAGGCTCGCCTTACAGATTATCTGAAAAAATACATGATAATAGGAGGTATGCCTGCTGTTGTAACAGAGTGGCTGGGCAGCAAAGACTACAACAAGGTAAACCGCATCCAGCAGGAACTGATAGCAGCCTACCAGAAAGACTTCTCCAAACATGCTCCAAAGAATATGGTCGAGAAAATCCGTTATGTATGGAACAGCATCCCTTCGCAACTGGCGAAGGAAAACAAGAAGTTTGTCTATGGACTGGTGAGAGAGGGAGCCAGAGCACGGGAATATGAGGATGCCATCATGTGGCTTTCTGATGCAGGTGAAATCATCAGAACCAACAATGTCAGCAAGCCCGACATCCCGATTTCAGCCTATGCTGATCTCAAATCGTTTAAGGTATTCTTACTGGATGTAGGTCTGTTGAGGGCAATGAGCAAGATTTCGCCGAAAGTAATATTAGAAGGAAGCAGAATCTTTGAAGAATTTAAGGGAGCGTTGACAGAACAGTATGTCTGTCAGGAACTTCAGAACTTTACAGAAACTCTGGAAACCAATTATTATTGGTCTTCTTCAGCCACTGCAGAGGTTGACTTCCTTATTTCCGACGGTTTGGATGTATATCCACTGGAAGCAAAGGCAGGAGTAACCATGAATGCCAAGAGTTTGAAACTGTATCGGGAAAGATATTCACCCAAATGGTCAGTTCGCACCAGTCTCTTGCCATACGAGAGAAATAACAGTTCAAAAACCATCAACATCCCCCTCTATATGCTCTTTGTTCTAGACAAAGAATTAAAGGCAGAAAGTTAGTATTTCAGCGAAAGCGGCAGTTTTTGACAAAACTGCCGCTTTCGCTTGTTTTTCATAAGCAAAAGTGTATAAAAACCGCATATTTATAACAAAATATCGAGCAAAGTGCAACTTTTCTAGAAAAAAGTTTGGTGATTTCCTAAAAAATGCTTAATTTTGCAGCCGATTAAAAATATTATTAAAATTTAGTGAAGTTTGAGATACTTCCCTATATATAATAAGGTATGGCAACATACCCACCCCCACCAGTTCGGGATAAGAGTTGGAGACGGGAAATGAGCCCCCACGCTCAATAAAAGTTGGGAGGATATGTAGTGAGAAAGAAATATAAAACATTATATATTTATTAATTAATTAAACGAGAGAGATTTATGGAAAAAAGACTCATGACAGTAGTTGCAGGTCTTGCTCTTAGCACGAGCATGGCTTTTGCACAAAGTCAAATCTCTGGTCACGTAACCTCTTCTGAGGATGGCAGCCCTGTTATCGGTGCTTCTATCAAGGTTGCGGGCACTAACACAGGTACAGTTACCGATATTGACGGTAACTTCTCATTGAACGCTCCTGCCGGAGCCAAGTTGGAGATTACATACATCGGTATGCAGTCTAAGACTGTAAAGGCTGGCAAGAACGTTAAAATTATGTTGGATCCAGATGATACTTTGCTGGATGATGTTGTTGTTGTGGCTTATGGCACAGCTAAGAAGTCAGCTTATACTGGTGCTGCTTCAGAGATTAAGTCTGCCAAGATTGAGGCTCGTCAGATTTCTAACGTGTCAGCAGCTTTGGTAGGTACAATGTCTGGTGTTCAGACTTTCCAAACTAGTGGTCAGCCAGGTTCTGATACATCAATCCGTATTCGTGGTATCAGCTCTATTAATGGTACCAACTCTCCATTGTATGTTGTTGATGGTGTTCCATTCGATGGTGATCTCTCATCAATCAACTCTCAGGATATTGCGTCTATGACCGTATTGAAGGATGCTGTATCTACATCTCTTTATGGTTCTCGTGGTTCTAACGGTGTCGTTATGATTACTACCAAAAAGGGTCAGCAAGGTCGTACTCAGATTACTGCTGATGCTAAGTGGGGTGCCGTTTCACGTGAGAATAAGAATTATGACGTAGTAACTGATCCTGGTCAGTATTATGAGTTGTTGTACAAGGGCTTCTATAATGGCTATCGTTACAACAGTGGATTCTCTGCAAATAAGTCTTTCCAACTTGCCAATGCAGATTTGAGCAAGACAGGCTATCAAATTTATACAGTTCCTGCTGGTCAGTACCTGATTGGTAAGAATGGTAAACTCAACCCAGAGGCTACATTGGGTTATACTGATGGTGTTAACTACTTTACTCCAGATGATTGGGAAGATGAGACTTTCAAGACAACCATGCGTCAGGAATATAATATAGGCGTTTCTGGTGGCTCAGATAACTTCTCTTTCTATACATCATTTGGTTATTTGCAGGATGATGGTACCATTAAGGGATCTGGCTTCGATCGTCTTACAGGTCGTACTAATGTAGAATACAAGGCTTATAAGTGGTTGACTCTTGGTTCTAATATGGGTTATACCCATACAAATAGCAGAAATCCTGGAGACCAGGATGCTAACAGTACTGCATCATCAGGTAACGCATTCTATCTTGCTAACGAGATAGCTCCTATCTATCCAATGTACGTTCGCGATGCTCAAGGCAATATCACATATGATAAGGCTTCTGGTAAGAAGATGTATGACTTTGGTGATGGTGCAAGTACTTCTGCAACTCGTAACTGGATGTCTATGTCTAACCCTATCGGTACCCTTATTTACGACAAGGAAGAGTACAATATGGATATCTTCGAGGGTAACTGGTTTGCCAAGGTTGACTTGACCCATGGCTTCACCGCTACAGCTCGTTTGGGCTTGAATGTTGATAATACAATCAACTTTAGCTATAGCAACCCTCTCTATGGTCAGAGTAGCAGTTATGGTGGTGAGGTATCAAATACCCAGGCTCGTACAACTGCTTTGACCCATCAGTATCTCTTGAACTATCAGAATGCTTTTGGCAAGCATAATGTAAGTGCTATGGCTGGTTTCGAGGGATATCGCCTGAAGTATGTATATTTCTATGGCAATGCTAATCAGTTGTATAAGATGGGCGACTTTACCCTTGGTAATGGTACATCTCAGTATAGTGCTAGTGGTCAGCAGCATAAGTATAATACTGCAGGTTTCTTCTTCACAGCTAACTACAACTATGATGAGAAGTATTTCGTGAATGTGGGTTATCGTCGTGATGGTACCTCAGCATTTGCAAAGAACAATCGTTGGGGTGACTTCTACAACTGCGGTTTGGGTTGGAATATGAATAGAGAGGCTTGGTTGGAAGATTTCTCTGCTCTTGATCAGTTGAAGCTCAGAGCTTCATTTGGACAGACTGGTAACGATAACCATAATTACAGTTCATATTATTATGGCTGGTATGCTTATCAGGATATTTTCCAGATGACAGGTACTGATGGCGTATTCTCTGATGGTACCTTGAAGTATAAGGGTAATCCTAACTTGAAGTGGGAGAAGACCAATGCATTCGACTTTGGTGTAGATTACTCATTCTTTAAGAGCCGTCTTTATGGTTCCTTGGATTTCTACTTCCGTGCCACAAGCAACCTTCTTGATTTTAAGCAGGTAGCAATCTCTAATGGTTACTCAAAGATTCCTGTCAATATGGGTACCGTACAGAACTATGGTGTTGAATTCGAGGTAAACTATGATATCATCAAGAATCAGAATATGCAGTGGGGTGTATCTCTCAATGGTACATGGACAAAGAACCGCATCCACAAGCTCTCATCTGATTACGAGAATGGTCAGTATATCAATGGTAGCCGTATCTTTAGAGAGGGTTCTTCTATCTACAACCTGTATTTTCCACACTATCTTGGTGTAAACGAGAAGGGTGAGGCTCTCTATCTTGGTGTGAAGACAGTTAAAGATGCAGAAAATAATGAGACTCCTGTTAAGGATGAGAATGGCAACTACATAGAGGAGGCAACTACAGACTATCAGAATGCTTACAACTACAATCGTAAGGAGACTGGCAATATCTTGCCTAATGTTTATGGTGGCTTCGGTACGAACTTCGCTTGGAAGGGCATAGATTTCGCAATCCAGACTAGCTTCCAGCTTGGTGGTAAGGTATATGATCAAGGTTATGCTAACTTGATGACAACAGGTGGTACAGGTTTCACTGCTGGTCATAACTTCCACAAGGACGTGTTGAAGGCTTGGAGCGAGGATAATGTAAATTCCGATATTCCACGTTTGGATGTTGTGGATCAGTATGCAACAAACGAGTCAGACCGTTTCATGACAAGCTCTGATTACTTCTCTATCGATAACATCACATTGGGTTATACACTTCCTAAGGCTTGGACTTCTCGCATCGGTATCTCTGGCCTGCGTTTCTATGGCTCAATTGAGAACGTAGCTTTGTTTACTGCTCGTCAGGGTATGGACCCACGTATGAGTCTTACTTCCGTATCTAGCAGTTGGTACACAGCTCGTAGAACAATCTCTGGTGGTGTGAAGATTACATTCTAAAGTCAAACAAGAATAAAATTAAAATTAAACATTTATGAAATTAGCAAAATATATCATGATGGCCTCTGCGCCTCTGCTCTTTGCATCTTGCCTTGACACAGAGCCATTAGGAAATTACGTAACTTCTGACCAGAAGGCTGAGACTGTAGAGCAGAATCCAGACCGTTTGGAAGCTAGTGTTACTGCTATCACGACTAACTTCAGTACATTTGGTGCTGTTCGTGGTTCAAATGTGCATAGCGATATTGGTTACCCTGGTATCATGCTCCTCTTGGACTCAAGAGGTATTGATATGGTAGGTCAGAATATAGGTTACAACTGGTTTAGCTTTGCCTTGACTTACGATGACATAGATTATACTTATGGTGATAATCGTATGATTTGGCAGGGTATGTACAACCAGATTTATTCTGCCAATAATGTAGCCAAGTCAGTTGCTGCGGATACAGAGAATCCACAGCTTCAAGGTTATTTGGCACAGGCTTTGGCCATCCGTGCATTCGATTACTTCACATTGGTACAGTGTTACCAGAAGACTTATGGTGATGTTGATCCTAATACCGCTCTTGGTGTGCCATTGATTACTGAGGCTAACCAGGATGATGCTGCAACCAATGGTTGTCCACGTGCAACTGTAGCTGCAACTTATGAGCAGATTCTTGGTGACTTGAACAAGGCCATCGAACTTTTGGAGAAGAGTGGTTATAAGCGTACCGATAAGCGCTATGTTGATATTTACACAGCACGTGCCATTCGTTCACGTGTCTATCTCGTGATGAAAAACTATAGTGCTGCGCTTGAGGATGCAAACTTTGTTATTAACAATAGTGGTGCTAAGCCATTGTCTATTGCAGAAGCTAGTCGTCCTGGTTTCAATGATATCACTGCCAACAACTGGTTGTGGGGTATTAAGATTAACGAAACAGACCGTGTTGTAACAACAGGTATCTGTAACTTCCCATCTCATATGGGTTCATTGTGCTATGGTTATGCAACTGTTGGTGCATGGAAGAAAGTTAATAAGAAACTCTTCAATGAAATCAATGAAACAGATGCTCGTAAGGGCTGGTTCCTCGATGGTGATGGAAACTCAGCTAATTTGAATTCAACAGAGAAGGCTTATCTTGCAGCTCAGGGTGCACCTGCTTATACTCAGGTAAAGTTTGCTCCTTATCAGGGTAAGGTTGGTACATCTACCAATGCTTCTGACATTCCTTTGATTCGTATCGAGGAGATGTATATGATTAAGGCAGAGTGTGAGGCTCAGACTGCTCCTGCTACAGGTGCAGCAACTTTGCAGGCGTTTGTTCGCCAGTATCGTGACCCACAATATACATTGAATGCTTCTACCAAGGAAGGTGTTGTAAATGCAATTCTTGAACAGCGTCGTGTAGAGTTCTATGGTGAGGGTATTACATGGTTCGACTTCATTCGTTTGGATAAGGACTTTGATCGCCGTGGTGCAGGTTATGATGCAACAGAGGTTTATAATATCAAGGCTGGTGACAATTGCTTGATTTGGCGTATTCCTTATAATGAGCAGCAGTATAACAAGCAGATTTCAGAGGAGCAGAACAATCCTGTAGGTACAAAGCCAACAGCTGTGGCTGATATTTAATGTTTCATAGATTAATAAGACAATTATGAATAAGATATTCAAATATTTAATGATGGTTGTCGTTGCCATCGCAGGCTTGTCATTGGCATCTTGCTCTGACGATGATGACAACTACACTGTTGGTGAGGCTTCAGATGGTGCATACCTCTATACTGATATTGTCTCCAAGACATATTTGCCAGATGAAAACCAGACCTTCACTATCAATTTGGGTCGTACCAATACTACTGGTGAGCAGAGTTTTGAACTGAAGTGTGATAACGAGAAGTTCACAGTTCCTTCAACTGTTAATTTCAAGGCAGGTGAATCTGTGGTTGCTGTTCCTGTTACTTTCAACCTTGGTTTGGGTGATACGGAAACCGCTCAGTTTATTATTCCTTCAGAGAAGACTACTGCTTATGGTAATGATACCATTTCTGTAACTATCTCACGTGACTATACTTGGGAGACAATTGGTACTGCAGACTTTACTGATGATATTTTTACAGGAGCATCTGCAACTGTAAATGTTCAGAAAGCAAAGGAAGGAACTAATTTGTATAAGTTTGTTGCTCCTATGCGTACTCTTTATAAGCAGAATGGTGAGACCACACTTCCTGGTGGTGTTGACTTGATATTCACAATGGATGAAGAAGGTAATATCACCATGGATCAGGGAATCTATGAAGTTGAGAGTGGTACATCTTTGATAGAAGAAGGTAATGCCTCACTCTATTATGCTTGTAAGCAATATCCTGATATGTGCTTCTTTGACAACAACAATGGTGTAATTACATTGAGTACATTATTAGCGATTGGAGAAAAATTGTATGGTCCATATACCTGGACTTTCGATTGGAACAAAGGTTATCCATATGCTGCAGAGTAATGATGGATAGTTTGAAATGATAATATGATATAGTGGAATGATATGCTTTTTTTAGAGAATATCATTCCACTTCTTGTTTATAAATAGCTTAGATGTGAAAAAAATAGTTTTCTCTTTCGCTTTGTTATGGATAACTCTTAGCATTTTTGCTTCTTCAAGAAGTTATTCGGAGAAATTGGCGATTGCCAAAATGGTTCTTCAAGATTTACCTTCTTCTGCGACACGGGCAAGTTTCTCGAAGTTGCAGATTTTGCAGGAAAATCAGGCTCTTTCTGTTATCGGTTATTCCCAATGTGGTTATGTTGTCATTGCTAATGATAATCGTTTTAATGCTGTTATTGGTTATTCAGCCAAAGCTTTTCAGGAAAATAATCCTGGGTTAAAATGGTGGCTAAATACGATTAGTGAGGTGATGACCTCAAATCAGACAAGTGCTTCTGAAACCAATCTTGCTGATAGCAAGGAGGCTATTCCTCAGTTAATGAAGTCTGAGTGGGGACAATCTGCTCCTTTTAATAATTTGTGTCCGATGGGTGCAAGTGGCAGATGTCCTGCTGGATGTGTAGCAACAGCGATGGCACAGGTTTTTTATTATCATAAATATCCCGTAAAAGCAATTGGTAAAGGTAGTTGTACCTATGGAGGAAAAACTTATGCACAGAATCTTTCTGGAATAGAATATGCTTGGGATAAGATGCTTCCTAAATACGATACACCCTCTGGCGTAGGAAGTGAAGATGTGGCAACGTTACTTTATGATTGTGGGTTATCTATAGGTATGAATTACGATGACAATGGTAGCGGTTCGTATAATTTTGAGGCATGTAATGCTATCAATGAACATTTCAATATGTATGCTACCTATTATGATCGCTCATATTATACAGCTTCCGATTGGATGAATATCTTGTACCAACAGTTGAGCCAGAAAAATCCTGTAGTTTATACAGGTGTTTCTAAGGTTGAAGGTGTGGCTAGTGGACATTGTTTTGTAATTGATGGCTATAGAGAAGATGGACTGGTTCATGTAAATTGGGGATGGGATGGAGAAGGAGACGGATATTATGATATAGCCTTGTTGAATCCTGTGGTTGGTGACTCTATGAGCTTTAGTTCAATGCAAGAAATGGTTATTTGCCAAAAGAATCCAATAGAAGTTTTTTCAAACATAGGTATGAAGGGGATAACAATGAAGGTTGCTGATGATAATCATTTCACGGTAATCATTTCATCGGTAACTAATCTCCTTCCGCAAGATTTTAATGGTGAGTTAGCCATCATTGCCGAAGCAAATGGCAAGAAGTATATACTGAAGAGTATTTCTAAAAAACTTGTGTTTGGAGTAAATTATTCTTCCCTGTTTGAGGATAATAAATGTTCTGTTGAAGACTTGGAAGATGGAGAATATCGAATTTATGCTGCTGCTAAATCTAAGGATGATTCCGATTGGCAAGTGTTCCGCTCTTCTTATGGTGGGAAAAACAGCTATAACTTGACAAAGGCTAATGGTAGTATAAAATTGGTCGCAGACCGCAAAGCATGGTCAACGGGAATCTCTCTTCCTATAGTTGGTGATAGCGTTTCGCCTATTACTTATGTTTATGATATGAATGGAAGATTGGTGTATCAGGCTACAACCTCTGATTTTTCGCCTTCGAATATTCCTACTAAGGGTTTATTTGTCATAAAACAAGGAGATAAATATCAGAAGATAGTTAAGCAATAACTATTCTCTTTTAAGAATCCCTCTATAATGTGTACCTCCGCTTGCCCATACATCGGGCAAGCGAGGATACACCTTTTTCTTTTTATCTCTCTCAAACATTTTCGACCTGTATGGTTGAAATAGTTTTATATCTCCTCGCAAGCCACCATTTCCGCTCCGCGGTAGATAACCACCAGCTTGTGGAGCTTTGTAGTCTTTACTGCCTCTCTGACCATATCACTGTCCGCATAGCGGGAGATTTGAGCTGAAGCCTCCTCGAAGAGCTTTTTTACTTGCTCATCTGTGGTTTGGCTCTTGCAATATTTCAACTCGATGATATATGAATCTACCATGTCCTTGTAGATGTCACAGAGCGGAGAGAGGAAGATGTCGGCATAGCCGCCGTCATTGTCCAGCTCAGAGATAGGGCGATAGAACTTGTTCTGGCTTGTCATCGCCAAGGTGAAGCCATGCACGAAAGCCTCTCCCTTCTGCTTGTCTCGCTGGGAGGAGTACTTCTTCAGGCAGTCGGCTATATACTCAAAGTATGGCTTGTATTCTCCATGATAAGCCAGTTTGCTCTCCAGTTTACCCTTGCTATATCTATCATATACCAAATCGTCCTGCTTGGATGAACTGGCCAATCTCTATCAACGAAGTAAACAACAATGCAGCAGTTAGAGACTACAACAATCCAAGTTGTACTGATGCATACAAATAAAAATCCGAACAAGATTTAAATATCAATAAGGTGTATCCTTCTTGCCCAACATGTCGGGCAAGCGGGATACACCTTTTTCTTTTTATCTCCCTCAGTCTCAAATATTTTCCAATAATTCCTTGCATCTTTCAGAAGAAAAGCGTATCTTTGCAGTCGAATAGTATTAATCCTTTAAAATAGGAGGTAAATATGGAATTATTTGATAGCAAAAGACAAGAAAGGATGCAAGCTGTAATCAAAGAGATTACTGCTAGCAAAGAAAATGCGATAAAGTTTCTTAAGGAAGCAGGCATCCTGCTCCCTGATGGGCAATTAGCACCACACCTACGATGAAAGAGTCTCTATATTCAAGAAGATCCAACCTTGTTGTTGGGTTTCATGGCTGTGACAAATCTGTAGTGGATGCAGTGATTGCTGGCAAAACAGAACTTCTTGCTAGCGCCAATGACTATGACTGGCTAGGCAATGGTATATATTTTTGGGAAAATAATGAAGATAGGGTCTGGCAATGGGCTAAACAATTGTCAACAAGAAAAAGCTCCAGTGTAAAAGAACCAGCCGTAATAGGTGCAATTATAGACCTTGGCTATTGTCTGGATTTAACAGATAGTTTTTATTTGCAAGAATTAAAAACTTCTTATTCTGTACTCAAAGAACTTTATGCTGATGCTAACATGCCATTACCTAGAAATGAAACAATTGGCAAATCAACAGATTTGTTGATTAGAAAATTAGATTGTGCTGTTGTTCAAACAGCCAGAAGAATTAATGCAAAAGCCAACCAGCATCCTTACGATTCCGTGAAGGGTGTATTTTGGGAGGGGCAAGAACTTTATCCTAATGCGGGATTTAGAGAAAAGAACCATATTCAGATATGTGTCTGCAATCCAAACTGCATCAAGGGATATTTCCTGCCTAGAGGTATTAATCCAGATTATCCTAATCCATAACTATTACTCGTTTGTAAAAAACTACACGAACAGTTACAGATAGTAACAGCCAAGGCGGGCTGAATGAGCAATGAGCCACATAGCTCAGGACACCGCACTAGGTGAAATATCGCTATGCAAACTACACCCTATAAGGGCAAAAGCTTTGGTATATAATATATTCCATCAGCATTCTGTACTTTGATCTGGGAAAGGGAAAACTATAATGTAATAAGGTATATCCTTCTTGCCCCATACATCGGGCAAGCGAGGATACACCTTTTTCTTTTTATCTCTCTCAAACATTTTCGACCTGTATGGTTGAAATAGTTTTATATCTCCTCGCAAGCCACCATTTCCGCTCCGCGGTAGATAACCACCAGCTTGTGGAGCTTTGTAGTCTTTACTGCCTCTCTGACCATATCACTGTCCGCATAGCGGGAGATTTGAGCTGAAGCCTCCTCGAAGAGCTTTTTTACTTGCTCATCTGTGGTTTGGCTCTTGCAATATTTCAACTCGATGATATATGAATCTACCATGTCCTTGTAGATGTCACAGAGCGGAGAGAGGAAGATGTCGGCATAGCCGCCGTCATTGTCCAGCTCAGAGATAGGGCGATAGAACTTGTTCTGGCTTGTCATCGCCAAGGTGAAGCCATGCACGAAAGCCTCTCCCTTCTGCTTGTCTCGCTGGGAGGAGTACTTCTTCAGGCAGTCGGCTATATACTCAAAGTATGGCTTGTATTCTCCATGATAAGCCAGTTTGCTCTCCAGTTTACCCTTGCTATATCTATCATATACCAAGTCATTCCCCTTGTAGGTGTCGAGCAGGTAGGTGTACATCTGGTCACGCACCACCTCATTCGGGATGATGAACTTGGTCTCACCATCATAAGTTCCGTCTATCGTCACCATGCCGAAATAGAACAGCAGGCTGAGGAAGTTGTCTGGGTCGTTGATTCGCTCGGCAGGGAAGTTCTCGTTGAGCGTGCCTATCACGAATCCCTGGGTCACCAACTGCTGGATGATGCTGGCATCGTGGGCGAACTCCTTGTCGTGGCGGATGAGCATCCGCAACTTGTCATAGTCGATACGGATGTTGGCCTCCACCATGGAGTCGGGGATGTCGTACTCATTATCTATATAGTTGCTAATGAAATTGAGCACCATCACGGAGTTGTACATCGTGGTCTTGCCATAGCTCTTGGCGGCAAAGCAATAGTTGTCGTACCAAGGCTTCATCACCTTGATCAGCTCATCGGTGGTGTGATTGAACGGCAGGACGCTGCGGTAATAATCCAGCATCTCTCTGACTTCTTCTTCCGTGAAGCCCGTCATCTCATTGAATTTTGGGCTTAGGGAGTAGTTGGTTCCGATATTGAATCCGCTGGTCAGGTCATCCATGGTCACAGGGCTTACTCCCGTGACGAACACTCTGCCCAGGGTATTGCCAGCCGCACCCTTGATGGTGTTGAAGAACTGGCGCAAGTATCCCTCTCCGTGGGTCTGGTTGCGATACCTCATAAGATGCTCCTCATGGGCAAGAATCATGTTGGTGAAGTTGTCGTACTCATCGATGAAGAGATAAATCTTTTTGCCCACCTCCTGGCACTTCTGGCACAAGAATCTCAGTTGAGACACTGCATCTGTTAATTTTTCTAATCCTTCCTTGGTATTGGCAGGAAGAATATGTGCATAGATGTCGCAAAAGAAATTGAACACAAGGCTACAATGGTTGTCCAGTCCATCCTTATAATCATCCAATCCTGCTGCCACCTCGGCAAAATTGAGGTGGATGATGAGATATGTATTATGCTCTGGTGTAGGATTCTGCCCGATGTATAGCTTGCCAAAGATTTCATCAAACTTGTCTTTCTTGTTGATGTCATAGTAATTCTCAAGCATGGAGAGGGTAAGTGTCTTGCCGAAACGGCGAGGGCGAATGAAGAAGAAATACTTGTTGGATTCTTCTATTTGCTCTATGAAAGGAGTCTTGTCCACATAGTAACAATCCTCTTTTATGACATCCTCAAAATTCTGCATGCCGTATGGTATGCGCTTGCGATAAATGCGCTTTGGTCTTACTATCATAACTCAGTTTGATTATTCGTTTTTGAATCTGATGGCAAAGATAATACTTTATCTCCTAATCTCCAAAACTTTTCCCGAAAAACTTCTACCATACAGCTAGAACATTTTCCCAAGAAGAAACGATGGCAATAGTATTTATACCAATCGGATTTTGATGGAATGTTTGAGAAACAAAGATCCTTTACGCATAGGAACATGTTTTCTCAATTTATTGCCACATTTGCCACGCTTATTATAAGTAGCTGATACTAAGAGAATAACGGGTGGCAATAAGGGGCTTTTTTTATTATCACCTTATTGCCACCTATTGCCACACTCAGCTTAAAAACAGCGATTTTCGGGTGCTTTAGAGGCGTTTTGGGAGCTAAAAGGTTGAAAACATTGAGCAAAAACGCTTATTTTCTATTCATTTTTTAGTATTTTTCTATGCTTTTTATCGAAAAACCTCCCACGATGCAGCAAAAATCACGTCACGACGTAGCATTTCCTATGTCCCGATGTAGCAACAGACGCGTCCCGACGTAGCAACAGATACGTCCGGACGTAATTTTTCGAAAAGATCTTTGGTATATTCCATTTTAATTATTATCTTTGCAGCGCAGTCCCGGTAAGACCCTCTCCCAGATTATTCGATGCTGGTGATGCCCCCGGGGTTTTAATTCTTCTGTTTATTTCCCTCATCCTCAAACATTTTTCAATAATTCCTTGCATCTTTCAGAAGAAAAGCGTATCTTTGCAGAAGATTAGTGGCGCTCGGCAATATGAAAGTAAACTTTCATTGCACTCGCTGGCATAATCTTTGCAGAAGATTAGCGGCGCTCGACAATCTGTAAGCAAGCTTACATTTCGCTCGTTTGCATAATCTTTGCAAAAGAAATGTTCAACTTTTAAAACAAGGAGGTAGAATATGGATTTATTTGATAGCAAAAGACAAGAAAGATTAGAGGCTGCAAGAAAGGCTTCTACTGCCAGTAAAGAAGCAGCACGTGCCTTTTTAATTAGGGCAGGAATTCTTTTACCTAATGGAGAAGTTGCACCACATTTGAGATAATTATGGATAAGTCTTTATATTCAAGGCGCTCCAACCTAGTAATAGGATTTCATGGCTGCGACAAATCAGTAAAGCGGCACTCGCCTTTTTAATTAGGGCGGGGGATGCTATTGGGCAGGTAACAAACCTGCCCTCCCTGTGCTTACTTGCTTCCTAAGGACTGCTCGAACAGATGCCTCTACTTAAAATTTATGGCACATGTGCCACTTTTTTTAAGTGCAAAGATATGCGAAAGTAGAGTTCTAACCAAAAATTTTTAGATTTATTATACTAAAAAGGTGTGCGCACTAGCTGCGCGAATTCAACAAGGTGGCTAAATCACCATTAGAAGAATGGGTTGAGCATAGAGCAAATTGCTTTTATTACCGGTTTGACTGAAAAGGAAATAAAAGAACTATAATATAAAAAGGTGTATCCTTCTTGCCCCATACATCGGGCAAGCGGAGATACACCTTTTTCTTTTTATTTCCCTCATCCTCAAACATTTTTCAATAATTCTTTGCTTCTTTCAGAAGAAAAGCGTATCTTTGCAGAAAAAAGAAACGATGCCAACAATATTCATATTTTTCGGATTCAGATTCATGTTTTATTCTAATGATCATGAACCAATTCATGTCCATGTCATCAAGGATGGAAATGAAGCAAAATACAATGTATCTCCTCTAACCCAGATTTATAATCATGGATTCAAAAAGCATGATATTGCCTTGATAGAATCTATTATTTCTGAGAATGAGGCGGTCATTATAGATAGATGGAAAGAGTATTTTAATCAAAAATAAGATATTATGGAGCAATATAGAGTAAATCGCGTTTGGGTTGACGATGCCCATATTTGGGCAGAAACCCAAAATGGCTGGAAGGCTAACTATCCTTTCAGTCGTTGGAGCCGTCTTGCTAACGCCACACCTGCCCAGCGTAAGGCTTTCGTATTGAGCAGATATGGTATCCATTGGCCTGAATTAGACGAAGATTTATGCTTTGAAGGACTATTCGCAGATGCTGGCATATACAAACCGTCAAATGCAGAAGATACTATTTATTATCAAGCATAATAATGTGGCTGAATAAGCGTAACGAGACGCCTCATCTGGCGCAAGGATACGACTGCGCTGGGGCAAAGATATAGATTAGGAGGTTCAAAGAGTCAGTATCTGAGGTTCTAGGAGACTATATCTGAGGTTCAAGGAGACTGTTCCTTGAAGATTTCCACTAGGCTCGGCAGCTCTGCTGAGCCTAGTCAGCAGCTCTGCCGACTGCAGTCAGCAGGTCTGCCGAGCCTAGTGACAACACCTCATCAACATACAAATATATACTTTTAAAATACAACAAGGTGAAAAGATTTATAATGATA
>ERZ791760.50-NODE-50-length-71893-cov-8.637406_pt1 | contig 71893 bp, 86 predicted proteins | sample MGYA00509950_ERZ791760 | MGnify/ENA primary metagenome ERZ791760 (study PRJEB30046, sample SAMN00792002) | human gut metagenome | study: EMG produced TPA metagenomics assembly of the A metagenome-wide association study of gut microbiota in type 2... | reverse complement strand
GGTTCATCAGGCGACTACGCTCAGATTGGTTCATCAGGCGACTACGCTCAGATTGGTTCATCAGGCGACTACGCTCAGATTGGTTCATCAGGCGACTACGCTCAGATTGATTCATCGGGCGACTACGCTCAGATTGGTTCATCAGGCTACTCCGCTAAGATTGGTTCATCAGGCCACTCCGCTCAGATTGGTTCATCAGGCGACTCCGCTCAGATTGGTTCATCAGGCAACTACGCTCAGATTGGTTCATCAGGCAACTCCGCTAAGATTGGTTCATCAGGCAACTACGCTCAGATTGATAGTAGTGGTCAAAATTCCGTTGTTATGTGCGCAGGTTACGACTCAAAAGCAAAAGCAGCTATTGGAAGTTGGATAACTCTTACCGAATGGAAAAGTATAGGAGATATATGGAAGCCGATTTGCGTAAAAACAGAACAGGTAGATGGAAGCCGTATCAAGGCAGACACCTATTACAAATTGATTGACGGCAAATTTGAGGAGGTTGAATGATGGCAAACGAAAACAACAAACCTTATTTTCTTTTGGTGTTCGAGAAGGGCAACACCGTACCGACTATTATACCAGCGGAAACAATATCCGAGATATACCCAAACACTGACGACAAAACAATGGATATTATAACCGTAACTGGCAACGATATAGGCATCGAGAATGTGGAGTCCTTCAAAATGGTTCCTGCCGAGGAAATTAACTTTAACATGTAACAACAACAGATATGAAGAAAACAATCATGACATTTGTTAACAGGCTGCGCAATGCGTGGTCTATCATAAGAGGAGATGATTACATCTTTGTTTCTTACGAAAAGGGCGTAGACGAACAGTATGCGCGCTACACCGCAAGCCTTATTTCGGGCGTTCGTTGGTTTATCAAGAACAACAGCGTAAGTATATATCCTCGTATTGATATGCTTCTGGACTTGCTTAGTAGCAACAACAGCATAATGATGCTCACGAAGGATGCTGACAGCGGGCTGACTTACTGCTACGACTGCAAGTCGGAAGAAGATTTTGACGACTTAATCAACATGGAGGTGAAGTAATATGGAAAGCGAAATTTATTACATCAACATGGATGACAATATCTACTTCAAAGTTGAAGATGGCGTTGTCTGTTCGCAAGGCAAGCAGACCAGCGTATCGCCCGACAAGCTCTCCGATTTCCTTGCAATAGCTAAGGAGCTTGGATTTAAAACCGGTAAGCTATGAAAGCCGTACTGACATTAGACAATGGAGAGAAATTTATCGCAGATATTTATCCTCTCCAAGGCAAGAAACAACACAAGCCACGTTTCCACGACGAGTATGAGCGGTGGTTTGTGGAAGAGTTTAACAAAGCGCAGCCACGAGCTGCCCACAAGGTAGTGAAGGCGCACATACTAAGAAACTAATAATACAATAATATGACAGAAGAAAGATTTTACTGCGAATGCCCGAGATGTAGCGTTCACAACAAAAAGACACAGGATCTTGCATACAATTTGAAAGCTCTTAGAAATTCAGAGTTTGTGTTTAGCGAGAAGTTTACTCCAGTTATGTTTTTTGAGGTGCTTAAAAACGTAGTCGCAGAACTCAACAGCGAGTACAGAGGTAGAGAAATAAAGGTTGAGATGATGCGTTTCGCAGACACTATCTCATACACTTTCAAAGACGACCCCAATAGCGACGCTTGTCTGGGCAGTTTAAGACTTACACCGATAAAGACAATGTTCGATAGTGTTAAAAACCTCGATAAATAAACCGAATAACAATGGAAATAGTATTAGCAATCATTAATGCCGCCCTTCTTTGGGTGGTGTGGTACTTTCTCGGTAGATGTTCGATATACGCAAAACTAATAAAGGAATTACGAGAGGCGTTAGAAGTCATAGGCGCGCAGGAAACTATGATACAGGCTTACAAAATGAAGTATAACACAGAGAAAACGGAGGAAGAAGATGGAGAACAAGATTAACATTGCGGAGATACTCCGCGATATGCCAAAAGGCACAAAGCTATATTCGCCGCTGCTTGGCGAGGTGAAATTTAAAGGAGTAGTATCTGATAACACCTTCCCTATTAAGGTGTTATCAAAAGCCCCTAAATCTAACTTAGGAAGTTTTACAGAAAACGGCCTTTATTACGACGACATTGAAGACGCAGAAGTAATGCTCTTCCCTTCTCGTGAAATACGAGACTGGTCTAAGTTCTTCAAGCGAGGCGACGTAGTACGCAACCATTACAACGGAACGATAGCAGTCTTCGACGGCTGGGTAAACGATGATTACACAGAGTTTAATACCACAATCAACTACTACAAAGACCACACCTTTGGCGAAGAGGAAGTGTGCGATACAGGATGTTTCGTAAAGGCAAATGATGAACAAAAAACATTGTTTATCGCAGCAGCAGAGAAGCATTACGGCGGCAAGTACAATCCTGAAACGTTGCAAGTAGAGCCTGTTAAGGTTGTTGAACCTAAGTGTCCATTCAAGCCGTTCGACAAGGTGTTAGTGAGATGCAACGAAGATAGCGTATGGCGTTGTGAACTCTTCTCTCACTACAACACATTCAATAAGCAATGCCCTTACGTCTGTTTATCAAGTGTCTACAAGTACTGCATCCCTTATGAGGGCAATCAACATCTGTTAGGCACAACAAACAATCCCCAATAACGCTAACATGGCAAAAGACTTCTCGCTTGCAAATGTCAATTTCCGCGAGACAGGACATATCGCTTTCGAAGACGAGTATATCACATCGTATGTGTCAACGGACATCGTGCCAAAGATATACATGAGCGTGAATACTCCTCGTGACGCAACAGGGCTTGTTTCAGGCAAGCCTAAGCGTTACTGCCGCACACGATACAGCGCATGGGTAACGGAAAAGCAAGCAATATCAGAAAATAAGAGAAAAATTCTAAGTATGATAAATCTTTCTTTAGATAGACACGATTTTCTATTCGCAGTTGAGGGCTTCGCAGGAGGCTCACACCTCCGTCAACACGTCTGGAATGAGATTGTATATAAGTCAATTCCGCAGATGTCAGAAGACGATATGGACTTTCTATGGTTCTATATGCGACGCGACATCTTCAAGCAATACTTCTACGAGCTAAACGGCAAGAAGAACACGCATTTCGGCTACGAGGACTTCATGCACGCACTCGCTGCTTTGCATAGAGGAAACCGCTACATGGTGACATTTTACAGCGAGATAGAGCACAAGCAGCTCCAAGCTCTCTGCTACCGCTTTGAAGGCGAATATCATCCGCTTTACCTCTACATTGACGGCAAGGTAGTCGGCAAGACGAAGAAAAGCAGCGGCTTGCAATCGTTCAATGCGTTTGTTCCAAACGAGTGGATAAAGGCAGTTGCGAAGCACAAGGCACCCGAAAACAGGCACGTTGAACTCGGCAGAGAAGAATGGTGGAACGACTTAAAAATTTACGATAATTTTAAAACAAAACTATTATGATTGACGAAAAGAAAATACAAGAAGCAGCAATTATGAATGCTGATTATTTCAATCCGTGTCGTAGCACATTGGATAGAGAAGAAGCGTGTCGCGCCTCGTTTGAAGATGGCGTTGAATGGTTTAAGAAAGCTCTTTGGCACGACGCAAGCGAAATGCCCGAAAAGGGAAAGGCTTTCATTTTCTTGGCAGAATCGAATAGTTCAAAGCATTATCATGTTGGCGTTGTGTACAACCCTATGGATTACGATAAAAACTGCAAATGGTGGGGCGTGATAGAATGGTGTTACATAGAGGACTTGCTGCCGAAAGGAGGTGAGAAATGAGATTTGTAAACCAGCTTTATTATTTGCCATCAGTATGTAGGGCTATTTCAAACGCAGCAACCTCTCCAAAGGATTATGGTCAGGCACTTCAAAACTCAAATAAAAGAAGAAAGAAATGAGCTACAAATCAAGAATAAAATGTGACGTACGTCACATTATAAGCTGCGGTCTTTGCCATCAGATGTTTAATTGCCCTTATGACAAAGAAGATAAAAGAAGTAGTATTTACAAAAGAACACACAGGAAAATGATTAAACCAGAAGACCTAAGAATAGGCGACCTTGTAAGAGCAAGCCACGATTGCGCATTTCCGAAAGGCACAAGGTGCGTTGTTACCGATATAAATCCCCTAACAGTCTTTGAAGACAAAAAGGAACCGCCTGTCTAAGCGCTATCAATGATGACGATGACGGACCATGGTGGATTTGGTGCTGTAAAATTGAAGGCATACCCCTCACTCCTGAACTCCTCGAAAAGAACGGGTTTAAGGAGGAGCAGCACCAAAAGGAAGGCACTTCGGAATGGTACGACTTCTACCATTACGACCTCGGCATTAATATCGTGTACGAGGTCGATGGAAATAAGTTTGCTGCCTACCTCGACGGCAAAAAGTTGAGAGAAATACAATACGTGCACGAACTCCAACATATTCTTTGGGCACTGGGGTTGAACGCAAAACTAAAAGTATAAATATTAAATACAAGAATTGATAGTAACATGGAAGAAAAGACAATACAGAAGACCGTTTATCTTGCAAAAGACGGCAAAGAGTTCCTCAATAAAGAGGAATGCAGGAAGTATGAGGAAGAGTCCCTTGACAAGGTAAGTTACTTTGCCATATCATATAATTTCGATTTGACAGAAGGTCGAGGTTTTCAAAGTTTGGTTTATGTGGCTGTTGTCCCTTCCAGAAATGATAGTGCGGTAGTTATAGCAAATAAATATGCTATAGACGTTCTTAATGATGGCGTATTTGCAGGGCAAGGATGTCAAGGATATGGTTTGCAAGAAACTTATTCGCTGTGTCCAATAACAAAAGATGTGTATGATGCCAATGAAGGTATGATATGGGGATGCAATTCTATACATGGCAAAAAGATTTTAATATCAGAAAAACCTATAGAAGGATTCCCTGAACCATTTAACTATAAAAAAGAATGGGGAATTAAGTAATAGAGTATGAAAAAGATAATGTTCAACGACAAGTACGGCTTAACACAAGCCGTACTTGAAGGCAGAAAGACTCAAACAAGAAGAATAGCCTATACGCAAAACGGGTTTGTTGTGTTTGATGATAAAGATTTTCAACTCAAAAAGGCTCGACAATGGACAGGCTCTGCTTACGCTTGCAACAATGAGTTTAAAACCGCCCACTATAAAATAGGAGAAGAGGTCGCTATTGCGCAGAGGTACAGCGACATCGCAGACACACACGGACAAGAACTTGCGCAACTGCCGGGGTGGAAGAATAAGATGTTTGTTAAGGCAGACCTTATGCCGCACCGCATCCGTATCACCAACATCCGTATTGAACGTCTACAAGACATAAGCGATGAAGACTGCATAGCGGAAGGTATCTATCCTAAAGCAAATGGGAGGTGGTATTGTTATGATGTCGTAAGACGGATGGGGGTAAGCTACGACCCTTACCCAGACCCACGTGAAGCCTATGCTGCCCTGATAGACAAAGTCAGCGGCAAAGGCACTTGGGAGAGCAATCCTTATGTATTCGTATACGATTTTAAACTTGTAAAATAGAGCAATATGGATAGAACAAAGTACATGATAATAGACTGCAAACGCCGTCCACCTAAACGTGATTGCACCGTCCTTCTCTGCAAGGATAAGTCGACCGACAAGTTTTGCTTTGTCAATACAAACTCAAAGTACGTTTACTCATGCCGTTTTGATACGATTAAAGATGCGATAAAGGATTTAGAAAGCCGACCAGAGGTTGTTTCGTATCGTATTGTCGGGAGTGAGAAGTATCCGATAAAACCAACAAAATAAACATTATGAACGAACAAATGAAACAGTACACTGGAACTAAGACAGTGAAAGCTATGCCTATGACAATGGGTGAAGCCTACGAGCGCAAGCTCTTGAAGAACGGCGTAAGACCGTCAGAGTGTGAAACGGATAAGGCTGGATACCTTGTTGAGTATGAAGACAGCTACCAGTCTTGGAGTCCGGCAGATGTATTCGAGAAGGCTTACAAGCCGTCTGAAACACGTCTCGACCGCTTGCACATTGAGTGTGACGAACTAAGGGCACGTTCAAAGGAACTGGATGTATCTGAATGAAGGCTTCGAAAAAGTTGCCGCAGAGATTGGTCGTTCATTGACTATGCTGCTCGTACTGCAAAGCTCGTACTTGCACAACTACCTGGGCGTACTCGAAGTACTCCTTTTGGAGGCTGAAAAGAGTAGAGACACTTTGTGAAGGTCGTTATTGCGAGGATGCAGAGGATAGTTTCGCAGATGAACATAATATAGAACTAAAGGATTAATATAACATTAGAAAATGAAAACAATTATAGCAAAAATGACCTGCGTCTTTTTAACGGCGCCGTTAATTCCAATAATGCTGATAGGTATTATCCCCTACGCTTTATTCAAAGGGATTACAAGCGAACGTGTCTGGGATGAATATTTTGATATTTGGAACTCGTTCACCAATTTCCTAATACATCCATACTATAAATACATGGAAAGAAAGAACCATTACGAAGAGTTAAAGCGTCAAAGAGATTACTACGAGGAAAAAAGTAGCAGACTTAATGGCGTACTCGAAGAATTAGAAAAAGAGAAATAAGTATGACAGAAAAAGATTTTGAAAAACAGATGCGTGCTCTCAATAAAAAAGAAATAGAGATTGCACGTCAGAAGTATGAACTAAAAAAGCAATACCTCGAAGAATATCCGATACAAATTAACGACAAGGTAGATTGTAACGAAAAAGCCTGTTGGATTAGCAATATTCGTTTCACTACCTTATAGTAAGGTATTTCTTGGTTAGCTACCCCAAGAAGAATGGCGAACACTCGCAAATTGAGCACGCTGTTTATAGAGAATTAACAAAAGTATAATAATACAATTAAACTATAAATAATTATGACGAGAGAAGAAGCAAAAGAAATGCTGCCTATAATACAGGCATTTGCAGAAGGTAAAGAGATAGAGTATAGAAGTAAAGGATTTGACGAAGAATGGAAGAAAGTAAACGAAATTCCTGGACTTTCGTATAGTTCTTTTGATTACCGCGTCAAGTCCGAACCCAAGTACCGCCCGTTTAAGGATGCAGACGAGTGCTGGCAGGAGATGTTAAAACACGAGCCGTTCGGGTGGGTGAAAGAAAAAGAACGAAATGTGCGCACTCAAATTGGATTTATGCACACAAAAGGAATACAAGGCACCAGTGGCGGCTCTTCTAATTACAAGGCTTTCTTTGGTTGCTTTAGATTTGCCGACGGTGCGCCGTTCGGAATTTTAGAGGAAGAATAATTATGGAAGATAGTGGAATGCTAAGAGAAATGCTCGCAATGAAGATTAGTAATTGGGAGTCTATAGAGTATAGTGAAGGCATCTGTTGCCCTAATCCTGAATGTGACAATGATGGCTATTATGATGATGCGAGAAATATTTTAGGATGGTGTGTACATAAGTAACGATAACGGATGCAACATGGCGCAGGTATACCCTGATACGGTCGGGCAGTACACAGGACTGAAAGATAAGAACGGCAAGGAAATTTATGAGGACGATATTCTTGCGCATAACGGCAAGAATATTGGTTATGTAGCGAACGATATGCGCTGTTATTGTTTTGATTTAGTGTGCGCCGAAACAGCAAGCACATGTACATTGTCGTTGCACACTGCTGTTGTCAACGATCACGAAGGCGATGTAGAAATTATCGGCAATATTAACGAGGCATGAAATACAAAGAGCTATGACACAAGAAGAAGAGAATCAACACATAAAGAAACTGAAAGACGCAGGATTTGACTGCGGTAGCAGCTTGTCAATACGCGAAACTATACAGCTCTTGAAACTCTCAAAAGGAGAAACACGGAAAATTTAATAAAAACAAGCAACAATGAAACAGGCAGATTACATCAGACTGACGGCACAGATTGCCGTGCTGAAAGAAATTGCCGTTGATTACAACGGCAAGACGATAGACAACATCATACAACAGCTCGAAGCAATTAAGAAGGAGGTATAGGATGAAGGTTAGAAAAGTAAAGAAGCGTTACAAGACCAGGTTTCAGACGCATTATTGCTGTACTAAAGTGAAATTTAAAAAGACAGGCACATCGATCGAAACAGAGCCACGCCAATACCCTAAAATGTGCGGCGTGTTTATTACGTACGAGGTGCGTGGGTGGTATCGTACGAGAGAGCTAATAACTCGATACGTGCGCATAAAAATTGCGCAGCTAAATAGCAAACATTATATGAAAATACAAAACATTATGCAAAAATACAAAACAAAATGAGCAAAAAGAAAATATACATATCATCACCGATTACCGGCTATAACCTCAACGAGCGACACAAGTTCTTCGCTCGTATTGAGAAAGAACTAACAATTCTCGGCTACAAGGCAGTCAATCCCATGAGTAAACCTTTATCCGACTCTGCGTCGTACACGGAGCACATGAAAGAGGATTTACGCCTACTCCTCGGCTGCGACGGCATTGTCGTACCGAACCGATGGCGTTGCTCAAAAGGCTGTGAAACGGAACGCCGTGTGGCGGACGCTTGCGGAATACCCGTCGTAGGCGTGATAGGCGAAGCGCACGATTTGCAAATCTTAAACGCAATATAAGTATGAGTGCAAGTCAGTTAATAAGCCGCACCCCAAGGAGAATGTACGTTATCGCGCCAAGCGTAAAGCAGAAAGAGGAATTATTAAAGAGCATTGACCGCTATTGTTCGCTGTATTACATTACAATGGGTTCGGCATACAATATTGCCCAAACCGCAATGATAGATGCTTACAACGCAATTAAAGAGGACAAAAAGCTATACCGTCAGCAGACAAAGCAAAGCATTAACAAGGCTCTTGCTGCTTACAACACATGGGATGCGAAGATGCGCTTTGTCCTCGCCGACCGCTATCAGCTTTGGCTTGACCTGTCCGATGCGTCGGAAGCAGAACTGAAACCGCTCGTTACAACACTCTATTACTGCATCGACAACTACTTCCTAAAGAACAAGGTGCCGAAAAGTAATATAATCGCCCGCATGGAGACGGCAATGGTGCTGATAGATATTGCTGTAAACCTGTTCAGAAACCTGTTTGACAATATTCAGAAGAAGATAGGAATGGACTTGCGCCAGGCGTTCAACGAAGGCAACGCACTGGAGTTGCAACGCAACTGGAACAACGCCATGCAGTCCGTCATAAACTCGGTACCAGGAATGCCCGACATTGACATCAACGATGATGCGGACAGTGTTCAGGCGGCGAAGAATATCGTAATGAAGATCTCGAACGAGAACATCTACGACCGCGCAGGAGAGTATGCGTTGCAGGTGAACCCCGAATATAAACCAGAAGATTACGGAATATAATAATATCAACGGCGCACGGACTACAATAAAGCCGGCGCAAAAATAAAGTATAAAGATAGAAATGAGTAGAGGAAAACATTTTTCACAGGAAGAGATAGAATTCCTAAAGGTTAATGCTCTTGTTATGACTACAAAGGAGCTTGCCGACAAACTCGGAAGAAATTATTGGGCAGTACATAGAAAACTGCAAGCAATGGGAGTAATAAAGAATCATGTATTTACTGCCGACGAGGACTTTATCATAAAAAGAATGTATGGTAAATACACTGCAAAGGTAATAGCTACCAAAATAGGAGTTGACGAGAATGCGATATACAATCGTTGTAAAAAACTAAAGTTAAGCCAGAAATGATAAAGAGTTTTACAATAGACCACACAAGGCTAAAACCTGGAATATATGTTTCAAGGGAGGATAGTATAGGGAAAGAGCGAGCAACAACTTATGACTTGAGAGTCTGTTTGCCGAATAAAGAGCAATTGACACCAGAGATTGCGCATACGATAGAGCATCTTATGGCAGATTATTTACGCAACGAATGGGTCTACAAACAAAAAGTTATTTATTTTGGGCCTATGGGATGTCTAACCGGTTTCTATCTAATTCTTAAGGGTAGACCGGACATTGTAAGGGTCGCTTGCGCACTAGTAGAAGCATTGAGATATTGCTCTAACAGTTCGTCTATACCAGGTGCTACAGAAAAGGAATGCGGTAACTATAAGTTGAATGACTTACAAGGAGCTATCAAAACTTTGAAGGGTTTTAAGGAAGATATAGAGAATAAAATCTCAGAAGCATCAAAGGTATTTTCATACCCACGTTAGATTTATATGTAAACATAAAGATTTGACTATCAGATACTTATTTTAAAAATAAGCTTTGATAGTCAAATCTTTATTATTATATTTGCACCATAATAACTGCTGTGATAAATCGTACTGGGATATTTAATGATTAATCACTAAATATCAATAAAATGAAGAAAAAGACAAAGCAGGTATTAAGTATTTTGAAACCTAAATGTAAGGCGTTAGGGTTCAATTTGGAAGAGTTAGAGGGTATTGCCGCAGACATTGCCGATAACCTTGAACTTGATGAAGAAGCCTCAGAAGAGGAGATAAACGAGAAGATTTCGTCAGAAGTCGAAGCGGTTATCCCTTATCTTAAGATCGCTCAAAAGGCGTCAAATCGTGTTATTCAGAATTCAAAGAATAACAAAAACCCAGAAAGCGATGACAACGACACGAATGCCGGCCAAGATGGCGTCAACCAGGAGAAAGAAAAAGTTCCGGTTTGGGCACAAGCAATTATCACCCAGCAAAAAGCGATACAAACAGAACTAACTGGTTTAAAGTCCGAGCGAGAAACAGACGGAAGACGCTCAAAGTTAAAAGCATTGTTGAAAGACACCGGCACTTTCGGCAAGAGTACCCTCAAAAACTTTGACAAGATAAAGTTCGAAAACGAGGCAGATTTCGAAGAGTTCTATGATGGTGTAGTAGAGGATTTAGCAACATTAAACCAGGAAAGAGCCAACGCGGGTCTCGCCAAACTTGGAGCAACCGCAGCTACAAGCGGGAACAAAAAAGAAAAAGAGGGCGATAAGCCAGAAGTCATCAGCGAAAAAGAGATTGAAGAGTTGGCAGGAACAATGTAAAACAAAAAAAGTAAAAATTATGTATGGATTAGAAGCAGCAGAAGTTTTTGACTCTGGTAAAGAGTCTGTTGTCATCCGTAAATATCTAAATGGTATTACAGGTGGCGTTGTGCTTGACATGACCGGGTTCGACGAGCCATTTATAAAATGTGGCCACGTAATCATTCGCAGCACAAAGGATGGAGAATACAAACCTATGCCGGTTTCTGGAAAGGAGTATTCTTCATTACCAGTGAATTGCGAGTATGTCGGCGTTTGTATGACAACCGCTCCCAAAGACACACCTCACGTCGGCGTACTCACAGCCGGGGAGGTTAACGACAGAGCAGTACCCTACTCAGTAGAAACCATTAAAGCAGCGTTTAAAACAGCGGTTCCCACAATACAGTGGGGACATGACAAAATCAATTAATTATGAACAGTTCATTATTTCTAAAGTATGTATTGAGTTTCTTCCCCGTTCTGAAGACACTCATTGAGAAGATAAATGGGAAAAGAGGAAACGAGCTTACATATCTCCACAAAGACACATCAATTCTTCGCCGCGTCTACTCGACTGATAACAAGTGGGAGGCCGACACAGTAGACACAAGCTATGTAGCCGCTGACTATGTAGCCATCGACTCACCGGTTCCATTGAAATCTCGTGACCGCATTTCCGTAGCCAACGGCAAGCTGCCGAAGATGGGTATGAAGAAGAATCTTAAGGAGTCCGAAATCCTAGCTCTTCGCATAATGGAAGCGCAGGGCGGTCAGACAGCAGAGATACGAAGAAAACTGGCACAGGATCCAGTTGCATGCTCCGTAGGTATCGATGAGCGAAACGAATATGCCCTACTCTATGGACTTTCAAATGGTTATGTAGCGGTTCGCGATGATGACAATCCAAAGGAGTTGCTCCGTATTAACTATCAGTATCCCGAAGATAACAAGCTCGGAATCAACAACAAGAAAGACGGTCTCACCGTAGACGACTTAAAAAACGCTATTGAAAGAGCGACAAACGACGGTAACACAATTATCCAGTTCTGGATTGCAAAGACAACTTTTGATGCGTTAAAGAAGACCCAGGGTGCGAAAGAGCTCGTAGCGACTTATAACGGACAGTCATACGATTCGAACACAAAGTTGCCAACTCCAACGACAACCAAGTTCCAAGAAGCTTTTGAGGATGAGACAGGCGTAACATTCCGCACAATCAATCGCACTGTTCGCCTCGAAGAGGATGGAGGACGCCGCAGTGTTAAGCCTTGGAACAAGAATATGGTTATCGGAGTCTGCAATACCATGATTGGAGCACTTGTTTACGGACAGGTAGCGGAATCAACTAACCGCGTAAGTGGTGTGACCTACCAGCAGATTGATTACAAGCTCATATCGCAATACTCAACAACAGACCCACTAATGGAGACAACCGCTGTTCAGGCGTATTGCTTACCTGTAATTGAAGACGTTGACTCTATCTATCAGATAGACATCACAGTCGAAAACCCTGTAATTGAAGTTGATGACGCAAAAGAGTCTGAAGACGCATCCGATGAAAAGGTAACCATTGCAGATAAGACCTACAAAAAGGCGGAAGCAATTGCCGGTCTTAATGCTCTTGGAGCAAGCTTACCAAGCAATGCTTCTGATGCGGATATCGTAGCTGCGTACAATGAGCTTCCTCCAGTAAAGAAAGGACAGTTTAAAACAAATGTGACACCAACAACTTAAAGTTATGAAGACAATCGGGCAAGCGTTAATCGATGAAATACACATACCAATTCCATTCGGGTATATAGAGAACGTGTGTATCAAGCGTAATTTGGACGTTTTTGATGATTTCGACTACGAGTCATCTAAGAGCGAAGCGTACAAAGGTGCGCTTGCCGATTGCCTAATGTCACTAGTTCAGGCAGTCAATTTCTCTGAGTCGGATAAGTCTATAGGTTCTCTTACCGAAGACCAGCGTCAAGCCATAACGCTAAAAGCAAATGGTCTATACAAAGAAATAGGGGAAAGCGAGATTCCAACAAGACCAGTACCCACAGTTTATATAAATTGTTGATGAGTTTACTAAATTTCAACGCCTCTAAGCTTTATCGCCAAACCAAGACAGAAGGTTATACCGATGTGAATGGCGACTATCACCCCGGAAAAATCAAGTGGGAATACTGCTGTTCATGCGATGTTGTGCCAGCAGGAGAAGCGAACAAGATAGCTATCCCAGACGGATCTATTGATTTTTACTCATATACAGTATACAATATACCGGTATGTGTAAAAAAGTTTAACTACGGAGATTTTGTGCGACTTTTAGTCTTGGGCGAAGAAGAAGTAATCCTAAAGGTTAAGGGATTTCATCGATACCAACTTCAATGCAAATTATGGGTATAAGGATAGTAACACCAGAAAACTCGGTAAAAGAGTTCCTGTTTCGGGCAGCATCGTATTTGCAATCTGCAATACTAAATGCATTATGCAAGCTTGGAGAAGAATGTGTCGTTAAAATCAGGAATCGTTCTTCAAGGGAGAGCTGGATAGACCATACAGGCAACCTGCGAAGTTCAATAGGCTACTCAGTATACGACCACGGTAAGAAATTTTTGTCATCAGCCTTTTCACAGGTGCTTTCAGGTGTAGCCGGAACAGCTAAAGGAAAGAAGCTGATTGAAGATTTAGCAAAAGAGTATTCCCGTGTTTATGCCCTAGTAGTCATAGCTGCCATGGAATACGCAGCAGAGGTCGAAGCGATAGATAGCAAGGATGTGCTATCATCAACAAAGACATGGGCTGTTGGTCAAGTAGAGTCACGCATAAAAACCGCAGTGGATTTTGCTATCTTGGAAATAAACAAATGGAAGATATGAGGTCAGACGGAACTATAAGGACAGACGTATATCACTATATCAAAGGCAGTGTATTAGACAATGCTACAAATGGCATGGTGACAAAGAAAAAGCGCCCTGCGAAGTCGCATAAGGAAGACATTGTTATCTCCATACTTTCAAATGAGGGAGTACAAAACCAAACCGCAATTGTCAATGTGAACATCTATGTTCAAGATTACGATGTGGAAGGCCAGTTTGAAGAGAATACGGCTCGTGTAGATGAATTATGCGAAATAGCTTGGAAACTACTTGAACATTTCAGAACAGACGAGTATGTTGCACATGCAATAAATCAACGTGTTTATCCAACAGATAGCGGAGAGCACATTATAAATAATCAAATAGAATACAAAACTTTAAACGATTAAATTATGTCAGTAACATCTTGGGGCAAATGCTCTATATTCATTCAGCCTGTCGGCTCAGCCAAAAATGAGTGGGACAAGCTTGATACACCGAAAGAGGATACAACACAGGTTACTCCTACTAAAGGTGACACAATGACGCAGACTGAAGAAGGTGGCGGCACAGTCGATAGAAAGACGAAGAAGTCAACCTATGAAGCTGCATATCAGTTATTCATTAAAAAGGGAGTCTCCCAGCCATTTAAGACCATAGACGGCGTTGTAGAAGGAAACTATCGTCTCGCTATTCAACCTGAAGATCCAGAATTGCCTGGTGTGTATATGGGCAATACAACCGTGGGTGCAGAGGAAGCCTTTACTACGGCAGATGGTGCATTGATCACATACACGCATTCTGCTCTCATCCCTGATGGTGATGTAGTAGCTAAAACAACAAACAAGAAAAACGAGGATGTGTATTGTGCTTACCGATGGCGCGTAATAAAAGCTACAAAGGGTACAGGTGGTAAATACGCATTGAAGTTTAGCACTCCACAAGCAGGCGAAACCCCACCTACTGAGATTGAGGAAACTTACACAAGCGTATAATGTGTCTCTCCCTTCGCCGATTGAGGGTAGTCAGTCGGCATAAGCCCAAGTAGCTCAGTTGGAAGAGCATGGTCTAAAGTTAGCCATTGTTTAAATCCGCAGACCATAAAGCGGTTGAGAGTCGCAGGTTCGAATCCTGTCTTGGGCACATGAAAGAATTAGGAACCATCATAGCAAACGTATTAACAGATACGCCTATCTATTTCACGATAGGCAATAAACGTTATTGTGCTTATCCGCCGACGTTAGGAAAGATGTATCTAATTTCCCAATTGTCAGAAACACTCGGAATAAATAAGGAAAACATAGCCACTAACCCAGTTTTAGAAATAATGCGAGTAGTAAAAGCAAAAAGAATGGAATGCTGTAAACTACTCGCATATCACATTACAAACAAAAGAGAAAAGCTATTAGACATAGAATGGATCGAGAGAGTAAGTAATTCTCTCAATAGAGCCGCAGACGACGAAGACCTTACAACACTTCTAGTTGTAATACTGAAAGAAAGCAGCCTAGAGAACATTGTTAGTATGACCGGAATAGATAAGGAAACAGAAAGAATGTCAAATGTAAGCGCAGCAAAAGACACAAAGAACCAATATGTATTCGGAGGCAATACGATATGGGGTTCCATGATAGATGTGGCTTGCGAACGATACGGATGGTCTTACGACTATGTAGTATGGGGAATATCATACAATAATCTAACGCTTATGCTTAAAGACAAGATAACATCAATCTATCTGTCTGATGAAGAAGCAAAGAAATGCAGGATACCACAACAAAGCGGAGATTACATCAACGGAAACGATAGGAAAGCTGTAATGATGGCGGCGATGGAAAGTGAACTCAACCCCGAATAACCGACCTCTCACGCACACGCGCACGAAATTAATTCCTATTTAGAATACAGGTCTCAATAATCACCGTGTTACACCTAAACCAAAGAAATTTAGAACACCATGCCAAGTTTAAAATTTGATGCTGTCATAGAAACAGGAAAAGTTGTCTCAGGTTTCCAGGATATTCAGAATGCCGTTCACAAGACAGCGGCGACAGTAAAGTCTGAGGGCAAGAGCATTGATGATATAATAAACAAAATACAGAACACAGCTAATATAGCTATTGGTGGATGGAGTATAGGAAAGTTTGTAAGTCAGATGATGCAGGTCAGAGGTCAATTCCAACAGACGGAAATGGCATTTAAAACCATGCTTCAAAGTGAGGAGAAAGCGAAAGACCTGATGCAGCAGCTGATAAATACCGCAGCCATAACGCCATTTGGTGTAGATGATGTTACAGAAGGAGCAAAACAGTTGCTAGCCTTTAATGTAGCTGCAAAAGATGTCAACGATACGCTTATAAGACTCGGTGATGTTGCAGCTGGTATGGGAGTAAGCTTATCTGAAATGGTAATGTTATATGGAACCACCATAGCAAAGGGCAAGATGGATACAATGGATTTGTACCAATTCCTCAATCGAGGTATTCCTATCGCTGATGAACTGGCTAAGGTTATGGGTCTTGATGTTAATAACGCAATTGCCGAAGTCAAAGAACAACTTACAGCCGGCAAGGTGACAAGTGATATATTCATTAAGGCTATGCAGAACATGACATCAGAAGGAAGTAAGTTTGGCGGCATGATGAAAGCACAGTCTAAAACTATCACTGGTCAGATAAGCAATATTGAAGACGCAATAGAACAGATGTTCAATGAGCTTGGCAGATCACAAGAAGGAATTATCAATACGGGACTTGATGCAGTGTCCACAATCGTAGAAAACTGGCGCAAGGTTGGCGAGGTAGTGATGGTAGCAGCAACGGCATACGGTACATACAAAGCTGTTCTCATGGCTGTCAGCGCTCTTCAAGTGATAAACAACCGTATACTTCAGCAGGCTGTTGTTGAAAAAACACTCGCAGCAGCAGCCGGCATAAATTTATCAAACGCAGAGGCAGTTGCGGCAGCACGAACAAAATTCCTGACATTAGCACAACAGGGACTTACAACAGCATTAAAGGAAACTGCAGCCGCAACGCTGTTGAACCCATACGTACTTATGGCTGCCGCTATTACAAGCCTTGTCTACACGATATACAAGTTTTCAACGGCAGCCTCAGCGGCAGAGATAGCGCAGAATGCTTGGAATAAAAGTATGGATGAATTTAACAGGAAGGCAGAAGACCGCAAACAGAAGATTAAAGAGTTAGTTCAAATTATTCAAGGCGCTGATTCCACCAGTCTGGAGAAACAACTTGCTTTTGACGAACTGGGTACTGTAGCCCCCGAACTTACTAAGGTTTATGACAGCGTTAAAAAACTTGAAGACACCGATTTGACTAATTTCAACAAGCAACTGAATGAAATGACCGGCAAAGACCGCGAGGTGGGGTTAAAGGCACAGATAAAACAACTAAAAGAATATGCAAAGGCCTTGCAAGATAATTCTGCGTCTGCTGCAGCAGGCTCCGCAAGACGTGCTGCTGTGCAAGGCTTAAAGGATAACTATGGCATCGAAGCTCCCTGGTCATTTAATAAAGACGAAAAGTTAAACGACGCCATCTTCGAGTACATGGTAAAGCTACAAAGCGAACTTGACAAAATACAAAAAGCGAAGGATGAACTGGAAACGCCTACACAGATAGATGTCAAACTTGCCGAGGAGGACTATAAGCAAAGCAAGGATGAATTAGACTACCTGTCCAGGTTCGCCCTTGCAATGAAAAACGATATAGAGAAGAAGCCTACAAATATTCCTTTCGAAGGAAGAAATGCCGAGAAGGTTATAGTGGAGCTTGAAGACAAGGTCAACGACCTCAAGAAGGAGCAGGAAGAGCACCCCATCCAATTCACAGCAGATAAGAAAAAAGCGCTTGATAAATACCAAGAATTGCTTGGAGACATTAAGAGATGGAAAAATACAGCGTGGAAGCAGGGAGTGTTTACTATACCAGTTGAGATACAGTTCAAGATGAAGCAATTGCAGGACGAGACAGACAAGGCAAAGGGCCATTTTAATTATGTCACTGGTAAATACGAAGAAGCAAACAAGGATGAGTCGTATGCAGCCGCCAAGAAGCGAGCAAAGATTAACTATCAAGCGGCTGTAAAGGCAGAGAAAGAGGCAAGAAAGGGGTCTAACAAAGATTGGGAGAATGCGAAGGAAGACCTCGATGCCAAAAAGAAAGAATACGAAAAGTATTGGGGAAGCATATCTGAGGCTTCAAGCAAGGCAAACAAATCGATGACCGATGCAAAGAAAAGGGCGGAGGAACAGAGAAAAGCGCAGGAAGAGTTGAGCAATGCTTTAAAGGAGCTTATCCAGAAGAATATGGACGATGAAATCTCCATTATGCGCGAAGGAACGGAAAAGAAACTAAAGGAGATTGACAATGACTATAAGAAGCGTATAGCAGAAATAAAAAAGCAAGAGACAGAGTTCAAGAAGAAAAACAAGGAAGCAGGTAAAGCCTCATCACTCACCAAAAAACAGTCAAAGGCAATTAGTGAGGCGAAATACCTTGCCAGTCTTAATAAAGAACAAAAGATTAGAGAAGTCAACAAGGAAGCATCAGATAAAGAGCGAAATGACCTCTATGAATATCTTAAGGAGTATGGTAGCGTTCAGCAGCAGAAACTCGCAATCACGCAAGAGTACGCGGACAAGATAGCCAAAGCCGAAAATGCTTATCAAAAGGCATCACTTGCAAACCAGCGCGACAACGAGCTGAAGAAAATAGATGCAAGCGATGTGTTTGAACAAATAGACTGGGAGAATGTCTTTGCAGACCTCTCATCTCACACAAAGGAGTATCTCGTTTCCTTGCGTGCACAGCTACAGTCATTATTAAAAAGTGGTAAGTTAACTGATGTCTCTGATATATCCAAGGTACAGGAGAAAATCAACGATATCAATGCCGAGATAAGCAAGCAGGGAGGAATATTCGACTTTATAGGTACGAAGCAGCAGGAAAACATACGTCGTATCAATGAAGCTAAAGAAGCGCAAGAAGCCCTCAATTCAGCAAAATTGCAAGAAGCAGACATTGAAAAACAATATGAGAAAGCTTTAAAGCAGGCAAACCACAAGGCAGCAGATCTTGGAGTGCGCGCTATCGGAGATGATACCACAGGCATACAAGCTAATATAGACAAGGCGAGCATAGACAAGTCTACCAAGGAGTACAAGGAAATGTCATCCATTCTGACAAACCTTGCTGTGCTTGAAGGGAAGCTGGCTAAAGCACGAGAAAAGACCGCTAAAGCCACTATAGAAGCGAAGGACAAAGAGGACGCAGCAAAGAAATCAACCAAGGCTCAAATAGCCGATTGGTTCTCTGATGCGCAGGAGTTTATATCCAAAAGTGGTATAGACCAGCTACCAGAACTTTTCTCCAGCCTTGGCATGGATGAAGCATCTGCTAAAATTGGTCAAGGTCTATCAGCTTTAAATGACTCCGCTGGTGCTGTTGCAGACTTTGAGAGCGGCAACTACATTGGAGCTTTAACAAAGGGGATTTCTGCCTTACAAGGGTTTTCAAATGTCTTAGGAATTGGCGCAGACAATACAGCAAAAATGCAGGATAAGATAGATGAGCTTAATCAAAAGAATGACGTACTTGCCTCATGTCTTGAAGAACTGAATGATACACTACAGGGTACAAATTCCATAACGGGAGCACAAGAGGTATATAAGGATGCCGTAGAGCTTATAAATGCACAAAAGAAAAACGCATCAGATGCCATGAAGGCAGAGGCGAACAAGCATGGCACTTGGCGTTCTTCCCTCCATTCTTCTGTTAACGACAATAAAACTTGGAAAAAAGACATGGAGAAAGTGTCAAAAATCCTTGGCAAGACTGTAAAAAGTAGCAAGGATTTCCTTTCTCTATCTCCAGAAGAGATGAAAAAAATCCGCGACACAGACAAAGATTTGTTTATGTCGATTCTCAATGAATATAGAAAAGAAGGCGGCAAGGGAGGTCGCTCTGACAAGTTGCCGAGTATGATACAAGACTATATCGACAAGTATGCTGATGCTGTCAATGACCTCAATGAGCAAATGAGCGAGAAATACACCCAGATGTCGTTTGATGACATGAAGAGCAGCTTCTTTGACGCATTGATGGATATGGATAAGGACGCAGAAGACTTTTCGGACGACTTCTCCAAATACCTCATGAAGTCTGTGCTTAATGCTAAAATTGGAGACCTCCTCGATAAGGATTTGAAGGAATTCTATGATGAATGGTCTAAACTTGCCAAGGACGGTCTTTCAGAAACAGAAGTTGACTATCTAACCAATAAATGGAATGGAATAGTCGATAAAGGCATAAAATTCCGAGACGAAGCAGCAAAAATAACAGGATACACTGGCACATCTTCACAGGAGGCAACAAGCGGAGGTTGGCAATCCATGGGGCAAGAAACTGCAGATGAACTTAATGGTCGATTTACTGCCTTACAGATAGCAGGAGAAAGCATATCGGCAAGTATGATCACCGCTGTTGTGCATATGGAGACGATAATATCAACTGGAATCTCAACCAATGGCGCTGTGACAGAGATACGAAACATGATGATAATGACAAACAGCTATCTAGAGGATATGGTAAAGTATGCCAAACTCACGTATAGCGAATTTGGTTCAAAGATTGATGATATAAACAAGAGACTAAAGGAAATATGATAATTAAAGAACAACTATACATAAATGGGAAAAACGCTTACACTGAATACGGCATCTTTATGGATGACACAGCAATTAGCGCATTAATGACACCAGCTCCGAGCAAGGAGTTTATCAGTAATAAATATCGCTATAAGAATGGTAAACATGTAATCAAGCACAATCCATGCCTTGATGAGCGCGATGTTACGATAGGCTTCAATATTCATGCGAAAGACGAAAAGACATTCATGTCGAATTATTACAAGTTCTGCGAAGAAGTCTTGTCCACCGGCGAATTGATTATTCACACGTCATTCCTGCCGAATGTATGGTATAGATGTACTTACTTATCTTGTACACAATTTAGTCAGTTCAATCGCCAGATGGCAAAGTTTAGTCTAAAACTAAACGAGCCCGATCCAAGCGACAGAGGTGAAAATAGCAAATATAGCGTATGATACAGGTTTATAGAAACGGCCAAAATTTCTTCACAATAGAAGATTTGTGTGAAGGTTCCGTGATGTCAAGACAGCTCATGGAGAACCACTACATAAAGTTAAAGTTCTCTACGGAAAATCCAGTCTATTTTGAGATTGGAGATTCTGTAGAGATTCCAGACTTTGGTTTGTTTGTTCTAACATCAGCGTACTTTCCGAAATACAATAGCACGACAGACGGCTATGACTACGAGATGCAGATGGATGCTTACTACATGGCATGGAAGAACAAAATTTGCAAGTACCGTCCTCAGCATGGAGCCAATGAAACTTCATTCAAGCTTACAGCACATGTCTCGGCGCACCTCAACGTTGTTTTAAGCAACTTAAAGGCTCTTGGCTATAAATATAATGGAAAAGATATCGTCGTTGATTACACGACATACAATAAGTCTGTGTTCGATGCTGAAAAGCGCTTCTTGGTAGAGTACAACTCAATCAGCATAATAGAAGCCCTCAATACTATTGCAGAATCCCTTGAATGCGAGTGGTGGATAGACGGTAGTGTGATTTACCTTGGCTATTGCGAAATGACTGGGCAAACTGTCTTTGAGCAGGGGGTAAATATGCTGTCAATGTCACAATCAGACTCAAAATCAGATTACATAACCCGTTTGTACGCTTTTGGCTCTGACAAGAACATACCTAGCGGTTACTTCACTGGTGCAGAAAAAGATGTTACCACAGATGGGGTGGCGACAGATTATCTGATGTTGCCTAACAAAAAAGAAGATTCTGAGGGGTTCTATTCAAAAGACGGATACATTGAAAATACTAATGTTGTAAAAAATGATGGGCAGGCAATTGAGGGTGTTGTAGTGTTTGATGATGAATACCCAAAGGTAAGTTGTACCATCAGCAATATAAAGACATATGATAAAACTGCAAAGAATAACGATGGAACGACAACAACAGAAACTTTTTGGCAAGTAACTTCTACCGATTCATTTGCGACATCATTTAAACAGAGTTGGATTAAACACAATCTTACTCTTATGATAAAGTTTGAGAGTGGTGCGTTAATTGGAATGGAGTTTGAGATTAGCTTTAAGATACTCGATGGTGTTAACTACTTTGAGGTTGTTGCCAATGACAACTATGGGCGAAAACTTCCAGACACCACACTATGCCCTAAAGTTAATGATAAGTTTTTTTTGTATAATTGGGACGCGACCAAGATAACAGAAACAAACCTTATACAAGATGCGAGAGAAGCCTTGTTTGAAAGAGCAAAGACTTACTACAAGAAGTCTATGATAGACAATTCCAATTTTACGTGTGTAATGGATGGGGAAAAGTTCTATAACAATGGAACATACGACTATCAACCCCTCGGTGAACAGGTGAAGCTGATAAATCCCATGTTTGCCGATACTGACGCAAATGGTAAACATTATCGCAATTCTCGCATTATAGGAATGGAGATAAAGCTTGATATACCATACGATAGTCCGACTTATATCATAGGAGAAAAAGCCTCGTACAGTAGGCTTGGACAACTTGAAGACAAGGTTGAGTCAATAACTGTCAGCGGAAAGCAAGTAGCGAATGCAAACGGAGGTAGTGGTGTGTATGTTATAGGGGAAAATGATGTTACACCAGAAACTGATAGCAATGTTTATTCTGCACGTAGAACACGAAACAATTTTCTCTCTAAGACCGAAGACGATATTGCACAAGGAATCATTCGTTTTTTCAAAGGTCTGAAATTCGGAGCGAAAGCTGTAGACAACCCTCTCGGCATCTCCTCTGACGGCATCGCAACCCTCAAAGAGATTGTGTCGGCTGCGTTCCGTTCGGGTGCGCTCGGCTCTGGCTTCAAACTTGGCGATTACAACGGAAGTGGTGACAGTTACTTGGAGGTAGACCGCCTGCTTGTGCGCAAGGCTGCGGAGTTCGTAAGGCTCGTAATCCGAGAGCTTCAAAGCGTAGGTGGTGAGATTGTTCTGTCGCCTGCTGCCATGAAGATTAGCAATGTGGTCTATTTTGAGAAGGGTGTGTATCTTCCCGAATATGAAGCTCTTCCTCTGCGCTACAATGTTTACCGTTGCTATTTCTCGCAGAAGAAAGGCGACGAAGAGATTGAGAACCAGTTCGTCGAGGACGACCTTGTGCGCTGTCAGACGTTCAACGTCAAGGAGGGCGTGAGTGAGAACGTGAAGAACAGATACTACTGGCGCAAGGTGTATAAGGTAGGCAAAGACTTCATTGATGTGCTTGCTGATTTCTGTGATACTGGTAGCGACGTTCCGCAGGCAGGTGACGAGCTTGTACAGATGGGTAACGTCTCTGACACCGCTCGCCAGTCGGTCGTTGTTCTATCGGCATACGGAGCGGATGCGCCATCATTAAAGATGTACTATGGTGTAGATAGCTACTCGTTAGAAAACAAGGAGGTCTTTGTCCTGTCACGTCAGGAGATGTTCGCCATAGCCGATAAGTTTAGGTTCATTACGCGCAAGGCTAATGGCGAGATAGAAAGCACGCAGTCGTTTGCGGAGCTTGTAATGTCCGTGGATGGGCTCAGAACAACGGTCAACAGAAACAAAGAAGAGCTTGACGGCGAGATAAAAAGCACGCAGTCGCAGATAACACAGACCGCAAATGATATAAGAACAGAGGTTAGGAGAGACTACTCTACCAAAAAGGATGTAAACGACCAAATAGCAACTGTTAGCTCTTCTATAACACAGACCGCTACACAGATAGCGATGAAGGTGGGCTACACTCTTGCCGAGCGACGTAACCTGCTCGTCGGCTCGTTGTTCCGCAAGCAAGGCGAGGGTTTCTTTCTTCTACGCTCTAAGATATATCGCACGTCGGCGCATGAGGGTGCTAATGTGATATTCGCACCAGAAGCTAAAGCAGGCGGTGTGCAATGGGGTGGAGCGGCGAACTCTCACAACATACACGTCACCAAGGGCAAAACGTACACACTGGCGTTTTGGGCTCGCACAAAGTCAGCCAAAGTAGAAGTTGTGGGCGAGACGATATGGCACAGCTCGGCAACCGACACGTCGCGACCAGGTGGATATACCGGTCCTAACGGTAGTGCGAATTTAGGCGGCGTAACGATAACGCCAAGCAACGGATGGTATCTCTACCAAAAAACCTTTACCGTTGCAGCGAACGCCCCTTATGAGTGGATTTCCGTGGCGTGTCTAAAAGCTAACGCATCTACTGCGAGTCAGCAGGTGTACATCGCCCACCCTATCCTCATAGAGGGTACGGCGGAGGACTTTGTGTGTTGGAGCGCATCGCCTGACGACTACGACTACATCGGGGGCAACTTGCTTGACAACACGCGCACGTTTAATAAGACAGGCAATCTGATGCGAATGGATGCGTCAGTGGTCACTAACGAGTCGTACAACAACGGATGCTCGGTAATATATGCCAACGCAGCCTCCAAATACATTGAGATGGCGCAATGGAGCGTGAATACCATCATCAAAAAAGATGAGGACTACATACTCTCCTTTATGGCAAAAGGTTCCGGCAGCATCGACGCATACATGTGGAGTGGTTCTAATCTAAGCATATTCGCCGAGGACAGCGAGCGCGATACAACGACAAGTAACGCCGACGGAGGTCGTCGCTTCTCTCTTACAAGCGAGTGGAAGCGTTATTGGGTACACTGGCGTTCTGAGGGCACTGGCATACCTAATCTTGTCTTAATCCGTTGTTTGCAAGGCGGAAAGGCGTGGGTGACAATGCCGAAGTTAGAGGTGGGTGCAACTCCTACCGACTGGATAGAGGGCAAGAGTGGTTTTATCGAAGACAGTGGCATTGCCGCAAAGCTACTGCGCACTGGCTTAGACATCGAGAACGGCAAGATAACGGCAACGGCGGACAAGTTCGAGATACGCAACAACAGCGGCGAGGTGACGGCGAGCGTGAACGAGAAAGGCTTGCTGAAGGTTAACGCGGGATTGTTTAGTGGTTTTGTCGGAAAAAAGTTGACGGTCATCACGCCGGAGAACATCGGACAATACACCATACCTTCCGCTCAATTTGGTTACGTAGTTTTCGATTTCGCAGCCGCAGGCTCCTTTGTTAGTTTTGAAGGTGATTTTAGGGCGGTGTATGGTAGCGACTACCCTACAATTATTCTGCCATATACCAATTACAGTAGCAGCACAAGACCAAATTCGGTTCCTTTCGCGCAGGCAGTACCATACTTAGACCAAAAGTTTATTGTAATAAATAAAGCAAACACCTCTGTAGTGATAGTTGGCGGTGGCACAATAAATAAAAGAGGCAGTACTACCATTGGAACCTCCAGCCTTCCGAACGAGGTTGGAACAAATCAGGAGGCGATTGTAACGTGCACCCTCAAAACTACCACTAAAAGCAGTGGCAATAGCTGCACAATAGTATGGGATGGCTATGTTTATGGATAATTAAAAAGAACAAGATATGAAGAAAATAGTTAGAGGCAACGATTTCACGTTGCGAGTGCCGGTAAGGAGGATTGTGAACGGAGAAAAAGAGAGTTTTCCCCTGCCAGCTTGTGAGGAGATTGAGGTGAACCTTGTCAATGCGTTCCGCCGTAGAAGAATGGCGCATTATTGTAAAGCAACAGGTCGTAAGTCTCACGCTGAAGGAAACCAATGCACTGCAAGTGGAGATTCTTCTCATGCACAAGGTTCCTGTAATTATGATGATCCATCATTTATTGACATGGTAGGTGTTGGTAATTATGAAATTAACAAAAATGCTTCTGCTATATATGTAAAGCGTAATACAGGTGGTAATCTTGATACAAGTGACCCCAAGAACGGCTACCAGTATCTAATAGGTGTTGGTGGATATCAAGGACAAGCTATTGCAGAGGGTACGAAGAGCGTACAGGAGGTTATCGCAGACCTAACTTCACGTATAGAGGCATTGGAAGCTAAACTTGCGGACACAACGGCAAAAGAAGATCAACAAACCAACTAAATTTATTGCGTGAGCTTTACTGGTAACAATATTAAAATAAGAAGTAGATAATAATAGAATTAAACGATACGAAAGCAAGTGATGTATTAATTGACAAACTGAAGCAGTTTACAACACGATAACGTTTTGAAAAGAAAATATGAGGAACCATCTATATATGGCAAAGTTACAAAAACGGACTCGGCAAACAAATATGTGGAAGATTTATTCCATCTGTTAAGAGTTTTTGTGTTAATCAAGTATTTAATTTTGTAAAGAAGATAGAATCATGGAAATAAAAGTAAGACGAATAGCTAAAAAGGAGGCGTACACCATCGGCAAGATGTATATAGATGGCGCATACATCTGCGACACTCTTGAAGACAAGGACAGAGGACTGACATCTAACATGTCGGTGGCGCAGATATGCGGAGTTAAAATCAAGGGCGAAACCGCCATACCGACGGGCAGATACCTCGTTGACATGAAGACGGTATCGCCACGCTTCGGAGGTCGGGCGCAGTACCAGTTCTGCAAGGGTAGACTGCCGCGACTGTGCAATACACCTGGCTACCAAGGCGTGCTTATTCACTGCGGTAACACGGCGAAAGATACGGAAGGCTGCATCCTCGTCGGCGAGAATAAGGAGAGGGGCAAGGTGCTGAACTCAACGGCGACGTTCCGTAAGGTGTACGCGAAGCTGAAGGCTGCGGACGAGAGAGGAGAACAGATCTGGATAACAATCGAGTAAACACAATGGAGATGGCAGGAAATATCACTACAAGTACAGGCAAGGCTTTCGTGGTCGGCACCATGAGCACAGAAGCACTTACCGCATTATTCGATTTACGCTGGATGCTCGTTCTTATTGTCGTTCTCATCGTCGCCGACTTTTGGTTTGGTGTGTCGGAGAGCCTAAAAAAGCATGAGCACTTCCGTTTTTCGAGAGCAGGCAGAAGAACGTGCAACAAGGCGGTAGACTACGTTACGTATCTCATACTCGGATCGGTGCTCGGCTTGGCTATCTTCGAACCGCTCGGCTGGGCGAACCACGTAACAACAGCGGCTATCGGTTTGGGCTTCGGGTGCATCTGGGAGATAGACAGCATCGTAGGACACGTATGTGCACTGCACGGCATCAAAAACACGTTCTCTATCAAGCGGTTTATTATTTCGCTTATTAAGAGCAAGAATAAAGACATCGGCGAAGCGGTGGAGGATGCAGTGGATAACAATAAAAATTAACGGATATGGATATAAGAGAAATTCTGATGCTACTGAACTGCATCATCTTGGGAGCGACAACGCTCTTTATTTTCTACAAGGCAGACAAGCTCGATGCGCTCGATGAGGACTGTGACGAGAACGTGCGCAACAGACAGGGCACAATCGGTTGGTTTTTGGCTTCGGTGTTCGTAGGCGTTCTTGCGCTGCCCGTAATGGTGCTGCGTGAGGTGTATCAATGGAAGCGTTATAAGCTACCGAGTATTGAGTGGGACGATATTTGTCGCTACGGCTTTACTATCATTGTCGGCTCTATGCTGCATCTGGTCCTGCTTGTGGTAACGAGTTGCACAACTCCGAAACCTGTTGTGTTGGAGCGAGTGATTAACAAGACGGACACGTTGTATAAGACCAACTACAAAGCCGATACGTTCCGCGTACATGACTCTATATATGTCGAGAGCTACATGGTAGGAGATACAATATACAAGACAAAGAACGTGTACAAATGGCGTGACAGGGTGAGCGTTAAGACGGACACGATATACAAGTCTATCCTGCGAGCAGACTCGATACCAGTGCCGGTGCCAGTTGAGCGTAAGGCGACATGGTGGGAGCGGACGCAGATGTTCGCAGGCAAGATAGCGGTCGGAGCGGTGGTACTATGTTTAATCTCGCTGCTGCTTTGGCTGATACACAGAAAGAGATAATATGTAGATTGGTTAGTTATTAGTTTTTAGTTTAAGGTAAATTGTTTTTAGGAGCCTTGCCCGTCCGTGATGGATAGGCAAGGAGTTTCACTTTTTAAAACATAAGAGAGGCAAGTAAAGAGGCTTCTCTTTTTTTGTTTCCATTTCTTTCCAATTCTTCAAACATTGGAGAGAATATTTTACAACGTGATAGTACCGACTATCACCTTACACATCTGATTATCAGCACAATACAAAATCTTTGAGCGTGTTATGACATTATCCGTCGTAACTCGCTAACTTTGCGGTGTAACGTTACAATAGTGTTTAGTCAACTAAGGTAAAATTTTAAAAAAAGATTGTATTATGTCTGAGTCAAAAACTTATGTATTCGGCAATGAAGGTAGCGGACAGGGTGGCATGATGAGTTTGCTCGCTCCTCTGCTTCAACAGAGAGGTCTTGACCCTAATCTTCTCCTTGCCATGAACAAGAACGGCAATGGTTGGGGCGACGGCTTCATGTGGGTAATTTTCCTATTCTTCCTCATGGGTTGGGGCGGTAATGGTTGGGGTGGTTTCGGCAATGGTCGCGCAGGCGGTATTGCTAATGAAATCAACAACGACTACGGTCGCTCGCTCCTCATGGATGCCATCGGTGGAAACAGAAACGCTCTAAGCAACCTTGCTACACAGCTTAACTGCACCGAAGGTCAGATACAGGCGGCTATCTCGGCTCTTACCTCGCAGGTTCAGGGTGTGGGCAATCAGATCGGCATGAGCGGTATGCAAGTTATCAACGCTCTCCAGCAAGGCAACATGCAGATTGCACAGCAGCTCGCTTCTTGTTGCTGCGAGAACAGACTTGCCACATGCCAGCAGACCAACACCTTGCAGAATTCTATCAATGGCGTTGCAACAAGTCAGGAGCGCGGTTTCTCAAGTATTGCCAACACTATCCAGAACAGCACACAGCAGATTCTTGACGGACAGCGTGCCGCAGAGCTTCGAGAGATGCAGGACAAGTTAGACCATCTGCGTGAGGAGAACTCAACGTTCAAGTCGTCGGCTATGACAAGTCAGATTGTAGGTCAGGCGGTCGCTCCTATCAATGCGGTGTTGGCAGGCTTGCAGCAGGAGGTTGCGGGTATCAAGTGTAAGATGCCCGAGACGGCGACTGTACCTTACCAGCCGTTCGTTGCTGTCCCAAACTGCGTAGCAGCACAATACGGACTTTACGGAGTCAACGGAGCTAACGGCTTTTGGGGCTAACCATCTAACTGGAGGAACGACTATGATTTGGGGTTATCCTTTTTCATGGGTCAATAGAAGAGGGTCGGCGGCTATCGGTTCTACCGATGTGTCGGTAGGCACAAGCGGTGTGGTATTCTCATTCAGGAACCATGCCTTCTTGAACGCCAATTACAGAGGTACGGTATTCGTAAATCTGCGACAGGCGATACCGACGGGCACAACGACCACGCTGCCGATACTCTTTGAGACCAACGGCGTAACGCAGGCTGTCACCAAGTTTGGAGGTGCAGCCCTTACGGTTGCCGATGTAGCCGGAACTGGCGTATATCAGCTCTGGTTCGAGAGAGATACTAACACCCTTCAGCTAATGACGGGTATTGTTTAACAACTAAATTGCGAATTGTATGTTCAGTGGACTAAGAACAAACAGCATATTCTATGTGCTTGAAAAAGGCGAAGAGCCGACATTGAAAATCGGACAGGTGGTAAGCGTAAGTAATCCGCAGCCGAAGTTCCCTACCTATCAACCAGGGCAGTTTTCAGCGCAGCCTATTGAAACGGTTGTAGATGTGAAAGTAAAGCTGCCCGACGGTGAAGCAGAGTTCAAGCAACTGCCTTCAAACGGACAGATTGCCAACTCGGGCGATGTGGTAGTAAGCGAAAGTCGCGAAGCGATGATTGCCGAAGTGGAAGCGATGTTACGACACTCGCAGGAGGTGCTTGCAAGCAAGGACTATCACGAGAAGGTGGTGTGCAACTGCGAGAAGATAATGTGTGTTCTCAATCCTCAGATTGCCAAAGACAAGGAGCAGGAGCAGAAAATATCTCAGCTCGAAACCAAGGTCTGCGGCATGGAGGGTACTTTGTCAAACATAGAAAGCATGTTGCAAAAGGCACTGAAAAAGTCAAACAGCAATAACTAAAATGCTTGAGCTATGTATATGATTGAAATCACAGAGAACAAGATGGGTGAGCTTGTTGAGAACGTAGAGAAATGCTTGCGCTATGGCGGCAAGGCAATGGCGTGTCTTGACAGCTTGCAGCGTGGCGAAGGTCGATACGGTGAGCGTTCACCTATGCCCGATTATCGCGATGATTGGCGATACGAGAACGAACGCCGTGAGCGCGATATGTACGATGATGACGATGACGGTCGCTACGGAGAACGACGCGGCGGTTATCGCGGTCGCAGACGCTACTAAGTAATTAACCCGACTGGTTGGGAGGTTCGCTTCCCTGCCAGTCCCTTAAAACCTAAATATTATGGGAAGATGTAAGATGCCTTTGGATATGTACGACTTGAAGCCCGAAGGAATGATAGCATATCTAAGATACAACGGCTATCACTTCAACAAGAAGATGTGTGAATGGGCTGTCAAGCAAATGCGAATGATTAGTCCAACTACAGGCAAGGAAGAACGTTTGGAGATGCTATCGAAAGAAAAGGTCGAAGAGATGTTGCAAACGAATGGCTTGCAGCTTGAAAACCTCGTCGGCTACGACCATGTATATGTAGCCAATATGTGCAAGGCAGACTTCTGGGGCAAGTCAATAAAGGACGAGCAACAAATGGCGCAGTATGTAAAAGATATGGTTGATGATACAGACCAGAAGGACGGCTTCATCTTCAACCGCTTCTATGCCGACTGCTGCCACAACGGTATGCCTATACCTTGGGAGGACTTGTTATGATTAGGCGTGACATAAGGCTCGACAAGTACGACTGGGATGTGCGTTGCTTCATTGGGTATGGCAGCGGCGACGCGGTGTATCTCTGTAACGAGCTTATGACTATTGGGTGTGGCAGCGAAGCGGCAAGCAAAGCCTACCGTCACTTCATAGGCGGTGGCGAAAGCAGAGGACTCACCTACTCCAACGTTAAGGACAAGGTGAGCGTGGTTACTATCGGACACTCAGAAGAAGAAAGCGAGATGGTGAATACAATCGGTCACGAACTGCTGCACGTTACGGCGCACATCTGTGAGGCGTACGATATTGATATGAGCGGCGAGCAGGCTTGCTATATCATGGGAGAACTGTGTGAGAAGATATTTAATTTCTTTTGAATTATGGATAAAATCAATTTTAAAAATACTGGCGCACCCACACATGATTTGTCGGGTGCGCAAAAATGCGAAGTCCGTGGATATTACACAGACGATCATGGTATTATACATTATGCTCCTAATTGGGATATTTCAATGTTAAAGTTTGCTTATTCTAAATACGATACGATACAGAAAAAATTTGAATTCCAAAAATTCTGCTCCGTAGTTAAAATTGCTACCAACAGGTTCTATTTTGTTTTCATGTGTTGCTATCCTAAATTGTCAAACGAAAAACTCTTTGACATGATATTACATGAAGTGTGCGAATAACACAACCATGTAACCAGCTGATAATCAAGTAATTATGTTTAGTATTTTTAACTATAATATTCGTTAGTATATTTGTATATACTACATATTATTAGTACCTTTGTATATGAAAACAGGTGCATTTAGCTAAGATGACACCGAGATAAAACCAATTAAATTCGCAATATTATGAACATTATTAATGTAGCAAAATTCTTTGATTGCATGGCAAGAGGGGATATTGCATTTTCAGTAGATGATGTAATGACCGACTTCGAAACACACTTCGGAGTAAAAAATGCATTGCCGCCATGTGCAAAACATCATGAAGCAACGAAACATCGCGAAGGAACATATCTAGCTGTATATGTAACTAGTGACTCTTTGGATGAAGATGTCCTGATTGATGCTTTAAGGATGCACATGAAAGGTCTTACATGGTGGTTGTTCGAATCACCATACGGAGAGAACGAAGTAGTTTATATCGTAAAATTAGATGATGATGATGATGAGAACTAATTTATATGTTGTACGCGATGACGGCGAGTATGATTACAAAGGTGGCTTCAAGACGTTCAAGGAGGCTAATGATTATCGCCTTGAATGCCAGCGCCAGTGGATGAATCACATTGATTTTGTGATATTACAGATTTGTACACGTCAGGGGATGTTAGAAAGAGAAATTAACCTAACTCGAATAAGCAATGTAGAAAGGGATAAGATCCTCTCTGACTATGGCATACCGATGGAATAAGTTTAACCAATTAAGCAATAAAGATTATGAACATGAATTTAAATGCTAGTGCTGCAAATATGGTAGCAACCATGGAAGCAGCGACGGAGGACAAGTTCTTCGATTTTGAGAAAGCAAAAACCCAGGAGATAACCCTCGAACAGCTTGGAAGAACATACCGTGAGAATGATGTGTATGGTTATCCTTTGAAGGGCATATATCACTACGACCTTTTTAACAAGGTAATAGCTGAGTGTGAAGATGTGGGCTATAACGTAGAGGTGTATGATATGTTCGCAGCACAAAATAGAGATAGAAATCAGCCCGGCGTTGTGAAGCTTCCACAGGTAGAAGCGCAGAAAGGGGAGAACGCAGTTGAAGCGCACATTTTAAGAAGAGTTTTCGCTAATATCAGAATCACGGATTTTGATGACGGCGAAACCACAACGAACCTTGCTGTAGCTTTTCACCAAAAAGGAATACAGATTGGATTCGGCCCGAATGTTATGATTTGCCATAACCAGTGTCTTTTAAACCCCGAACTCTACATGTCTACATACTCAGAAAAAGGAAGAAAGGGTAGTGGAATCGAGCTATCTACAATGCTTGATACATTGAAGTCGTGGCTTGTGGATGCGCGGCATATAGTGGAAACGGATAGAGAACGCATCGAAAAGATGAAAAACACGCGTGTGTCAGCCGAACAAATGTTCACTCTGATAGGGCTTATGACTGCGATGCGTGTCAAGTCAGATACAACGCGTAAGTCGATACGAGAAAACATCACATACCCTCTTAATCAGTCACAAATAACCGTTTTTACCGAAGATATGCTTGAAGCATATCACACAAAGGAGGTTGTGACTGCTTGGGATATGTACAACTCTGCAACAAACATGTACAAAGCAAACAAGATGGATATACCGGCCCTACTTCCACAAAACAGAGCATTTGTTGACTTTATAAATAAATATGTTATAGAACTCTAATCAACACAAGGAGATAGGCTAGTCTACCTCCTTGTTATATAAGACATAATCAATAACCTTTCTATTAGCAGCGTCTATATTGGCAACACTCTTGTCAATATAGATTGCTGTTGTCCTGTTTCCGTGCGAATGTCCTAAAGCCTCAGCTATAATCTCTTCTGGTATTCCAATAGAGAAAGCTATTGTCGCCCAGGTGTGCCGCGCCCAATATATTGAAAGTGATGGAAAGAAAGGCTTATACTTTATATGATAACTGAATTTCCTATTATGTTTAGTCTTCTCGTCGTTCTTTATTTTTACAACATCACCTATTTTTTTGTATGCCTTGTTTGCCTTACCTACGAATGTTTTGTATGTTGTCATCTTCTCGGTAAAGTTTACAAGTTGGTTAACACCTTTATATTTACTTATTATCTCCATAGCCTCAGATTCAATTTTTATGCTATACATTCTTCCAGTTTTATGTCTTTTGTACACGAGACGACCATTTATAACATCACCATCAGTACAAGCACACAAGTCTACGGGGTTTATTCCTATCAGATAAAATGTCAGCTTAAAGTAGTCCAAATATCTTTCTTGCCATTTCTCTACTTTGTGTGAAAATAGACACCTTAACTCCTCAATTGTCAATGACCTTTTCGTCGTTTCTTCTGGGCTGATGTTAAATTTTCTCATTGGATAATGACTTGTAATCTCATTATCTATAGCATCGTTGAAAACAGCCCTTATGTTTCTGAGGTGTATATTACGAGAGTTTTTTACAAGACCTTGATTCTTCAAATGATTATCGAAACCTACAAGCCACTCTTTAGTTATCTGTTCAAAAGATAGACTTGGCGCATATTTGTCGTATTCTAATATCTTTTTTAGTGTAGTCGCATAGATTTCCTTCGTTCGTTCTGCTATACGGCTCTCTCCAAAAATACGGAAGCGCGTAATAAACAAATCGTCATTTTTTACGGATGGACTAATGTGTTCCTGTATTTTCTTTTTTATTTGTGTGATTGTCAATCCTGTTAACTCGCCACGCATAGACAGTTCAAGAATAGCGTTGTCTATTTGCACCTTTTTATTGTTAATATATGAGGTGATTAACTTTCCATTTGGAGCATTCTTAACTTTTTGTTTCTCTGCATCCCATTGTGACTTTGAAAGCTTAACGTCCAAACTTATATATGTAGATTTACCATGGCTTGTTATGCAAACCTTTAATGGGGATGCTTCATTTTCTTTTTTCCCCCTTGTGTCTAGATATAATTTAGTAGTAGCCATTTGCGAGTTATTTGCAAGTTATTTTATTCAATATTGTTCATATTTGTGCAATAATGTTCAATGTGTAGTAATGGTCACAAATAAAAAAAACATTGGAAATCCCTTTTTTATAAGGAAAAGCCAATGTTCTTATCAGGTCGGGATGACAAGACTCGAACTTGCGACCTCACGCCCCCCAGACGCGTGCGCTAACCAACTGCGCTACATCCCGTGCTTTTGTAAAGCGGTGCAAAGGTAAGCAATTTCGGTGGTTCGGCAAAATTATTTGCCAACTTTTTCTTGTCAAACAGTGTTTAATCGTTATTCTACTGATGCAGTGTTGCCATCAGTGCTACTTCCGTGCTTTTGGGTTAATCCTCCTTCTGAGGATAAGTCATATTGGCATCGGTAATAACATCGAGCACCTCCTCGCAGTACTTGCGCGACTCCCAGCGAGCCATTGGCAGGTCGTGGAGTAGCCAGTTGCCGCAGTCCTGCGGTGCTGCGCCAGGTATCTCGCCCTCAAAGTCAGCCACGAAGCGGAACGTGCGGCGCATGAGGTCGACGATGTCGCGCGGCTCAAGGTCGCCACGCATAAGCAGATAGTTGCCCGTGAGGCAGCCCATCGGTCCCCAATAGACGATGCGGTCCTTCCACTCGGCATCATTGCGCAGGTATGTAGCAGCGAGATGCTCAATGGTGTGGAGTGCGCCTGGGTGCAGAGCCGGCTCGCGGTTGGGTTCCTTCATGCGGATGTCGAAGGTTGTTACGGTGTCGCTACCTACTGTGTCTTTGCGCGATACGTAGATGCCGCGCAAGAGGGTGTTATGATTTATTGTGAAGCTTGGTATTTTTTCCATTGTCTTATTGTTTTAGGCGGCGTATAAGCCGAACTAAGCCTTCTTAGGCCTTCTTAAGCCATTGCTGACTAAGCCTTCTCAGGCCTTCCTAAGCCCTCCCCGACGGGGAGGGTTGGGAGGAGCTTGAGGGTTGGGAGAGGCTCTTTTTACTTTTTTACCTTTTTACTTTTTCAAGGAACGCCTTTGTCACCTCGAACGATCCTTCAGCCATGCGCTCCCAGAAGTCGTAGTACATCTGTGCTTTATGATCTTTGAGCGGTATGTCGCTGATGATGCGGAAGCTGACGAACGGCGTGTTGTAGATGTGGCAGGTCTGCGCTATTGAGCAGCTCTCCATGTCGACTGCCATAGCCGTGGGGAAGTCGTCGAGGATTTGCTGCATCTTCTCGCGCGAGTTGACAAACCAGTCGCCGGTGACGATGAGTCCGGCGTGAACGCGCGTATGGCAGTTGAGCGATGTGGCGGTGGCTACGAGGCGTGCATCGCTCTCGAAACGCTCAGGCATTCCGAGCACCTGCCCCATGGCGCACTCGTCGCCACAGTAGACATCGTGGTAGCAGCAAGCGGTGCTCACCACCACCTCACACACCTCAAGACTTGTGTCGGCACCGCCAGCTACACCAGTGGAGATGACGAGGTCGGGATGGAAGGCTGCTATCAGTTCGGATACTCCGACCGCTGCGTTCACCTTGCCGATGCCGCACTTCTGCATTACTATCTCGTTGTCGCCGATGCTGCCCACCACGAATGTGCGACCGGCAACGGTCTGTTCCTTCTTGTCGGACGCAAGCGTTTGCAACTGTGCAAACTCCTTGTCCATCGCTACGATAACACCTATGCGCATTACTTCTTCACCTGGATTACGAGATACTTGCTTGTTGACCAGAAGAGCTGCGGATTGCTGATGCGCAGAACGTACTGCTTGTTGGCATCCTGCTGCAAGGTGTACGAGCTTGACGGGTGCATGGTGAGAATCTTAGCCGACTTAGAATAGAGCTTTATCTCCTTCTGCACGCGGATATCAATCTTTGTGAAGTAGCTCTTGTTGAAGTTAGCCTGCAGCACCTTCGAGCCATCGAGGATGCGCTGTTCCTTCAGTTCCTTCTTTGTACCGAATACGAACCACGCGGTGTTGAGCTGTGCATCCTGATCGTTTATGGTCTCCGTCTTCTTAGACGACTCCTCTTTCAGCGTCGAGACATTCTCGTTAAGCCCTGTTATGGTCTTGTCGAGGTCGGCGATGTGTATGTTTTTAGCGTCGAGTTCGGCGCGCAACTGCTGCAACTGCTGCTCTTTATCGTTGATTTGAGCAACGAGTCCTTCGATAGTGCGACGCAGCTGGTCGCCCTTAATGCTCGATTCGCGGAGCTGCTGACGTAACTTCTCGAGCAGAGCACGGTTTTGCTGCATTGTAGAAGAGATGAAACGCACGTCCTCCAGCATCTGCTGACGGCTATTGGCACCCTCTCCCGACTTAGCCACTATGACACGATTCTCCGCCTCACTTATCTCGCGCAAGCCGGTCTGAATTTGGTTGAATGTCTCCATCATGTCGTTGATTTCGCCATCCTTCTGCGAGATGATGCGCTGGAGCGAGTCTACCTGCTCTTCATCTTGATTTGTCTCACCCTTCGATTTGTTCGTAAAATCGCATGATGTTATAGCAAGCAACATCATTGATAATAGTACAAAAGATAGTTTTTTCATATTATTCGTTTTGTTGTTATTTCCCTATTCTTCGTTTCTAAACTTCTTCTTTTTAAACTCCTCGGGCGCAGCTTCGCGCAGAGCGTAGCGCTCCTTATTGCTTAGCTTCGGTTTCTTCTCCTTAGCCTGTTCTTTCAGTGCCTTGCGTGCCGATATGTCTACGCCAGCGCAACCTGCCACTACAACGACAATCTCGCCACGTGGCTCGGTCTGCTTGAAGTGGGCGATTATCTCTGCGAGCGTTCCGCGCACACTCTCCTCGTGCAGTTTTGATATCTCGCGGCACACACTCGCCTGACGATCATCGCCAAAGAACTCAGCAAACTGCTCGAGCGTCTTCACCAAACGGTAGGGCGACTCGTAGAATATCATCGTGCGTGTCTCTGTCTGCAGCGACTGCAGAAGCGTTTGTCTACCCTTCTTCTGCGGCAGGAAACCCTCGAAGCAGAAGCGATCGCAGGGCAGCCCCGAACTGACGATTGCCGGAACGAACGCCGTAGCACCGGGCAGACACTGCACCGTGATGCCAGCCTTAGCAGCCTCGCGAGCGAGGAAGAAACCAGGGTCGCTGATGCCCGGCGTACCGGCATCGCTGATGAGTGCTATCGTTTCGCCAGCTTTTAGACGGTCGACAACTGAAGCCGTAGTGCCGTGCTCGTTGAACTTATGATGCGACATCAGCCGGTTCTTTATATCGAAATGCTGAAGCAGAACGCCCGATGTGCGAGTATCCTCGGCGAGCACCAGGTCGGCTTCTTTCAATATGCGAACGGCACGCATCGTCATATCTTCCATATTGCCCACCGGAGTAGGCACAATATATAATATACCCATATTGTGGGCAAATATAGCTATATTAATCAAGAACGGCAAAAAAACATGTCGTTTCTTTGCAATTTTTAAAACGTATTCGTAAATTTGTACTCACAATGAAAGCAAATTTAGAGGGCGAGAAGTATCGCCAAGGTAGAATCGAAGTAGTGTGCGGTTCGATGTTCTCGGGCAAGACCGAGGAACTGATACGCCGCATCAAGCGAGCGACATTCGCCCGCCAGAGAGTAGTTATATTCAAACCACAGATAGACACACGCTATTCTGAGGAGGAGGTGGTGAGCCACGACCGCAACGCCGTGATGTCTGTGCCACTCAGCACATCGAAGGAGATACTGGAGTACGTGCAGAACCACACCACCAGCACCGAGGGTTACGACTTCGACGTGGTGGGCATCGACGAGGCACAGTTCTTCGGCATGGATCTCGTAGAGGTGTGCAACCAGCTCGCCAACAACGGTGTGCGCGTGATTATCGCCGGCTTGGACATGGATTTCCAGTGTACGCCCTTCGGGCCGATACCGGCTCTGTGCGCCGTAGCCGACGAAGTGACAAAGGTACACGCCATCTGCGTGAAGTGCGGAGCACTCGCCTACGTGAGCCACCGCCTTGTGCACGACCAGAACCAGGTGCTCATTGGCGAGCAAACCGAATACGAACCGCTCTGCCGCGAGTGCTACAAGAAAGCAACAAACAAATAATTATATGAGCGAAGAAAAGATTACACTCGACAAAGTGATACGCTGGGCAACAGTAGCCGCCATCAGTATTGCCGTCTTTGCCATCACCGACTATCTGAGCAGCGTGCTGCTACCCTTCTTCATCGCATGGTTGCTGGCATACCTGCTCTACCCGATGGTGAAGTTCATACAGTATCGTATGCACATAAAGATACGTGCCATAGCGATTATCATCGCCATGCTCGCCATTCTGTCGGTAATCGGACTGCTCATCTACTTCATCGTACCACCGATGGTGAGCCAGTTTCAGAAGCTATACGAGTTCATACTCCACTGGCTACATCAAACCACACACACCAACGACTTCTCGCGTATGGTGAAAGACTGGGCGGTACAGAACCAGGAAGCGATAGAACGCTTCTTCAAGAGCAAGGACTTCAGCGACACACTGAAGACGGCAATGCCGAAGGTATTCTCTGTGATAGGACAGACAGCCAACATCATAATGTCCATCATCGCCTCGTGTATCACACTGCTCTACACGTTCTTCATACTACTCGACTATGAGTTCCTCACCACCAGCTGGGTGAAGATATTCCCGAAGAAGAACCGCCCGTTCTGGCAAGAACTGGCTCAGGACGTAGAGCGCGAGATGAACAACTACATACGCGGACAAAGCCTCGTGGCACTGTGTATGGGCATCATGTTCTGCATAGGCTTCAGCCTCATGGACTTCCCCATGGCTATCGGTCTGGGCATACTCATCAGCGTGATGGACCTCGTGCCCTATCTGCACACCTTCGCACTCATCCCTACCGCCTTCCTCGCCATGCTCAAAGCAGCCGACACAGGGCAGGACTTCTGGATGGTGTTCGGACTGGCATTCGGACTATTCTGCGTAGTGCAGATTATCACCGACATGTTCGTCACACCGAAAATCATGGGCAAAGCGATGGGACTCAACCCAGCCATACTGCTGCTCTCGCTCTCGGTGTGGGGCACACTGCTCGGCTTCATCGGACTGATTGTCGCGCTGCCACTCACATCGCTGATCATTGCCTACTGGCAACGCTACGTGACAAAAGAACACCTTAACGAAGACGAGGACAACGCGCAAAAAACAGTAGAAAGCCAACAGAAATAGAAGAAAAAGGAGCGGAAAACGCAAAAAACAAATAAAATATTTGCGTATATTACAAAAAACCACTACCTTTGCACTCGCTTTTGGAATACAAAGCAAATACGGAGACTCGCTAGCTCAGTTGGTAGAGCACAACACTTTTAATGTTGGGGTCATGGGTTCGAGCCCCATGCGAGTCACGAAAAAGAGGATACAGCTTCGGTTGTATCCTCTTTTTTTTGTTTAAGCGTTTGGTGCTTTCCTACAAAAATCGTATCTTAGCAATCTGAAACAGAAGACCTATGGCATTCGAAAAAGAAATAAAGGAATACGACGACTTGCGAAGCAAATACCAAACGCTCGTTGTCGACAGAATGAATAAAGAAGAATACGTCAAGTATAACGAAGTGCTCTTCTCTACACACTCGTGTGCTATAGAGGGCAACTCGTTCTCCGTGGACGACACACGCGAGCTGAAGGAGAAGGGATTAGGCATGATTCCGGCTGGCAAAACGCTGTTCGAGGCTTTCGAGATGCTCGACCACTTCGACGCATTCGAGCACATGATGCAGAACGTACAACATCCGCTCGACGAAACGCTGCTGAAGGAGATTAACCGCCGCGTAACAAGTCACACGCTCACCTACCGTGCGCCCGACGCCACTCCAGGCGAATACACGACAACCGACATGGCTGCCGGCGACACCGTGTTCGGCGACCACGAAGAACTAATAGCCCGAGTGCCGCGACTGCTGGAGTCGACGGAGCAGGCCATTGTTTCTGCAGCCACACACCCGATGGTGGTTGCCGCCCGCTTCCACGGCTTCTACGAGTATCTGCACCCGTTCCGCGACGGAAACGGCAGAACAGGTCGTCTTGTGAGCAACTATATCCTGCTGCGCATGGGCCATCCGCTGCTCATCATCCCGTCGGAAGCCCGACAGGAGTACATCGCCGCCCTACGCATGATTCGCACCGAAGCCACCGACGAGCATCTCGTACGCTTTTTCTTCAAGATGGCGGTGAAGCGGATGCAGAAGGAGATGAAGCAGAAGGAAGCGAATACCAAGCGATTCAGCACATTCCTATTCTAAAGCAATTACGCGGTACGCAGCACGATAGTGGCAGAGGACGCCACTGAATTCTGCACTTCAACCATCGGACTCCGTACGCCGCCCAATCGGATTCCGTACGCCGCCCAATCAGATTCCGTACGCCACCCGATCAGATTCCGTTCGCCACACGATGACATTTCATGAACAGAAGGATGACATTTCGCGAACAGAAAGACGAGACGGTTTGTGAATCAGACCGACTCATCGAGGTCGTATAGCACGAGCGAGCCGAGCACAACCAGTGCTATCGCTATCATGAGCGAAGTATGGAACAGCGTTGTCCACTCGGCTGACGGGGAGAAGGAGACGGAAGCGGGAAGCGAGAGCGAGAGCGAGCCCACCCTATCCTGTATGGCGTGAGCCACATCGCCGAGGAATCCACCAACCGCGCCACACACGCGCAGCTTGAGCAGTTGAAAACCGTTGACGAAGAAGAAGACGGCAACGCAGACCGCTGCCATCGCTGCCGTCCACAAGCGGTAGAGACGGTAGCAGCGGGCATCCACCTCCTCGGACAGACGGCGCATGAGGCGATCGGTGAATCCTTCGTCAGCGATATCCATACGAGTGCTGTCGGCGAAGAACCGCTGAAGAAGTGCCTCGTCGATAGTCTCGTCATAACTTATTTTATTCTTTACATCAGTCATAGCATGATTGAATTTTTACGATGTCTTTTATTTTCCACCTACATTTAAGGCCTAAGAATATCCGTTCTGCCGCAGGAATGCGGTAAGTTTCTGCTTTCCGCGGAAGAGATGCGACTTCACCGTGCCCTCCGCCATGCCCGTTATTGCGGCGATGCGTTCGATGGGATAGCCGTCGACGAGCTGTAGCGTGACGCATGTGCGCTCAGCGTCGGGCAAACGGGCGAGAGCACCATAGACATCCATCCCGAGCGACCGGTCGGCACCGGCTGCAGCGGGACACACTGCGTCGAGGTCATCGGCAGACGGGCGCAGCCGGTGCCGATAGTCGTAGAACACGTTGTAGGCTATGCGGAAGAGCCATGTGGAGAACGCCGCCGAGCCGCGAAACGTCCCGATGCTGGTATAAGCCCTTATGAAGGTGTCCTGCGCGAGGTCGTCGCTCAGCTGCGCGTCTCCCAGCGTCTGGTGGAGGAAGAAGCGCCTTATAGGCGACTGATACTTCCTGACAAGACGGTCGAAAGCCGTCTTGTCGTGAAGCTCAGCCACCTGCTGTATAAGAGAGAGATCGTCGTTAGTATCCTTCATATCGTTCTGTCTTTAAAAGAATGGGGTCAATGGTCGGTTTCGTCCTCGTCGTCGCGCTTCTGCCACGGCATCTTACTGTCGTAGTTGTACTTCACCATGAACATCTGTCCGAGTCCGATGCACGCCACAAGAGCGCCTATGCCCATGAGCGACTGCATACCAAAGAACCAAAAGAAAATCATGAGTCCGGCACCAATCGACGTGTTGCGCACTCCGCGGCGCCACATATACTCGGGCGACTTCTTGCTGAGCGGTTTCAGTTCGTCGATGAACGGTTCGCCCTTCTCCATAGCCATCTCAGCCAGTCGCACGCGGTCTTTGTGGCGGCGCATGAAGTAGCGTATGACGAGCAGAACGACAATGATAGGCGCAAGGAAGCACAGCAGCATCGGCACGAAAACGCACACTATAAGGAAGAGCTTTACGATCCATCCGGGCAAACTGTTGTAGAACTCGAGCAGTTCGTCGCGACTGACAGGGGCATCGTTGTCAAACGTGGCTCCGCCGTTAGCTGCAGACGCCGTGTCGGCAGTTACAGTATCCGAGTAAGCCACTATGCCCTCCTCCTCGTCAGTAGCGTCCTTGTCCTTCTTGTCCACCATCTGCGTGTGCGGACGGTTGCGGTGAGACTGCTGTGCGGCGGAAGCCATAGGAGCCGCTGCACTGAGCGTGAGCAGCATTGCCATTAAAAAGATTGTCTTTTTCATATCTATTCGTATTTTTTAGTTGTTTCTATATGTTTGACTGATAATGAAAGCGATAAGTTGCAAAGCTACAAAAAAATTCTTCAGAATATGGAGCGCGTTAGCTACATTTTTTGTATCTTTGTATCTGCTTCTATGTCATACATTATAAACTACACATTATTATATAGTATAATATCACGGGTAAAACAGGATTAGAACCCACGAAGCAGAACAGAACTTTAGAAAAAACGAAACTTACAGATATGAACGACTTTAGAAAATTCGCAACAAGTAGACTCGGCATTAACGGCATGATGCTCGACGACGTGATGAAGGCTCAGGCGCAGTACCTCAACCCGTACATCCTTGAGGAGCGCCAGCTGAACGTGACACAGATGGACGTGTTCTCGCGCTTGATGATGGACCGCATCATCTTCCTCGGCACCGAAATCAACGACTATACAGCTAACACACTCTCGGCTCAGCTGCTCTACCTCGACTCTGTAGACCCGGGCAAGGACATCTCTATATACATCAACTCGCCTGGCGGTAGCGTGACAGCAGGCCTCGGCATCTACGACACCATGCAGTTCATCACCTCCGACGTGGCTACGATGTGTACAGGCATGGCGGCTTCGATGGCAGCGGTGCTGCTCGTGGCAGGTCAGGAGGGCAAGCGCTCGGCACTGAAGCACAGCCGCGTGATGATTCACCAGCCGCTCGGCGGTGTGCAGGGTCAGGCTTCGGACATCGAGATCGAAGCACGCGAGATACAGAAGTTCAAGAAAGAACTCTACACCATCATCTCCGAACACTCGCATACACCGTTCGACAAGGTGTGGGCTGACTCCGACCGCAACTACTGGATGACAGCCGAGGAGGCGAAGGAGTACGGAATGATCGACCAGGTAATGATACGCAAGAAGTAAAAGAGAAGAGAAAAACGAAAATGCCAAAGAAAGTATGTAGCTTCTGCGGAAGAAGCGAGAAGGACGTAAACTTCCTCATAACCGGAATGAACGGCTTCATCTGCGACTCGTGTGCGCAGCAGGCCTACCAGATAGTGCTCGAAGCCGGCTTCGGACCGGAGGGAACACGTAAGAACTCGGGCGCGTTCGACGTGTCGCTCAACGACGTGCCGAAGCCAACAGAGATAAAAGAATATCTCGACGAATACATCATCGGTCAGGACGATGCGAAGAAGTATCTGTCCGTAGCCGTCTACAACCACTACAAACGTCTGCAGCAGCACACCAATGACGCTGAGGACGACGGCGTGGAGATAGAGAAGAGCAACATCATCATGGTCGGTTCGACCGGCACGGGCAAGACTCTCCTTGCACGCACCATAGCAAAGCTGCTGAAGGTGCCGTTCACCATCGTCGACGCTACGGTGTTCACCGAAGCGGGATACGTGGGCGAGGACGTGGAGAGCATACTCTCGCGCCTGCTGCAGGTGGCTGACTACAACGTGGAGGCAGCGCAGCGAGGCATCGTCTTCATCGACGAGATAGACAAGATAGCGCGCAAAGCAGACAACCCGAGCATCACACGCGACGTGAGCGGTGAGGGTGTGCAGCAAGGACTGCTCAAGCTGCTCGAGGGAACAATGGTGAACGTGCCGCCAAAGGGTGGACGCAAGCACCCCGACCAGGACTATATACACGTCGACACACGCAACATTCTGTTCATCTGCGGTGGTGCATTCGACGGCATCGAGCGCAAGATAGCACAGCGTCTGAATACTCACGTGGTGGGTTTCAACTCGGTGCAGAACGTGCGCAACATCGACAAGGGCAACCTCATGAAGTATATCCTGCCGCAAGACTTGAAGTCGTTCGGCTTGATACCCGAGATTATCGGACGCCTGCCGGTGCTCACCTACCTCAATCCGCTCGACCGCGAAGCACTGCGACGCATCCTCGTAGAGCCGAAGAACTCCATCATAAAGCAGTACACAAAGCTCTTCGAGATGGACGGCATCAAACTGGAGTTTGCACCAGACACATTCGACTTCATCGTGGACAAAGCCGTTGAGTACAAGCTCGGTGCACGCGGACTGCGCTCTATCGTGGAGTCAATCGTGATGGATGCCATGTTCGAGGCCCCAACAAAGAACATCGACAACTTCACCGTAACGCTGGAGTACGCAAAGGCGCAACTGGAGAAGTCAAATCTACAATAGTATCTGAAAGGATATTAAGAACTTTATATTACTATGACTGCTACAATTAACCTCAACGAACAGCTAAAACACCACTTCGGGTTCGACTCGTTCAAGGGCGATCAAGAAGCTATTATACGCAATCTGCTTGAAGGCAATGACACATTCGTGCTCATGCCTACAGGCGGAGGCAAGAGTTTGTGCTATCAGCTGCCGTCACTAATCATGGAAGGCACCGCAATCGTGGTGTCGCCACTCATCGCGCTGATGAAGAACCAAGTGGATGTAGTGAACGGACTCAGCGAGGAAAGTGGCGTGGCTCACTATCTGAACTCGTCACTCAACCGCGCTGCCATCAATCAAGTGTACAAAGACGTACACGAAGGACGCACTAAACTGCTCTATGTGGCACCGGAGTCGCTCAACAAAGAGGACAACTTAGAGTTCTTCCGTTCGTTTAAGATTTCGTTCTACGCCATCGACGAGGCGCATTGTATATCGGAGTGGGGACACGACTTCCGCCCCGAGTATCGCAACATACGCCCCACAATCAACAAGATTGGCGCAGCACCAGTCATAGCACTCACAGCCACTGCCACCGACAAGGTGCGCATGGACATAAAGAAAAGTCTCGGCATCACCGACGCTAAGGAATTCAAGAGCTCGTTCAACCGTGCCAACCTCTACTACGAGGTGCGCCAGAAGACGAACGACATCGACAAACAGATAATAAAATTCATAAAACAACACCCTGGCAAGAGCGGTATCATCTACTGCATCTCGCGCAAGAAGGTGGAAGAATTGGCTGCCGTGCTGAAAGCCAACGACATAAAAGCCGCTGCCTACCACGCCGGACTCGACTCGGCAACACGCTCGCAGACGCAAGACGACTTCCTCATGGAGCGCATCGACGTAATCGTGGCTACCATAGCCTTCGGCATGGGCATCGACAAACCCGATGTGCGCTTCGTGATACACTACGACATACCGAAGAGTCTTGAGGGCTACTACCAAGAGACGGGACGCGCAGGACGCGACGGAGGCGAAGGTATGTGCATCGCTTTCTACGCCTACAAAGACCTGCAGAAACTGGAGAAATTCATGGAGGGCAAGCCCGTGGCAGAACAGGACATCGGCAGACAACTGCTGCAGGAGACTGCCGCATACGCCGAGACATCAATGTGCCGACGCAAGGTGTTGCTCCACTACTTCGGAGAGGAATACACAAAGGAGAACTGCGGCAACTGCGACAACTGTCTACACCCGAAGGTGCAACGCGACGGTCAGGAGGCTCTGCTCATCGTTCTGAAAGCTATCATCGCCGTGAAGGAGGCTTTCCGCCAAGACTATATCGTCGACTTCGTGAAAGGACGCGCCACGGACGACATCGTGAGTCACCACCACGAACAACTCGAAGAGTTCGGTGCTGGCGAGGATATGCCCGTGAAGATATGGAACCCTGTGATACGCCAAGGCATGATAGCAGGCTACATACACAAGGACATCGAAAGCTACGGACTTCTGAAGATGACAGCCGCAGGCAAGCGCTATGTGAAGAACCCTACACCATTCACATACGTAGAGGACACCGACTTCTCGGAAACCGAGGAAGAAGCAAGCGAAGCAACAGCTTCTGCACTCGACCCTACACTCTACAATATGCTCCTCGACCTCAGAAAGAAGACCGCACGCAAGCAGAACCTGCCGGCATACGTCATCTTTCAAGACGTATCGCTCGAACAGATGGCAACGATGTACCCCGTAACGCTCGAAGAGCTGCGCAACATTCAGGGCATCGGCGTGGGCAAGGCAAACCGCTATGGCAAGCCGTTCTGCGAACTGATTAGCCAGTACTGCAAAGACAACGAGATAGAACGCCCCGAAGAGCTCTTCGTGCGCACCGTAGCGAAGGACTCAATGAAGAAGGTGAAGATAATACAGTATCTCGATCGACGCATGCCACTCGACGATATTGCCTCTGCACTCGGACTCGACTTCGAGGACTTGCTCAACGACCTCGATGCCATCGTCTACAGCGGAACGAAGCTGAACATCGACTACTTCCTTGAGGACGTGATGGACGAAGACCAAATAGACGATATCTACGAGTACTTCCGCGAGTCGGACACCGACGACATCGACACCGCACTCGACGAACTCGGCGACTACGAAGAGAACGAAATACGCCTCGTACGCATAAAGTTCCTCTCCGAACAAGCCAACTAACACAGCCAGGGGGTGCAGTCAGGGGGTGCACTTGTCTCAAGTGCACCAAATATATTTAACAGTGCACCTATTGTGTTGGTGCAGTTGAGACAACTGCATCCCCTTAGGAGACAACTGCACCCCCTGACTGACCCAAGCATCTTCAAAATCCGTTAATTAGCATTAACGCCACAAATAAATCGACTTTTATTTTTCGCGTATGGATTTTTATTGCTAAATTTGCACGCAATAAATTTTTAAGTTATATGTCATCATTTGTTGCTGATAAAATTGTAATGGACGGTCTCACATACGATGACGTCCTTCTTATCCCCGCTTATTCAGAGGTACTGCCCAAGACGGTAGAGTTGAAAACCAAGTTCTCGCGTAACATCTGCTTGAATGTGCCCTTTGTCACAGCAGCCATGGACACCGTAACGGAGTCGGCTATGGCTATTGCCATCGCACGCGAAGGCGGCATCGGTGTTATTCACAAGAACATGTCTATCGAAGACCAGGCGCGTCAGGTAGCCATCGTAAAGCGTGCCGAGAACGGCATGATCTACGATCCGGTGACAATCCGTCGTGGCAAAACCGTGAAGGATGCCCTCGAAATGATGGCGGAATATCACATCGGCGGTATACCAGTAGTAGACGACGAGTGCCACCTCGTGGGCATCGTCACCAACCGCGACCTTCGTTTTGAGCGCCATCTCGATAAGCTCATCGACGACGTGATGACACACGAGAACCTCGTGACCACACACATCAAGACCGACCTCGCAGCTGCTGCAGACATCCTGCAGTCGAACAAGATTGAGAAGCTGCCGGTTGTAGACAGCGAGAACCACCTCGTTGGTCTTATCACATACAAGGACATCACCAAGGCTAAGGACAAGCCAATGGCTTGCAAGGACGAGAAGGGTCGTCTGCGCGTAGCAGCAGGCGTAGGCGTAACGGTTGACACACTCGACCGCATGAGCGCACTCGTAGAGGCAGGTGCTGACGCTATCGTTATCGACACCGCACACGGCCACTCTAAGTTCGTTATCGAGAAGCTCCGCGAGGCTAAGGCTTCGTTCCCGAACGTAGACATCGTTGTGGGCAACGTGGCTACTGGCGAGGCTGCAAGAATGCTCGTTGACAACGGTGCTGATGCCGTTAAGGTAGGTATCGGTCCGGGTTCAATCTGCACAACCCGCGTCGTAGCAGGCGTTGGTGTTCCGCAGCTCTCTGCCGTTTACGACGTTTACTCTGCACTCCAGGGCACTGGCGTTCCATTGATCGCCGACGGCGGCTTGCGCTACTCTGGCGACATCGTGAAGGCTATCGCAGCTGGTGGTAGCTCAGTGATGATTGGCTCACTCGTCGCAGGTACAGAAGAGAGCCCCGGCGACACTATCATCTTCAACGGACGTAAGTTCAAGAGCTACCGCGGCATGGGCTCACTTGAGGCTATGGAGAACGGCTCAAAAGACCGCTACTTCCAGGCAGGCACAAAGGACGTGAAGAAGCTCGTGCCGGAAGGCATCGCCGGACGCGTACCTTACAAGGGAACAGTGCAGGAGGTGATCTACCAGCTCATCGGCGGTCTGCGCTCAGGCATGGGCTACTGCGGAGCCGGCACTATCGAGGATATGCACAACGCTAAGTTCACACGCATCACAAACGCTGGCGTGCTCGAGAGCCATCCACACGACATCACAATTACAAGTGAGGCACCGAACTACTCGCGCCCACAGTAATAAATAATTGAACACAGAAAGAAAGCCCAACAACCACATGGCACGGGTGTGTAACGTATTCGAAACAAAAGAAACGAAACATGCCGCGCTGTGTAGTTATTGGGTTTTCAGCCCAATTCAAATATATAAAAACCGTGGGGAGAAAGCCCCAACAAACAAACAACAAGAAAAGATGAAGGTAAAATCATTGTTGGTAGCAATGCTCGTGGCTGCAACCACAGCGTCGGCTCAGACTGCCGACCCAACTATCATGACTATAAACGGAAAGGCTGTGCCTCGCTCAGAATTCGAGTACTCGTACAACAAGAACAACTCGGAGACAGTTGTCGACAAGAAGAGCGTTGAGGAATACGTAGACCTGTTTGTAAACTACAAACTCAAGGTGATGGCAGCCGAAGAGGCAGGCATCGACACAACAAAGGCTTTCCGCGACGAGTTCCGCATGTATCGCGACCAACAGATACGTCCTTCATTCATCAACGACAACGACGTAGAACGCGAAGCACGCAAAATCTACGAAGACACCCGTAAACGCATCGACGAGAGCGGTGGCATGGTACGCTCACGCCATATCCTCGTCGCACTGAAGCAGAACGCATCAAAGGCGCAGAGCGACTCTGCCCTCGTACGCGCCGACTCTATATACAACGCACTCATCAAGGGTGCCGACTTCGCTACTCTCGCACAGCGTTGCTCAGACGATAAAGGTTCGGCACGCCGCGGTGGCGACCTCTCATGGGCACAGCGTGGATACATGGTGAAGGAGTTTGAAGATGTCATCTTCTCAGCGAAGGTTGGCGAAATCTCCAAGCCGTTCCTATCACCCTATGGTTATCACATCGTGAGAGTGGATGCCAAGCAGAACTTCTTCCCTTACGACACCGTACGCGCAGACATACACCGCTTCATAGAGAGTCGCGGTCTGCGTGAGCATATTATCTCGCAGAACATCGACTCAATAGCTAAGCACTCCGTACCGCAGTGCACACCGGAGGACGTACTCAATCGTCGTGCTGACGAGATGGCGGCTGCCGACCCGGCGCTGAAGAGCCTCATCCGCGAATACCACGACGGACTACTGCTCTACGAAATATCTAACCGCACCGTATGGGATAAGGCTGCAAAGGACGAAGCTGGTCTCGCTGCTTACTTCAAGAAGAACCGCAAACGCTACAAGTGGGAGAAGCCGCGCTTCAAGGGCATCGCCTATTGGGTGAAGGAGCAGGGCGACGTAGAAGCAGTGAAGGCATCGCTGAAGAAAGTACCATTCGAGCAGTGGCCGGAGCACCTGCGCAAGGAGTTCAACGACTCTACAATACGCATCAAGGTGGTGAAAGGCATCTTCCGTGAGGGCGACAACGCGCTCATCGACAAGGTAGTGTTCGGTAAGGACACCACTGTGGCAGACGTGAAGGACTTCCCCATCTCGGCTACATACGGCGAGAAGCTGAAGGCACCGAAGACATACAACGACGTACGCGAACTCGTGGTGACTGACTATCAGGAGCAGCTCGAAAAGGCATGGATTGAAGCACTGCGCAAGCGCTACACTGTAGTGCTGAACAAGGAAGTGCTCAGCACCGTAAACAAGCACTAAATGTAGGTAGTGGTGCTAAGCACCATGGCTGACACTATACATATTAATATATATACATACATGAGAAAACAACGCAACATAATACTGGCGACATTCGCTGCTGCGACATTCCTCGTAGGCATCGGAGCCAACGCCGGCAGCCACGCCGGTTCGGCACCCGAGCTCACGCAGGACACGCTCACCACAGAGGAACGCGCGCCAGAACATAGTATCGTAGACGAAGTGATATGGGTGGTAGGCGACCAGCCCATCCTCAAGTCGGACGTGGAGATGATGAAACTGCAGGGCGAGATGGAAGGAATGACCTGGGATGGCGACCCCGACTATATCATTCCCGAACAGATAGCTGTGCAGAAGCTCTTCCTACATCAGGCAGAAATCGACTCTATCAATGTCACCGAGGCAGAGATAGCACAAAACATCGAGATGCAAATCAACCGCTGGATACAGCAGGCTGGCTCGCGCGAGAAACTCGAGGAATACAAGAAGATGTCAATCACACAGATGCGCCAGCAGTTGCATGACGACTTCCGCAACAATCAGCTCATACAGCAGATGCGCGAGAAACTCGTGAGCGACATAGCTGTGACTCCTGCCGACGTGCGCAAGTACTTCAACAACATGCCAGAGGACAGCATACCGCTCGTGCCGACACAGGTAGAAGTAGAGATTATCACCAAGCAGCCGAAGATATCACAGGACGAAATCAACCACGTGAAGAACGATCTGCGCGAATACACCGACCGCGTCAACAACGGCGAGACATCATTCGCCACACTTGCACGCCTCTACTCGGAGGATCCTGGCTCAGCACGTCAGGGTGGCGAGATGGACTACGTAGGTCGTGGTATGCTCGACCCGGCTTTCGCTGCCGTTGCGTTCAACCTCACCGATCCGAAGCGCGTGTCGAAGATTGTAGAGTCGGAGTACGGTTTCCACATCATACAGCTCATCGACAAGCGTGGCGACAAAATCAAGGTGCGCCACATACTGCGCATACCGCGTGTCTCAGCAGAGGCTACCGACTCGATGCGCATGAAGCTCGACTCGCTCGCTGCCGACATACGCGCCGACAAACTCTCGCTCGAGGAAGCTGCGACCGTGATGTCTGACGACAAGGAGACACGCAACAACCACGGACTCATGTCGTTCAACAGCGAGGAGGGTCGCACGTCGAAGTTTCAGATGAAGGACCTGCCCACCGAGGTGGCTCGCAAGGTGGAGCGCATGGAGGTAGGCGATGTGTCTGACGCGTTCCCCATGGTTAACGAGAAGGGTAAGCACGTCGTAGCTATCGTGAAACTGAAGAACCGCATCGCTGCTCACCGCGCCACTATCAACGAAGACTTCCAAGTGTTGCAGAACGTAGTGCTACAGAAACAGCGTGCAGAATTCCTGCACAACTGGGTGGTAAAGAAGATAAAGACCACCTACGTGCGTATGCAGGATCGCTACAAGAACTACAAGTACGAGTACGAAGGCTGGGTAAAATAAGGCTTAGAAAGGCTTAGAAAATAATGAGAAAAGAACAATCCCCAATAACCCACAACTGGCATAGAACCGCTCTCGCAGCAGTTCTATGCCTTTTTGGCTTCTGCCTGATATGGGCTTCTGCGGCACCAAAGGGCAAAAAGAAGCGACAGAAAACCGACGAGCGCGTGTACCTCGTACACTCCGATGAGCTCACCTACGACATGTATGGAGCGGTGCCCGATGCACAGATACTGCGCGGCAAAGTACACTTCACGCACGCCGGCGCAGAGCTGTGGTGCGACAGTGCCTACTTCTTTCAGGAAGCCAACTCGGTAGAAGCGTTCGGACACGTGCACTTCAAGCAGGGCGACACCCTCTCGCTCACCTGCAAATACGCCGACTATATAGGTGCGGAGCAGATGATGCACGCACGCCACAACGTAGTGCTCAAGCACCGCACGCAGACACTCTACACCGACTCGCTCGACTACGACCGCCTCTACGACAACGCCTACTTCTTCGAGGGAGGCAGACTCGTTGACGGCAAGGACGAGCTGGTGAGCGACTGGGGCGAATACAACACCGCCACACGCAAGGCTTCATTCTTCTATGGCGTGCAGATGCGCAGCGGAGAAAACCTCATCAACACCGACTCGCTCCACTACGACACACGCACACGTATCGCACACGTCACGGGTCCGTCGACCATCACATCGAAGGGAACCGTCATCAACACCACCGATGCCTACACCAACAGCAAGACAAACATGTCGCAACTGTATGGTCGCTCTACCATCATAGACGGTAAGAAAACCATCACCGGCGACTCGCTCTTCCACAACGACAAGTCGAAGGAGAACGAGGGATTCGGCAACGTGATATACGTCGACTCGGTGAACAAGAACGAGCTGCACTGCGACCACCTCTTCTACAACGAGACAACGGGCTACGGCTTCGCAACGAAGCGCGCACTGATGGTCGACTACTCGCAGAAGGACACGCTGTACATGCACGCCGACTCGGTGAAACTCTACACGTTCAACATCGAGACAGACTCGGTGTACCGCAAAGTACACGCCTACAACCACGTGCGTGCCTATCGCAACGACGTGCAGGCAGTGTGCGATTCGCTCGTATTCAACTCGCAGGACTCGTGTATGACGATGTATCGCGACCCTATACTCTGGAACCTCGGCAGACAGATATTAGGCGAGGTGATACACGTCTACATGAACGACTCAACGGTGCGCAAGGCGGAAGTGATAGGTCAGGCACTGTCGGTGGAGAAGTGTGACGAGAAAAACCACTACAACCAGATCTCATCGAAGCGCATGGACGCCTTCTTCATCGACGGAGCGCTACGACGCGCCGAAGCTATCGGCACGGTGAAGTCGCTCTACTACAACGCCGATTCGAAGGACTCCACGCTCTCCGAGCTCAACTACATGGAGACCGACACGCTGCGTATGTATATGTCGCCAACACGCGAGCTGGAGAAGATATGGGCTTCAAAGGCTACTGGCACGATGTATCCTATCACGCAGATTCCGCCCGAGAAATACCAGTTGCCCGAGTTCGCATGGTTCGACTACGTGCGCCCGAAAGATAAGGACGACGTGTTCAACTGGCGAGGCAAGGCTGAAGGCACCGAACTGAAGGAACAGCCGCGCCGCGAAGCACCGCTGCAGCGACTTGAGTAGTGCACAGCAAAAAGAAAGTTGAGATATGTTGTAATGTTCGTAACCACCAACCTCACAACATATCTCACCATCTCACCACCTCACCATCTCAACATCTCACCATCTCACCACCTCACCATCTCACCACCTCACCATCTCACCATCTCACCACCTCACCATCACAGCATGTACTTCCTCAATCGCCGCCCTCGCGGCTTCCACCACACCTTCCGCTTCTCAAGCGAGCAGCGCGACCTCCTCGACAATCTGCGTCGCGGCGTACCGCCCGAAGAGCTCGCCGAACGTTCTATCAGAGAAGCCGAGCCACCATCGCGTCGCCGCCATAACGGACAAGTACGTCTGTTAGGACTGCTTGTGATGATCGGTTTCATGCTACTCGCCATCATACTGCTAATGGCGTTGTAGACGAACCCGCAGTTTTAAAGATACACCCTTAGAGAACAACTAACGACATGAACGATATTATACAACTTCTGCCCGATTCGGTAGCCAATCAGATAGCTGCCGGCGAGGTGATACAACGCCCCGCAAGCGTGATAAAAGAGTTGGTGGAGAACTCCATCGACGCTGGTGCCACGCTGATAAACGTGGTTTGTGTCGATTCAGGACGCACCTCAATACAAGTGACCGACAACGGCAAAGGCATGTCAGAGACCGACGCACGCCTATCGTTTGAGCGTCACGCTACATCCAAGATACGCCAAGCCGACGACCTCTTCAACCTTCATACCATGGGATTTCGCGGCGAAGCTCTCGCTTCTATCGCTGCCGTGGCGCAGGTGGAGCTACGCACCCGTCGCCCCGACGACGATCTCGGCACAGCACTCAGCATCGCCGGCTCGCGCTTTGTGTCGCAGGAACCCGTGCAGTGCCCCGTAGGTTGTAACTTCACCATCAGCAACCTCTTCTACAACGTGCCCGTGCGCCGCAAGTTCCTCAAGTCGAACACCACCGAACTGAACAATATCGTCACAGCCTTTGAGCGCATCGCCCTCGTCTACCCCGACGTGGCGTTCACGCTTTACAACAACCAGACCGAGCTGTACAACCTAAAGGCAGGCGGACTGCGCCAACGCATCGTCGACGTAATCGGCAAGAAGATCAACCAACACCTGCTGCCGATAGACATCGACACCACAATGTGCAAGATTAGCGGATTCGTCGGCAAGCCCGAGTCGGCACGCAAGAAAGGCGTGCGACAGTTCTTCTTCGTCAACGGTCGCTACATGAAGCACCCCTACTTCCACAAAGCCATTATGACTGCCTACGAGCGACTCGTGCCCGAAGGCGAACAGATACCTTACTTCATATACTTCACCGTCAACCCCACGGACATTGACGTGAACATCCACCCCACCAAAACCGAGATAAAGTTCGAAAACGAACAGACAGTGTGGCAGATACTCACCGCAGCCGTGCGCGATGCCGTTGGCATGTTCAGCGATGTAACGGCAATAGAGTTCGACACCGAAGGAAAACCCGACATACCTGCTCTGGGCACAATGCCACAGACAGGTGTCAGCGCGCCCAAGGTGCAATACAACCCTACGTACAACCCATTCAACGAGACACCGACAACACACTCAAACGCAGCCCCCGACAACTGGGAGCAGCTGTACGAAGGACTCGGCTCTGCACACACTCGTCAGCAACAGACACCATCACTCTTCGGCACCGACGCAGGAAGCGTCATACAGTCGCGTTCAAACGCTGCAAGCAAATCGTTCGCCGACAACGGCATCGTTCTATCGCAGAAGTTCGCACAAACAGAAGAGAGAAGCACTACACCAGAGGAGTCGACACCCGAAGCAACAACGCCCAAACAAGAGACATCGCTACTTGAAGAGAAGTCGCCCACCCACTATCAGTACAAAGGACAATACATTATGACCGCCGTTAAGTCCGGACTGATGATTATCGACCAGTATCGTGCCCACACACGCATACTCTACGAGGGATATCTCGACCAGATGCAGAAGCACCGAGCAAGTTCACAGAAGCCACTCTTCCCCGACACGATACACTTCTCGCCAGCGGATAAGGTGGTGGCAGAAGCCATTATGCCCGAACTACAGAACATCGGTTTCGAACTGACTCCGACAGCAGAGGGCGACTACAGCATCACGGCAGTGCCAAGCGGACTCGATGGGCTCGACTATACTGCCCTGCTGCAAGACCTCGTAGCCTCAGCACGCGAGAAGACAACATCAGCTATCGACGACATCAACCACTCGATAGCCCTCGAACTGGCACGCAACGCAGCCGTCGCATATGGACAAGTGCTTACCAATGCCGAGATGGAAAACATCGTCAATAGCCTCTTCACGTGCTCCAACTTCAGCTACACTCCAGATGGCAAAAAGATTTTAACGATGCTCCATCAAAACGAATTAGAGCATTTATTCGGCACATAAAGTTACATAAACAATAAAAAAACAACTATTATATGCTTTTTTCTAACATAAAAAGGATTACTTTTGTTTTTTTTATTAACTTTGCAATTAAATAAAAAGGACGTGCTATGTCCATGACAACGTAATTAATTGATTATTAAACAATAAAAGTTATGAAAAAGTTAATAATTGCATTAGCAATGTGTGGCTTATCAATGAGTGCCATGGCTCAGGAGACAACTGATCCAACACTCAAGCATAGCGTTGCAACAAATTCATTCTGGAGCAATTGGTTTCTTCAGGCTGGTGCTGACTGGAACGCATTCTACTCTAACGAGGAGCATGGCAGCGGTCTGAGCCGTAGTCCGTTCAAGAAATTCCGCGCTGTTCCTGGCTTCTCTGTAGGCGTAGGCAAGTGGTTCACACCTGGTCTCGGTCTTCGCACCAAGTTCAGCGGCGTTTGGGGTCGTACAGTAGTTGACGAGCACAAGCACAAGAACAACTATTGGACACTCAACGAGCACATTCTCTTCAACCTCAGCAACATGTTCTGTGGTTATAACGAGACACGCGTGTGGAACGCCATTCCGTTCTTCGGTGGCGGTATCAACCGCAACTGCTCATACAACCGCTACAACATGAACCTCGCAGCAGGTTTCCTCAACACATTCCGCCTCTCAAAGCACTTCGGTCTCTACCTCGAGCTCGGCTGGACATACGCAGAGTCTGACTTCGACGGTGTAGAAGCTGGTGGTACATCTCAGAAATCACTCTGGGAGGGCAAGGACAATAAGTTCTATGCAGAGGTTGGTATGCAGTTCAACCTTGGCAAGTCTACATGGAGCAAGACTCCGGACGTAGACGCTATCAAGGCTCTCTCACAGTCGCAGATTGAAGCTCTCAACGCTGAGCTCAACGACGCTAAGGCAGAGAACACACGTCTGAAGAGCCTCCTCGCTGCAAAGAAGGACGAGCCAGTGGGTAAGAATGACGTTAAGACATACACCAACACTCCGTTGTCAGTATTCTTCAACATCAACAAGGCTACTATTGCTTCACGCAAGGACCTCGTAAACGTTGAGAAGTTGGCTGAATTCGCTAAGGACAACAAGGCAAACCTCGTAGTAACTGGCTACGCAGACAGCGCTACCGGCTCTGCTGCTTACAACAAGAAGCTCTCTGAGCGTCGTGCAGAAACAGTTGCTAACGAGCTCGTTAAGATGGGCGTTAGCCGCGACCAGATTACAACAGAGGGTATGGGTGGTGTTAAGGAACTCTCACCAGTTTCTTACAACCGTCGCGCTACTGTTAAGATTGCCGACTAATCATCGGGCATAAACATCGCAATCGTATAATGTACGACATACAGGGCATTCCGCTAAGGAGTGCCCTTTTTTCATACCTTATCCGCAACAATAGAATAGAACATCTACCAAAGAGCAATATTTTTGCAACCAATCAATTAATATGTCAGAAAAGATGTGTAAATTTGCGGAACAACAGCTCCCACAACGTGGGAACACGGCTATAAAACCACTATATAACAATAGGTATAGATGAGATATTTGAAAACAATTAAACAGGTGCTCGCTGCTGTGGCAGAACCTTTACGCCGCAACTGCACGTTTGCAGTGTTCATGTACCTACTCGGCTGCATAACGGCGTGGGCTACACTGCCCAACGTGCGCGGAGCACACCTCTACGACAACCTCTACCTCGAGTTGTTCCTCGATGTCTATGTGCTCACGCTGATACTCACCCTCTTACCGCGCAAGGTAATGATATGGGTGCGTGGCTTCTTCTACGTTGTGCTGTACGCCACGGCAGTGGTGGATGTCTACTGCTTCGTGAAGTTTCAGTCGACACTGACCCCGACGATGCTGCAACTCGTCGGTGAGACCGACTCGCGCGAGTCAGGCGAATTTCTGCGTTCGTGCGTGTCGCCCGATGTGCTGATGAGCGATGTGGGCTGGGTGCTGCTATTGCTGTTCGTACACGTGCTCACGGCACTGCGTCTACGCTTCCCCCACTTCATTCCACGTCGTTGGCGCGAGCTTATCAAGTCGATATGGCTGCGCACCTGCGAGCTACTGCACCGCGCACGCCCCATTATAGGCACAGCCGTGCTTACGCTGCTCGTATGGTCGGTGTGCTCAAGCGCACATAACAAGGCAGCTATACACAAGCTGATGTCTGGCACCACCATTGGTGAGGTGGAACACACGCTCACCGAGAAGGATCATGCCGTACTCTACCAACCTGTCTACCGTCTCGCGTTCAGCATCTACGCCAACACGCTCACAGCGAAACAGATCGACCGCCTGGTGCGCACGGCAAAGACAGTGACGGTCGACTCATGTTCGTTCCGTTCGCCTAACATCGTGCTTATCATCGGCGAGAGCTTCAACCGCCACCACTCGTCGCAGTACGGCTACGTCATGCCCACCACGCCACGCCAACAGAAGTTGGAGCGGCAAGGCAGGTTAGTGAAGTACACCGACGTTGTATCGCCGTGGAACCTCACGAGCTTCGTGTTCAAGCACCTCTTCTCGCTCTACTGCGTAGGCGACAAGGGAGAGTGGTGCGACTATCCGCTCTTCCCCGAACTGTTCCGCAAGGCTGGCTACCACGTGACGTTCCTCACCAACCAGTTCCTGCCGAAGGCTAAGGAGGCGGTGTACGACTTCAGTGGCGGCTTTTTCCTCAACAACCCGAAGCTGAGCGCGGCGCAGTTCGACACGCGCAACACGCAACTGCACCGCTACGACGAGGACTTGCTGAAGGACTACGACGAGCTGAAGGGACAGAACACAGAGAACAACCTCATCATCTTCCATCTGTTAGGGCAACACGTGGCGTATCGCCAACGCTCGCCGAAGGAGCATAAAAAGTTCCGTGGCGACGACTACAAGGAGATGAAACCGCATCTGAACGCACGCGAGCGTCAGACGCTTGCCGACTACGACAACGCCATCCTATACAACGACTCGGTTGTGACGGAGATAGTGAAGAAGTTTGAGAACGAAGATGCCATCGTGATCTACGTGCCCGACCATGGCGAGGAGTGCTACGAGGGCGACATGCACTTCTTCTGCCGTATGCACTCGGCGAAGATAGATGCCCGTCTGGCTCACGCCGAGTTCGACATACCGATGTGGATATGGTGCTCGCGTCAGTATATCAAGAAGCGTCCGGAGGTGTTCCGCCAGGTAGTGAACGCTCGCAACCGACGCTTTATGACCGACGCGCTCGCGCACATGCTGCTCTACCTCGGCGGCATTCACGCCCGCGACTACAAGGAGCAGTACAACTTGCTGTCGCCCGAATACGACGAGAGCCGCCCGAGAATATTAAAGAACACTACGGATTACGACAAACTTTAAACTCAAAAATGCTTACCCGCACAGAATGTTCCGCCATGCGCGGACTCGCAATAATAGGAATCTTCCTGCACAACTACTGCCACTGGCTCGGCTTCGCCGTAAAGGAGAACGAGTACACGTTCACGATGTCGAAGGCAAGTAGTCTGATGCAGGCTATCAGCAACCCCGACTGGAATCTGCCCATCCACCTCATATCGTTCTTCGGCCACTATGGTGTGCCGGTGTTTCTCTTCCTCTCTGCCTACGGACTCGTGATGAAATACGAGAAGCGCGGCGGACTCGCGAAGAAGCAGACCGACGTGCTGCCGTTCCTGAAGCACCACTACCTGAAGCTCTTCAAGATGATGATAGTGGGCTTCGTGGCGTTCACCATGGTCGATGCCGTCACGCCTGGGGCGCATAAGTATCACGTCGTGGACATACTCGGACAGCTCTTCATGTTCAACAACATGATGCCCGACCCCGACCATGTCATCTGGCCCGGACCCTACTGGTTCTTCGGACTGATGATGCAGCTGTACATTGTCTACCGACTGCTACTCTGGCGCAAGGGCGACATCTATGCTCTGCTGCTTGTTGCCCTATGCTGGGCGATGCAGGCATTCTGTGCCCCCGAGGGTGAGACGCTCAACTGCATACGCTACAACTTCATGGGCGGTGTGCTGCCCTTCTGCGCCGGACTGCTCTACGCACGCCACGGCAGAGAGTTGACGCACGGCGTGCGAATGACCGTAATGGTTCTGTCGGTTGTGGCAGTATTCTTCTTCAGCTTCAACTTCCACACATGGCTGTGGGCACCGCTCTTCGTGTGCATCGCCACGATCGGCATCGTGAAGCTGCTGCCGAAGACCGCGAACGAATGGATAGCATGGGTAGGCACAATATCTGCCGCTCTCTTTGTGCTGCATCCGCTCACACGAAAGATATTCATACCAATCTCGCGCCACGGCGACGTATACACGGGTCTGCTGCTGTACATCGTGGCATCGATAGCATTGGCATGGTTCTACCATAATTTCAAGCTACGCAATGAAGATACCAAGCATTGAGTTAGGAAACATATCGCGCTTTCGCGCCGAACAGATGGGGGCAGCCATGCTCTTCGTCATTCTGTTCCATGTGGTACTCGACCGCGGCGACCCGTTCTACGGGCTGCGCCGCTGTGGCAACGTGGGGGTTGACATATTCCTCTTCCTGAGTGGTGTGGGGCTGTGGTTTGCATGGACAAAGACACCGTCTGTGAGCTACTTCTACCGCCGCCGACTCATCCGCATACTGCCCACATGGCTCATCTGCTCCACGGCGTTCTACCTACCCGACTACCTCGGAGCGCAGCGGTTCTCGAAGAACGTGGTCGACTTGCTCGGCGACATAACCATCAACTGGGACTTCTGGCTGCACGACGAGCTGACGTTCTGGTACGTGCCAGCCATCATGCTGCTCTACCTCATCGCGCCATGGTATATGCGCCTCATCGTGCGCTACCCCACCTATCGCTGGCTGCCATTGCTTATGGTGGTGTGGTGCGTAATGGTGCAGTGGGTACTGCCGATACATGCCGTCGTGGGACACTTGGAGATATTCTGGAGCCGCGTGCCAATCTTCTTCATCGGCATCAACATGGGCGAGATGGTACGCTCGCGCAGGCAGCTGCCGCCCGATGCGGTGTGGCTGCTGCTCATCACGTTCCTCATGACGTTCGGCACATGCCTCTACCTTGAGCAGGTGCGCCACGGACTCTTCCCGCTCTTCGTAGAGCGTATGCTGTACATACCGTTCACGGTGTGCAGCGTGCTCGTGATGAACCGCATCTTCCGCCGCACACCCGAATGGGTGAACCGCTCGTTCCGCATGGTAGGTATGCTGAGCCTCGAAGCCTATCTCATACATATCCATTTCGTACTGGTGTATGTACAACCCATGGGCTTTGGCTATTGGGGAACGTTCGCCGCAACAGTGGCTATCACGCTGCCTGCAGCGTGGGTGCTGCAGAAGGTTACGAGTTTCGTCCTAAAGCTCTGTAACAAATAGTAATGTCAACACCTCACCATCTCAACCCCTCAACACCATCTCATTATGATAAAAAACATCTTGCGCCTTACGCGCCCTAAGCAGTGGATAAAGAACTTCTTCGTTTTCATCCCAATGTTCTTCGGTGGCGAACTCTTCAATATCAACTCGATAGAACTCGTGACGCTCACCTTCTTCGCCTACAGTTTCGTAGCATCGTCGATATACTGCTACAACGACATCGTGGACGTTGATGCCGACCGCAACCACCCCGTGAAGTGCCACCGCCCCATTGCGTCGGGTGCTCTGTCAATACGCATGGGCTACACACTGATGATAGCGATGTTCGTGCTCGGCATCGGTGTGGCATTGCTCTTGCCGCCCGAGGTGATGAGCAACGTCATGGCAGTCATCGTGTTCTACTACGTGCTCAACCTCGCCTACTGCTCCAAGCTGAAGCAGTATGCCATACTCGATGTGTGCATCGTGGCGTTCGGCTTCGTACTGCGCATCCTCGCCGGAGGCTTCGCCTGCGAGCTGCCGCTGAGCAACTGGATTGTCATCATGACCTTCCTGCTCACGCTCTTCATGTCGTTCGCCAAGCGCCGCGACGACGTGCTGCGTATGAACGAGACGGGCGAGGCACCGCGCAAGAACACCGTGCGCTACAACCTCACGTTCATCAACCAAGCCATCACCATCACCGCCTCCGTCACGCTCGTCTGCTACATCATGTACTGCGTGTCGCCGGAAGTGGTGGAACGCTTCCAGACACCCTACCTCTACCTCACGTTCGTCTTCGTGCTCATCGGTCTGCTGCGCTACATACAGATAGCGGTGGTCGACCAGAAGAGTGGCGACCCCACAAAGATCATCCTGCGCGACCACTTCTCGCAGATTATCGTCGTGGCATGGCTGCTCACGTTCCTGCTCATGATATACGTTTTATAATATGAAACGACTATACACATTCGACTTCGACGGTACGCTGACGACGGCGGACACGCTGTTAGCGTTCATACGCTACGCCTGTGGCACATGGCGCTTCATCGTGGGGTTCCTGCTGCACAGTCCGCTGCTGGTGCTGATGAAGCTGAAGCTCTACCCCAACTACCGCGCCAAGCAGCGCATCTTCGCATGGTACTTCCGCGGCATGGAACTGAAAACGTTCGACGCGCTGTGCCGACAGTTCGCCGAGCGCAACGCCTGCTTGATAAGACCGAAGGCGAAGGCATTGCTCGAACGCCTTTTCAGCGAGGGCGAGAGCGTGTGCGTGGTGAGCGCGAGCATCGACAACTGGGTGCGCCCGTTCTTCACGAACATGGCAACGAATAGCCGGTCGAACTTTTGTGTGCTCGGCACGCAGGTGGAAACAGACAACAACGAACTGCTCACCGGACGCTTCCTCACGAACAACTGCTATGGGGCGGAGAAGGTGGAGCGACTCTGCAAGCAATATCCCGACCTGACCGTACACCGCAACGACTACGTCATAGAGGCGTTCGGCGACAGCAGGGGCGACCGTGAGCTGCTTACCTTCGCCGATAAAGCCCACTTCAAGCCGTTCAGATAGACAATTAGATCAATAAAGTTTTGATTACGAGCATCTGCGTCGACCGATGCGGACATCTGCGTCGACCGATGCGGACATCTGCGCCGACCGATGCGGATGTCTGCGCCGACCGATGCGCGACACCAAAGTAAAACAATAAGACACTACTACTTTAAATAAACAACGACATATAAGCATGATAGACAAACAGAAACTTGGCGAAGTGATACGCTTCGGCATCGTCGGCGTGTTGGCAACCATACTGCAGTACGCCATATACAGGCTGCTCATACGCTGGCTCAACCCGAGCGTGGCGATGACCATCGGCTACCTCATCAGCTTCGCGTTCAACTTCGTGGCATCTACACGCTACACGTTCCGCGTTAAGGCATCGGCAAAGCGTGGCGCAGGCTTCGCCTTCTCGCACGCTGTCAACTATGTGCTACAGATGCTCACGCTCAATCTGTTCCTCTGGCTGGGCGTGCCGAAGCAGTGGGCACCTATCCCGATGTTCTGTATCTGCGTGCCCGTAAACTTCGTGCTCGTGAGATTCTTTTTAAAGAGCCCCTCCCAACCCTCCCCGTCGGGGAGGGCTTAGAAAACTCCACAAAGGCTAAAACAGCCCCTCCCAACCCTCCCCGTCGGGGAGGGCTTAATTAGCAAAGTTCAGACAAAGGCTTAGGAAGGCCTAAAGAGGCTTAGTTCGGCTTAAACGCCGCCTTAGACAGGCTTAGAAAGGCCTAAGAAGGCTTAGTTCGGCTTAAAAAGAAGAAAAGAAAACAACAAAACAATATGAATACCAACTCTCTCCTCAGTGCGTTCCGCCTCTTCCGCGTGAAGCGCGAAGAACGTCCGTTGGCGACGGTGATGCTCCTGGTGTTCCTTGCACTCGACGCCCTCGTCATCTGCAAGTATTACGACGTGTTCACACCGCAGACCACCTACTACTGGCATCTGTTCATCTCGAAGTTCCACATCTCGGGCTTCGACCCCATCACGTACAGCGTGGTGAGCAACTGGACGGCGGGCTATAACGTCTACCGCCATCCGCTGCTGGCGTTCTTCATGTACGTGCCCTACCTCATCAACCAGGGACTGATGTGGCTCACGGGCATCAACTGCGCCATCTTCATCGTGTCGGCGATACAACTGTTCGCGGCGTTCTACTCGATGCTCTTCCTCTACCGCATCTGCCGCGAGGTGGTGGGCGTGAGCCGCACCGACTCCACACTGCTCACCATCTTCTACTTCGGCTTCGCCTTCGTGATGCTCTCGACGATGGCGCCCGACCACTTCGTCATCTCGATGATGCTACTGCTCCTGGCTCTCTACGTGTCGGGCAAGCTGATACTGAAGGGCAAGAAGCTGAGCGGATGGCAGGCGGTGACATACTTCTTCATCACCGCCGGCACATCGCTGAACAACGGACTGAAGATATACCTCTCCGAACTCTTCGTCAACGGTTGGCGCATACTGCGTCCGAAGTTCCTCTTCGGCTGCATCCTGCTGCCGGCTGCCCTCACATGGGGCGTGGCACGCATGAGCTACGACCACATCGTCTGGCCGCGCGACGTGGCGGCAAAGGCTGCCCGCGAGAAGGCGAAGGCGGAGAAGGCGGCGAAGCGGAAGGCGGAACGGGCGGAGCAGGCACGCCGCGACTCCATCGCTTTCGCTGTGTTCACCACGGCGCAGCAGGACTCTGCCATAGCTGCCAAGGCTGAGCGCGACTCCATAAACAAGGCGAAGGCGGCTGCGGCGAAGAAGAAAAAGCACGTGCGCAAGAACGGCAAGCCGATAGCCAACGGCGAGTTCATCAGCTGGACCGACGTGACGACCTCGCGTTCGGAGTCGATAGTGGAGAACCTCTTCGGCGAGTCGATACAGCTGCATCAGGACTATCTGCTGGGCGACGTGCTGCGCACACGCCCGATGATGGTGCACTATCGCTACGCTTTCAACTACATCATCGAGGGCATCATCGCTCTGCTCTTCGTGCTCGGCATCTGGGCAGGCAGACGGTCGCGCTTCTTCTGGCTCGCCATGTCCTACTTCGCCCTCGACATGGTGCTGCACGTGGGTCTGGGCTTCGGCATCAACGAGGTGTACATCATGTCGGCTCACTGGATATACATCATACCGATAGCCGTAGCGTTCCTGCTGAAGGCTACGCAGAAACGCCGCAAGGCTCTCGCGCTGAAAGGGCTGATAGCTGCGCTGGCTGCATATCTGTGGATATGGAACGTGTCGCTCATCGTGCAGTATCTCTTCTTCTAACAACATATCGGAAAACATAACATGCAAATACTTCGCAAAGAAGAACGCCCCATAGCCGGCGTGGCGCTCGTAGTGTTCGCTGCGCTCAACGCCCTGCTCATCGCCAACCACTGGCAGTCGTTCACACGTGGTGCGCACGTGGGTTTCTGGTCGGTGTTCTACAACCACCTGAACATGTCGGGCTACGACATATTCTCGCTGATATTCATCTCGTGTATGCGCCTACATTGGAACACTCTGCGCCATCCGTTGTTCGTCATCCTGCTGCTGCCGCTGTTCTGGCTGAACAGCCTGATAATGCCGCCTACCGAGTTCAACGCCGCGGTGCTGCTCATGGGTGCGCTGCTTGTGGCTGCCGACGTATGGGGAGCGGTGCTGATGCACCGTCTGCTGCGCGACGTAGTGGAGGTGCGCCGCGTGGATGCCGCCCTGCTCACGGCGTTGTTCTACGGCTTCGCACACGTGATGATAGCCACCATGGTGCCCGACCATTTCGCTCTCTCGCTGCCCCTGCTGCTGCTCACGCTGCTCATAGCAGGGCGGAAGCTGAAGGAGGGCAAGCCGATGAAGCTATGGCAGAGCGCGCTGCTCTTCTTCCTCACGGCTGGCGTAACGCTCACCAACGGCGTGAAGGTGGCACTTGCGGCTTGGTTCGCAGGCGGACGCAAGGTGTTCGCGTGGCGCAGCATCGCCTCGTTCGTAGTGCCGACACTGCTGCTCGGTGCCATCTATGTCTGGCAGCAGGATGCCATCGTGGCTCCGCAGGAGCGGAAGATAAAGCGCATAGAGGCGGCAGTGGCAAAGAAAGACCCTGTACGCATAGCGAAGCTGAAGGAGCACAACGACTTCGTGAAGCAACAGAACGGCGAGGCTCTGACCAAGAACGTGCCACTATTGGAGTGGAGCGACATAACAACCGACCGCTGGCAGTCGGCAGTGGACAATCTGTTCGGCGAGTCGCTGCAGCTCCACCGCGACTATCTGTTTGAGGACGTGCAGCAGACGCGTCCCGTCTTCGTGCAGTACCGCTCCGCGCTCAACTACGTTGTGGAGGCGTTGCTCGTCGTGCTTCTCGCCGTCGGTGCATGGACGGCACGCCGCGAAAAGTTCTTCCTCATGGTGCTCGCGTGGTTCGGCTTCGACATGCTCATGCACATGGGCTTCGGCTTCGGACTCAACGAGGTGTACATAATGACAGCCCACTGGGCGTTCATCATCCCCATCGCCGCCGGCTACATACTGCGCCGCAGCAACAGCATGGCTCCAAGGGTGCTCGTAGCGGCGCTCGCCGTGTGGCTCTGGGCGTACAATGCAGCAATTGTTATTGATTATTTATGTTGAAGTGGTGAGGTGTTGAGATGGTGATTATTTATGTTGAAGTGGTGAGGTGTTGAGATGGTGATTATTTATGTTGAAGTGGTGAGGTGTTGAGATGGTGACATTACTACAACATATCTCACCATCTCACCACCTCAACACAACAACATCTCAACATCATATCTCAACATCTCAACACAACAACATCTCAACATCATATCTCACCATCTCACCACAACAACATCTCAACACCATATCCCCATGCGAACATTCCACCTCATAACCCACTTCTCGCTTGGCGGTGCCGAACGCGTAGCCGCCAACATCGCCGAGTCGCAGACTCCAGACATGGAGTACCATGTAGTAGAGATAATGCGTGGACGCACCGCCTACACGCCGAAGTTCATCGCCGAACTCGAAAAGGCAGGCGTGCGCTGCCACCGCTCGTGGATGCCCGACGTGAGCTTCCACTTTCTCTTCGAGCGCATCGCCGCACTGCTCTTCCCCCTGCGTATGCTCTACATCATGCTACGCTGGCGCCCCGACGTGATACACACGCACACCGAGACGCCCGACCTTGCGCTCTACGTGTTCAGCCGCCTGTTCCCGTTCATGCTGCGCCGCGTGAAGATAGTGCGCACCATACACAACACACGCCTATGGACAGGGCTGCCACGCACCGCCCAGTGGGTGGAAAAGTTCTTCAAGAGTCTTGGCGCCAACATCGCCATCTCCGACTCCGTGCGCGACAGCTATGCCGAACGCTTCGGCGAGGTGCCACCTATCATAAACAATGGCGTGGCAGAAGTTGAGCAGACCGATTATTTCAACACCTCAACACCTCAGGGGGTGCACTTGTCTCAAGTGCACCAACAACACCTCAACACCTCAACATTCAACACTCAACACTCAACCAATCTCAACACCTCAACACCTCAACACCTCAACATCCTCTTCGCCGGTCGCCTTGAACCTCAGAAAGGCGTGGTTGTGCTCTGCGAAGTGCTGAAGATGCTTGCCGGCGACGCGCGCTTCTTCTTCACCATCGCCGGCGACGGCTCGCAGCGCACACTCGTAGAGCAGACCCTCGCTGACATAGCATCAGCAGGAAAACCCCTCAACGCGCAGCTTGTGCCCCCAATATTCGGACTCGCCGGCTACATGCAGTCGTTCGACTATCTGTTCATGCCGTCGGAGTTCGAAGGATTGAGTATGCTCTCTATGGAAGCGAGCCTCAACCGCCTGCCCGTCATCGCCAATGCCTGCCCCGGACTCGCCGACACGCTGCCCGCCGACTGGGCACTGCTTGCGCACAACAACAGCATCGATGACTACCGCCACATCTTCAACAATCTGCTGCCCACCGCCGACCACGACGCACTCACGCAGCAAGCCTACGACTTCGCCAAAGACCGCTTCTCGGTGCGCACGATGCAGGAACGCTACGAAGCGCGGTATAAGGTGGCTGGTAGATAAGCAACAAAAAACGACATATCTCAGGGAGAAAGCCCTAAGATATGTCGTTTTTCTGTATATGTTCAGCGGCTACTTATACACTACGTAAATCAACACGAGTACTACCATCTTCACGATAACTCTGAGCGTGAGTTGCTTCTGACGCAACGTAAGGCACAGATACAATGTATATACGCCTAAAACGAAGCCTAAAGCCAGGGCTACCAGCGTGTAAACAGACACCTGAAAGTGGTTCACGGCAATTGTTGCTAATGGCAATGCCAAAAAGAAGTCGACACCTTTCATGAACTTTGTAACTCTAGAAGGCTTTTCGCCCTCACTCTCCTCCGACTTGCCTTTCGCTAACGCACGCTTCATCATGAAGTCGACTAAAAGCAATACCGCGATTAAAAGAGCAAACAGGATAATTACATAATAAAACATCTCATTTCTTTCCATAGCACAAATAGTAAAAATCTCGGTTGCAAATATAAAGGTTTAAACTATAACAACCTATAGTTATTCTTATTTTTTAACAATCTAATTATATCTAACACACATTGTTATGCTTTATTACAATTCTTGCAAAAATCATACATTTACGAATATAACCGATTGTAAAATATTCTGTTCAAAGCAAGGATACATTGTTTTTTATTTGTACCTTTGCAACGTCTATCGTAGAGACTACTGCTTGAATTTGCAACACCCGGGTATGCAGTCTCTACATATACATTTTTTGAGCGATCCGGCTCCGCCTACTTCAACAAATCAAAACATCTTGATTGCTCAGAACTTTTAAAGTATTACTAACTACAAGTGTTGCAAAACAAAAGACAATGAGTATTCGTTATCTACTTTCATTGGCTCTGTTAGCTATTGGGGGGGGTAGTTCTTCCTGGGCGCAGACCAGTGACATCAAGACCTCGGCGAATGTAAACAATCCCGAGAGAGTGTACACCATCAGCAACTGCAACGGACTGATGATGACTCCGTACACATCGCCTACACGTACAAACGAGAATGCAGGCAAGTTCGCCTTCTATGCTGCAAGCACAGAAGGTCAGTATCTCATCTACAACGTCGACAGCAAGGTGTGGGTTTCGTACGACAAAGCCTACAGCTACAGCAACGGACCAGGCAAGGCAAAGCTCATCAGCGACAAGGCGAGCGCACAGCCGTGGAAGGCTACTAAGACAACCGCCCAGAACGGCACAGCGGCTTACGAGTTCCAGCCGATCACCTCTACCGGCAAGGCAGACAAATACATGAACTGGCACGGCGGCATCGACTTCAACCCCGTAGACAACAAGACCATCACCGTGGGTCTGTGGCAGGACAACGGCAAGCAGGACAACGGCAGCGCATGGGTACTGCAGGAGATGGTGTCTAACACGTACACCGTTAGCGGCGCAAGCGTCACTATCAACGGCAAGACATACAACGACGGCGATAAGATTACTGTGAGCGGATCGTTGCTGCCAAGCGACGTGACCGCGCCCGAGAAGGACGGCAAGTTCGCAACCGTACAGATCGACCCCGCAACAAACACCATCACCGTAGCCTACTACGACCTGCCACAGCTCGAGGACAGCGAGCCATACACCAACGCATGGCTCTACCCGATACAGCAGGACAAGGTTGGCGACGCAACAGCATGGAAAGATAATAACGTTTACACATTGGGCAACAAGGTGCTTCAGGCAAGCTTCCTCAACACCGAGAAGGCTATCTACTTCCTCGGCTCTAAGGCTATGAACCTGGTGGCTGGCACAGAGCCTTTCTACGTGAGCTTCGGCTCGGGCGTGAGCGTGGCTGCAAGCCAGATGACACTCGGCAAAGTGGAGCTGGTAGACCTCGCTGCCGAACCGAACGCCATCCGCGGCGCCAAGCACTATGCAGGCAAGGCTCTGCAGGCTAACTACACATACTCGTACAACGGACAGCAGATCAGCATCGTATGGCGCGCCGTGCTGCGCTCGGGCAGCCACTACCTGCGCACCGAGATGGAACTCACCGGCGTAGACAACGTGGATATGTTCAGCATCATACCGATGTCGTACAAGGTGGACACCAAGGCAGCGGGCAGCAAGCCGAGCACCATCGGCAACACACGCGGCAAGGTGATTCTGAACGACAAGATATTCGCAGGTCTTGAGACTCCTACCGCATTCAACACCGTAGAGGACGTGGCTAACACCGACTACTCTGTAATTCAGGGTATGTGGAGCCGCCACACCACTCTGAAGAAGGGCGAGACATGGAAGGTGTCTGCCGTCGTAGGTCTCATCGCGCAGGACGGCAAGCAGAGCTCAAAGAACATACGCGAGACACAGAAGCGTCGTTCGTTCCTGGCTTACTCTGAGCGCGAGCGTGCAGTGCCTTGGCGTGCCAACCCATGCTACATCAGCTGGTATGAGCTTAACATCGACCGCAACAACGCGGCTCCTGGCAGAGAGTACACAAACATGACTGCCGACGGCGTGCTCGACGTAGTGGCACACTGGAAGAGCAGCCTCTGGGACCGCTACAACGTGGCTCCGAAGAATTTCGTAATCGACGACGGATGGGACAACTACGGTACATGGACATTCCATAGCGGTTTCCCAAGAGAGATGCGCGACATAGCTTCGCAGGCTGCCGAAATGGGCGCAAGCGTAGGTGCTTGGCTCGGTCCGGTAGGCGGCTACGGAAAGAGTGGCGACTACCGTCGCAACTACTGGAAGAACAATGGTGGTATGCAGCTTTCTAATCAGAAATACTACGACACATTCCTCGCAGCAGCTACAAACCTTGTGAAGAACCAGCACGATGAGAACGGCAATGGCTCGTTCGGCTTCTTCAAGTTCGACGGCATCTCTGATTTAGGTACAGCCTTAGGTCCTAAACCGGGCGACACCGGCAACGAGAACGCTGAGGGCATCATCCGTATGGAGCAGTACATCCGCGAGAACCTCAAGGAGGACATCTTCTTCAACACTACAGTAGGCACATGGGCATCACCGTTCTGGTACAAGATCACCGACGCCACATGGCGTCAGGATGCCGACTGGAAGAAGATTGGCACTAACCCGAACGACCGCGAGGCATGGATCACATACCGCGACATGCAGGTGTACAACATCTACGTTACCGATTCTCCATTGTGCCCGATCAACACGCTGATGACCCACGGCTTCATCCTCACCGAGCACGGCGACGTGAGCAAGAACATGAACTACGAGAACGCTCTCAACGAGCTGCGCTGCGCATTTGCTTGCGGTAGCGGCATGGTAGAGCTCTACAACGACTACAAGCTCATGGACAAGATCAACAACGGCAAGTTGTGGTCTGACCTCGCCGACCTCATCAAGTGGCAGAAGGACAACGCTGACGTACTGATGGACGCTCACTGGGTAGGTGGCAATCCGTGGAACGGCTACAGACACGAAATCTACGGCTGGGCTGCATGGAACGGCAAGAAGTCGACACTCACCCTGCGCAACGGCGACGTGGCGGCGAAGTCAATCACTCTCACTCTGCGTGAGGCTCTGGAGATTCCGGCTAACATCTCTGGCAAGATTGTCCTCACAAAGCCATTCGACGACCAGGCTGCCCTGGAGGGTCTCACCGAGGGTGAGGCTATCGACATCGACCAGCAGCTCACACTCACTCTGCCTGCTAACAGCGTGTTCATGTTCGGCGGTGTAGAGGCTAATGATGCTACAGCCATCAAGAACGTTGTAAACAACGAGACGGAGACACTTGCTAATGCTACATTTTACGACCTCAGCGGACGCAAAGCTACAGCTAAGCACGGCGTGCTCGTTAGCAAAAACAAGAAATACATCGTACGCTAAGTATTGACACGCAGACAAGCATGTAAGCGTACAATCATAACAGTCGAGTAGGAGGAAAACGAAGCAGTTTTCTTCCTACTTTCGTTTTCCGACCTCTC